>MDTG01134251.1_pt1 | contig 35072 bp, 28 predicted proteins | sample 811421 | NCBI WGS metagenome assembly MDTG01 (sample SAMN05326645, study PRJNA326480) | marine metagenome | isolation source: seawater | place: Pacific Ocean: South East | collected 2011
ATGGTGATATTGTTTATTCGGAATCTATACTTATTAATTTAATTAAATCTAAAAGAGATATTTCAGTTGTTGTTGATTTAGATTGGAAAAATTATTGGCAAGAAAGATTTGAAAACCCATTAGATGATGCTGAGTCTCTTAAGCTTCATAAAAATGGAAAAATTATAGAGATTGGTAGAAAGACAAAAAAATTCGATGATATTAACGGGCAATATATAGGGCTTATGAAGTTCTCAAGAAAAGGCATAAACGATTTAGTTAACGTATTTCATAAATCAAAACTTTTGGAAAAAATTCAAGGTAAAAAAATAGAAAATGCATTTATGACAGATTTATTACAAACTACCATAGATGAAGGTATAAGTGTTTGGCCAGTATTTACTAATGGAAAATGGGTAGAGGTAGATACAGTGAAAGACCTCTCTTTAGAAGTAACTAGAGATAGAATTTCTTATATATCGAGAAAGAAAAAATTGTGAATACTTTAAGGAAAGCTTTATCATTACTTGACCAAAAACAAAGATGGCATATGGCTGGACTCTTAATTATTTTTTTAATTACTGCCCTGGTTCAATTAGCCGGAGTAGGGTCTATAATGCCTTTTTTAAGTTTGCTTACCAACCCCAACCTTGTTCAAGAAAGTGAGTTTTTATCATTTATTTATGAACTCTTTAAATTTGATAATATTGTTTCTTTTTTATTCTTTATTGGATTTGTGGTTTTAGGTTTATTTATTTTTACAAATGTTATGATAGCTATAACATTGTGGGCAACGACTAAATTTGCATGGTCAACGCAAGCAAGGATAGCAATTTTCTTATTTAAATCCTATTTGCTGCAACCTTACGAAGTGTTTTTAAATAGAAATACTTCTGATATTGGAAAAAATATATTAACAGAAACACACCAACTAGTTGCTGGAATCTTAGTTCCTATTTTGCGCATGATTGCCTACGGTATGGTTGCATTCTTCACAGCTTTATTTTTAGTATTATTCGATACTTTTTTAGCGACAATTTGTATATTGATAACTGCTGGAGGATATGGGTGCTATTTTTTATTAGTTCAACAAAAACTTCACAAAAAAGGACAAGAAAGACTCATCGCTACAACAAATCGCTATAAAATCGCTGCAGAAGCTTTTGGCGGAATTAAAGAAACCAAAGTAAGTGGTAAGGAGCTTGCATTTGTTGAGCAGTTTATTCCTCCTTCAATAGAATATTCTAGAGCAATGACCGCACAGCAGATTATCAAAGATTTACCAAGGTATATTTTTGAAACTCTAGCTTTTGGAAGTTTATTGAGTGTGATTCTTTTTCTCATTGCTAGTGGGGCAAATATGCAAAATATTGTCCCTATTGCTGGTATGTATGCCTTTGCCGGATATCGCTTATTGCCTGCAATAAATGATATCTATAGGAATTTATCTGCAATTCGTTTCAATATTCCAGTTTTAGAGACTATACGTGACGAGATAAATAATAAAGAGCGACAAAAGGCTATAATAGAAAAAAATAAAAATAATGAAATAGTAAACAATTTATCGTTTGAAAGAAGTCTAGAATTAAAAAATATCTGTTTTAAATATCCGAATACAGAAGAGCTTGCTGTTAAGGATGCATCTTTCATTATTGAAAAAGGATCATTTGTTGCAATAGTTGGTCAGACTGGATCAGGAAAAACAACTTTAGTTGATATAATTTTAGGGCTATTTAAACCTTTAGACGGTGATGTTATGGCAGATGGAATACCAATAAATAAGTCAAATATTAAAGAATGGCAAAAAATGATAGGGTATGTTCCTCAAGATATTTTCTTGACCGATGATACAGTTGCTGCTAATATAGCTTTTGGAATTTCTGATGAAGAAAGAAACATTGATTTTATAATTAACGCAGCTCGTATTGCTAATATTCATGATTTTATTATAAACGAATTACCAGAGGGATATGATACTATTGTCGGAGAAAGAGGTATAAGAATTAGTGGGGGACAGCGTCAAAGAATTGGAATTGCTCGCGCACTTTACCATGATCCAGAAATTGTAGTTTTAGATGAAGCGACGAGCAATCTTGATCAAACTACTGAGGCTTCATTCTATAAAGCAATTAAACAAACAGCAGAAAGTAAAACCGTGATAATGATTGCTCATAGGCTTCAAAGAGTAAAAAGTTGCGATATGCTACTTGTTATTGATAATGGAGAAATAATTGGTCGTGGGAATTATGATGAATTAATTAAAAACAATAAGAAATTTATAGAAATGGTAAAAGCGTAATTTTTTGATTTTATGATAAAAAATAAAACTATCTTTTTTTTATTACCAAACGGAATTACTGTCCGAAATTTTTTAAATACAGGAATTATTGATGCATTGATTTTAAAAGAAAATATTCGTTTGGTAATTTTTACATCGTCGCCTTCAGCTTTTGATAAGTATAGAAATAAACATATAATTATTAAATCATTTATTAAAAGAAATAAAATGAATCTTTCAAATTTATTAAATGTTATTTTAAGAAGAAGGTTTTACAAGGTCAACCAAACAGTATCAAATAAAATTTTATCAAAGGGTCCTTTATTTCCTAAAAATCATTATAAGATTACAGAATATTTGTTAAGCCAACCTTTTCCTAAAAGTAAAGGGATTTATAATTTTCTTCGCTTTGTTGATGAAAAATCAAGAGGATACAGTTCCAAAGTTTTAAAGTTGTTTAAAAAATATGAACCCTCTTTAGTCATATCTACACATCCTATTTCAATGGATGAATATGAATTTTTACGTTGTTCAAAAAAGCTAGATATTAAATCAATAGGAATTATAAAAAGTTGGGACAATTTAACTACTAAAGGCTATATACCTGTAGAATTAGATCATTATCTTGCTTGGAATGAAATTATTAAGAATGAGTTAATCAACATTCACGGTGTAAATAAATCGCAAATATCAATAACAGGAATACCGCAATTTGATTCGTACTTTGAAAGAGAAAATATAGTTAAACGTGAAAAGTTTTTTAAGAGAATGAATTTAGATCCAAATAAAAAAACTATTTTTTTTGCAACATCACCCTCATCTATTGGTCCAGAAGATCCGGATATTATTTTCGAAAAAATGAAATTTTTTAAAGATAACGAAATAGAGAATATTCAAGTAATTGCAAGACTCCACCCTCTTGACAATATTGAAAGATATAAAAAATTAAAAGAGTTTAATTTCTTGAATTTAACATTTCAAATACCTGGTAAAAATTCTAATAGAAAAATAAGTGGAATCACTAACCCTGATTTTATTACAGAATTGAGAGATACGCTTTTTCATTCTGATGTTACAATAAATACATGCTCAACAACTAGTCTAGATGCAATAGCGATGGACAAACCCGTAGTTAACATTGCATTTGATTTAAAGCCTCGAGAGTATTATAAATCTTGTAAAAGATATTATGATTTTGTTCATTTTCAGCCAATACTTAATTCTGGAGCTACTAAGCTTGCATCAAGTTTTGACGAGTATGTAAATTTAATTTTTCGTTATCTTGAGAATTCAGATTTAGAAATAAAACAAAGAAGAGATCTTCGAAAAATTATGTGTTATAAGATTGATGGGCAATCATCCCTTCGAATTGTAGATTCATTTTTCCAGCAGTTAAAATGAAAGGAGTTTAGCATGCATGATGATTATTCTAAAAGAAAAGGTTCTCACCTGTCTCAAGTGCTGGCTAATATAAGAAGCCCTTTTTTAAGTTTATATGCTATGATAAGAAAGAGCCCACCAGTTTGGAATATTCTAAATAAAACTGGAAAATCTCTTTACAAGAAAAACAAACCAAATCTAGATGATCTACAACAATCAATTTTAGATAAATTAATGCTTAATGGTATTGCATTTACTAGCCTTGAGGAGCTTTTTCCTGGTCAAGATATTCTCTCAGGTATTTTAAGAGCTGCAGAGAAAGAAAAAGTCATTCCCGAGTTAAGTAAAGATAAACCTTTTTTAGATTATTTGTTAGGAAGAGGGTCTGAAATTGACGTTTCTAATCCGTTAATCCTCGCATCAATTAGTCCTAGAGTTTTGCAGATTGTGAACTCATACTTAAATCATTTTTCAAAATTAATTTACTTTGAATTAGCACAAACCAACTTAACTGTAGATGCTGTGAATCCTATGGGTTCCCAGAGGTGGCATAGAGATCCAAGTCTTAATGGTTTATGCAAAATGTTTATTTATCTATCCGATGTAGATTTGAATAGTGGCCCATTTACATATGTCAAAGAATCACATTCTAAGGGTAAGTTAAAAAGAATACTTCCACAAAAGCAGTTTGGTAGACATGGATGCTATCCCCCTGATGGCGAAGTTGAAAAACTTGTACCAGAAGAAAAATTTAAAGTTTGTAAAGGAAAGAAGGGAACAGTAATTTTTTGTGACACAACAGGTCTTCACAAAGGTGGACTTTCCATAAATAAATCAAGGATTATGTATACCTCTACATATATGCCTGAAGGTGAAATTTTTAAAAAGAATTATACCTATCCATTAGATTTTAGTAAAAAGATTGCTACCCATGATATAATATCACGTTATGCAATAGCTGATGACTGAAAATAAGGGCAGAGTTTCTAGGGAATATTCTACCGATTCTTCCAAAATAAATCGCGTAATATGTGTGATGAGCTATCAAAGCTCTGCAAGCTCTTTAATGACAAGCTTACTTGATTTTCATCCAAATATTATTAGCACTCCAGATGATGTACTTGGGGGTTTTCATGATTTTTGGGCTGAAATGGGACATCTCAATCGAGATGATTTAATTAATAAGTTTATCGAATCCTATGCCATGCTATTTGATGCTAGATTAAAAAATTCAGGCAATGTTTATTCAGGGGAAATTTTAGGTTTTACAAAACTAGGACCAAATCGTGATGAGCTTTTATATGTTGATACGGAAAAATTTAAAAATTCGATGGAAAAATTGATCATAAAAAAGAATCAGGTTTCGAGAAAATTATTTTTTCAATCTTTGCATATTGCCTACGCTGAGGCATTAGATAGAAAAATTAATAATCCCATTATTGTTTTTGGACTTCATAATACTTACGCACCAGAAAGGCTTCAAATCTTATTAGAAGATTTTAAGAATATTAAATTCATTCAAATGGTACGGAATCCTGTTCGTGTTGTAGCTTCACGTTTTAGATGGCAAAGTAGAATTGGTAAGGATGTGCTTAGAGGCTTTGGTAGGGCAATAATTAATGCTTCAAAAGGTGGAGTAATTGATTCTACGACACCCTCTAGTAATTGGCGAGCAATAAGAATGGAAGACTTGCATTTAAACCCAACTGAAACTCTTAATAAATTATGTAGCTGGTTAGAATTACCATGGGATAAAAGCCTTTTAAAAAGCACCGTAAATGGAAAAAAATGGTGGAATCTTAAAGGCGCTATTCAAGTTAGTGGATTTAGTAGGGATATCGCCTCACAATCCTTTGATGAATATCTACCTTTTGTTGATAAAATACGTATAAGCATACTGTTTTCTAGGAAATGTATTTCTTGGAAGTATCGTATTCCCTCCTTAAGCGGGAGTATAATAGCAAAATTATTCATCTTACCATTTTTACTATTTCCATTCAAAATGGAATTCATGTCTTTATCTTTTTTAGATAAGGATTCTACAAATACTAAAAATTCATTATTTGTCAAAATACTATTTATTTTATGGGAGGTTATTTCTGGATTTCTTCGAGTTAGAGTAGCACTTTTTCAGGTTTGGCTTACCTCATTTAAAAAAAGTAACGAGGTTGAGCTTTTATAACAGAATAATCAAATGGACAATTCACCTTTACATCAAACAAAACCTGCATTTAGCATTTTTTTATTGTGCGCTGGTCTTTCACTATTTTCATTTACTGTGTCAGCTGGTATAACGGTAACACTAACTGATTTGATTATTGTATTTTCTATAATTTACTCATTTATCATTAATCGCTCCTACCAATTGAGCCCTGTTTTAATTGCGATGACTTTTTTTGCAATAGCAAGCTTCTTATCTGGATTTTTTAACACGATTAATGACCATACATTTTTTACAGGAAATTTTTTAGCAAATTATTTCCGAGTCCTTGGAATTTTAGGGATGATTTTATTTTTCCCTCCTCTTCAAAATAAAATTGGACATGATCGTTTAGCTTTAGGAACATTATGGACTCTGAGAATACATGCCATGCTTATTTTTGCCGACGCTTTTCTTGTTAACCCCATCAATTGGGAGGGTTCTTCAATGGTTCTTGCAAAAAGTGGAAATGACTTTAATCGACCTAGAGGTCTATTCATAGAGCCATCTTTTTATGGGATTTATGCAGGAATATCTCTTCTTTACATTCTACAAATTGAACGTAATATGAATATTCGCCTATTTAAACTGTGGGATATTATACTTTTGAGTTTGTCAATGATTGCTTCAACATCTGCCTCCGCTATTGGATTACTTATACTTTTTCTGTACGAGATATTTAGAAAATATGGTCGTATTAGTCCTGGTAAAATTATTCTATCTTTATCAACTCTAGCTTTAGTAGTGATTATTTTATCAAGTCGTTTTCAACAATCAACTTGGACTGGTCTTAATGTTAAATATGTCATTGAAAAAGTAGGAAGCTTAAGATATGGACTTCAAAATGAAAATATTAGAGTTCGAATATTAGGTGGATGGATTTTTGCAGGAAAAATCATTGAGGATTATCCTCTTTTTGGCGTTGGCCTCGGGGGTGAGAACCAAAATAGAATCCTACGTAGAATGGGAGAGTTTCACGAAGGTAATGTTGCAAGTGAGCAAATAGCATATGGACCAGGATCTGTGATGCCAATTAGTGTAATTATATTTACAGGATTAATAGGACTAATACCATACCTTTACACCTTTTTTTGGGTTATAAAATCATCAAGTTCCCGAATAATTGGCAAGGGCCTAATTGCAATATGCTTTATGTGGGGGAATGCATTTGCGCCTATAATATGGTGGTATGTATGCCTTGGTATTTCAATTAATTATGATAAAGAAGTATTTAAGGTATGAAAATTTTTATGCTAGACGCTGCTTGCAACACAATGCCCTATGATCATTCTCTCTGCGAAGCGCTAGCAAAGAGTGGGCATAATGTCTATTTTTTTGCTTCGACCTATGTACACACTGATTGGAGACAAGCGCAATCTTATAAACATAGAAGACATTTTTATAACTTCACTAATTTATTGTATAAAAATAGACCTAAAGGTTTTTTGCGGCGTTATTTTAAAACTATAGAACATATTGTAAATATGTTTCAATTTGTCAGAATAGTAAAAAGTGAAAAACCTGATGTTATTCACTTTCAATGGTCTCAGCTTCCATTTATCGACCGTTTTTATTTAAATAAATTAAAAAAAATTTCACCGCTAATTTACACTATACATAACACTACTCCCCTCCATGGTGAAAAACCATTATTTTATTTTATGCAAAAAACTAGCTCCATATTTTTAAGCTATTTTAATTATTTTATTGTACATACATCTTATAGTAGAAAAATTGCTATTAAGAATTATTCAATAAATAAAAATAATATAAATGTTGTTCCTCATGGACAACTAAACTATTATTTTGAAAATAAGATTGACTCTAAGAAAGCAACTCTAAATAAGTACAATATTTCTAATGATGAAAAAGTAATTCTCTTCTTTGGCAATATAAGTGAATACAAAGGCGTGGATGTACTTATAAAGGCATATGACATGCTTTCACCTAGTGTTGTTAAAAATACTCGATTACTAATAGTTGGGCGTCCATCAATAAATGTTTTTTCGTTACAAAATCTTATTAGCTCATCAAAAATAAAAAATAATATCATTTTTGATCCTAGATTTGTTTCAGAAGATGAAGTCAGCCAAATATTTAATATTTGCACTGTAATTGCTATGCCGTACCGCCATATTGATCAAAGCGGAGTATTAATGACTGTTTTAACATATGGTAAGCCAATTGTAGCTAGTAATCTTGGGGGGTTTAAAGAAATAATCAAAGATGGAAAACATGGTAAACTTGTAGAACCAGGAAACCCACAAGATTTGGCAGATGCCCTAAAAGAAGTATTAAAAAATAGAGATCTAACAAATGAAATGGGTAAATCTGTAAAAAAACTTTCTATGAATTGGCCTAATTGGAAAGAAATTGCAAACCAAACTATTGAGGTGTATAACTTGGCAAAAAAAGATGAATAGTAACTTAACTAGGGTAAATTATTATTATGAATTTTAATAAAAACATTACTTCTAATGAAAATTAACATAGTTTTTCCTTATAATACTTGGGGAGGTGCATTTCGTTCTACATATGAATTAGCGAACAGAATGAAGGAGTCTGGCAATGATGTTGAGATTTATTTCCCCTTTTTCCCGTATTTAGAGGGTGAAAAATTGTTTAGTTGGCAAGGTATAAAATTAATATTTCGTGGAATAATTAGAAGTACTTTAAGACGAAATAAAATCCCGTGGTTTGATGTTAATGTAAAAATTAACCTAGTTCCATTCATTAAAAATAGATATATAAGAGATGCTGACGTTATTATTGCTAACCACTGGCCCACAGCATTTTCAGTTCACCAGCTCTCAAAATCAAAAGGAGAAAAATTTTATTTTATACGAGATACTGAACCCTGGTCAAAAGCTTATAATTTAGAACTAGAGGCTTTTAGGCTACCATTAAAAAAAATTGTCACACTAACCTGGATAAAAGAGTTTTTAGAAAAAGAAGTTGATCAAAGCGTTGTTGGTATTGTTCCTAATGGAATTAATCCACGAGATTTCGAGGTTAAAAATAAAAAATATAATAATCCTCCAACTATTTCGATGATTTATTCAACACATCCTGCCAAAGGAATACCTGACGGACTTGAGGTTTTAGAGCAGATCAAAAAACAATTTTCAGAAGTTAAAATTTTACTTTTTGGCTTTACAAAACCGCCCAAACTTAATTTTATTTTTGAATTTCACCATCGTCCCGTTAAAGAGGAATTAAAAGAAATCTATGCAAAAAGCGATATTTTTCTTTGCCCATCTCTTCAAGAGGGCTGGAATAATCCACCAAGAGAAGCAATGTTAGCGGAATGTGCAGTTGTCGCAACTAGCGCTGGTTCAATTCCTGAATGCACTATACCAGGTGAAACTGCATTTGTTGTTGAGCCAGGAGACAAAAAAAGCATGATAGAATCGATAGCATATTTAATAAATAATCCAATTGAAATTCAAAAAATGGGTAAATCGAGTAAAAAACAAGTAATGCAATTTACTTGGGAAAATTCTACCAATACATTAATTGATATTCTAAATAAACATACCAAATAGTCTACTTAAAATGTCAAAAAACCCTGAAATATCAATAATAATACCATGTAAAAATGAAGAAGATTTGATTTCAAAATGCCTAGATAGTGTTATCAATTTTGAATTACCCAATAAAATAAACACAGAAATTCTTATTCTTGACGGTATGTCAGATGACAATACTAAAAATATCATAAATGAATTTCAAAAAAAAGATTCCAGGGTAGAATTAATTGATAACCCTGGTCAGTTTCAGAGTTTTGCTTTAAACATTGCAATCAAAATAGCGAAAGGTGATTGGATTCTTAGACTGGATGCACATTCAGTATATCCTAAAAATTATCTGAAGCTATGCTATGAAACTGCTATTAAAACGGGCGCTGACAATGTTGGAGGCATACTAATATCTAAGCGAAATGGAAAAAGTTATCAAGCTGGTCTTGTTCAGGCTTTGACAACACACAAATTTGGGGTAGGTAACTCAGGTTTTAGAACAGGTGATTCTGGAGGGGAAGCAGATAGTGTTCCGTATGGATTTTATAAAAAAGAAGTATTTTCAAAAATTGGCTTATTAGATGAAAGATTAATTCGAGCTCAAGATTATGAATTCAATAGAAGACTTGCCAAATCAGGTGGTCTTATATATATGAGTCCTAGTATCAATATTAATTACTATAATCAAAAAACACTTTCTAAATTTCTCTACAAACAAATTAAGCTTGAAGCTCCTTATAACGCATACATGTGGTATCTTGCTCCATATACCTTAGCTTATCGCCATATAATAACTGGTTTTTTCTCAACAGGGTTTATAGGAGGTTTGCTGTTATCACCTCTATCTTTTATTATAAAAAATATTTTTATTTCAGTCATTATTTTATATTTTTTTCTCTCATTAATTTCTTCTTTTCAGCAAGCTTTAAGATATAAAAATATTTTTCATATTATATTTTTGCCAATTAGTTTTTTTCTATACCATTTTTTGCATGGGCTTGGTGTGCTTTTTGGTTGTTTAAATATAATTCTAGGTAGGTCACCTGTTCAGAAAATAAAAGAACCCTGGAAGGGTTATGGAAAATTTAGAATTGATATTGATAATTTATTAGAAAAAAATGCAGACAAGTAAAGAAGTAAATGATAAGATATTAGAGCACGATCGATTTGAAAAAAGAGCAGAAAAATTGCTCAATCAAAATTTATTAGAAATATCAATATTTGGAGCAGATTCTGTGCCTCATTATTTGCGAACACCTTATGATTTTTATGAAAAGAAATTAAGTCAGATAATCAAAACGGATTGGAAGCTGCTAGAGCTTGGTTCAGGAACTGGTGTTCATACTCAGACTCTAGTTAAATCAGGTGCTAATGTTATAGCATCTGATATTTCTAAAAATTCTTTAAAAATTTTAAAAAATACTTTTAAGAATAAAAGTAATCTTAAAACAGTACAAGCAGACATAGAAAAATTACCTTTCAAAGATGAATCTTTTGATCTCGTTGCTTGCGCAGGAGCCTTAAGCTACGGTAATTCATTTAAAGTTGACAAAGAAATAAGGAGGGTTTTAAGGCCAGGCGGAGTTTTTATTTGTGTTGATTCATTAAATGATAATTTAATTTATAAGACAAACAGATATTTTCATTATTTAAAAGGGGGTAGATCAAAGATTACTCTTCAAAATATGCCCTCGTATAAAAGGATTGAAATTATAAAGAAAAAGTATTCTACTGTTGAGGTAAAATATTTTGGAAGTATTTCTTATATTATGCCATTATTTTCATTAATTTTTGGATATAAAAAATCTAAAAAAATCTCTGATTTTATAGATAGAATATTTAATATAAAAAAATCTGCATTTAAGTTTGTTCTTATTGCTAAGACACAATAAAACTAACTAAAAAAAGAAACCATAAGGCTTTTTAATGAATATTCCATTTTTTAATTACCAAGCTCTTTACTTAGATCAAAAAGAAAGAATTGATTCTGTTATTAATAGCGTAATAAATCGGGGTGCATATATACTTCAGAAAGATCTAGTTGATTTTGAAAAAAAATTATCGGATTATTGTAATGTTGATTATGCAATCGGAGTGGCTAATGGTACAGATGCTATTTGGCTTTCATTGTTAGCTGTTGAAATAGGGAGTGGTGATGAAGTAATTGTTCCATCGCATACTTATGTTGCTTCCCCAGCTTCAATTAAATTTGTCGGAGCTTCACCAGTTTTAGTTGAATGTGGTGAGGATAATCTTATTGATCCAAATCATATTGAGCAAGCTATTTCCACTAAAACAAAAGCCATTATGCCTGTACAGCTAAATGGAAGAACAAGTGATATGGATAAAATTAACAAAATTGCAGAAAAAAATGATTTGTTAATTATTGAAGATTCCGCTCAAGGCTTAGGTTCTTTATATAAAGGTAAAATGGCTGGCACTTTTGGAATAGCTGGTACTTACAGTTTTTATCCAGCAAAGGTTTTAGGATGTTTTGGAGATGGGGGAGCTGTTGTAACCAATAATAAGGAAATCGCTCAAAAAATTAAATTACTTCGTGATCATGGAAGAAACGATAAGGGAGAATTTGAAACATGGGGTGTCAACTCTAGATTAGATAATCTACAAGCAGCTATTCTTTTGGAAAAATTTAAGACATTTGATGAAGATATAGTTAAAAGAAGAAATATAGCCTCCATATATAATAACGAGATTAAATCTAATGATAAATTAAAATTACCACCAGGACCAAATGAAAATGATATCAATTTTGATACTTATCAAAATTATGAATTGCGAGCAGAGAGAAGAGATGAATTAAAAGAATTTTTGTTTAAAAATGGAATCGGAACCATTATACAATGGGGTGGTAAAGCAGTACATCAAGAACAAAATTTAGGTTTAACAAATTATAAATTACCATATACAGATAATTTTTTTGAAAAATGCTTAATGTTGCCAATGAATACATCTATTAAAGAGAAAGAAGCGCATTATATTTGTCAAAAAATTAATGAGTTTTATGAAGCATAATTATAATTTAGGAGATCTTGGCGATCCTGGTAGTTTCCACGAAAATATAGATATTTCAAATTTTAATGAAAATTTATTTATTGATGCTTTAAAATTAATGAAATTAATTAGAAGGTCGGAAGAAATTTTAGGCGAAAACGTTGAATCTGGCTTGATTAAATGCCCATGCCATCTTTCAATTGGTCAAGAAGCTATTCCAGTAGGGATTTCTCAATATTTAAATTCAAATGATTATGTTTTTGGTAATCATAGATCCCATGGACATTTTTTAGCATTAACTGAAGATGTATATGGTTTATTTTCCGAAACTCTTGGAAAAATTAGCGGTACATCAAAAGGAATGGGTGGCTCAATGCATGTCATTGGAAGGGATCACGGTTTTCATGGATCTGTTCCAATTGTTTCAGCTACAATACCTGTATCTGTTGGTGGAGGTTTGACTGCAAAAATAAAACAAAATAATTCGGTTTCTGTTTCATACTTTGGAGATGGTACAACGGAAGAAGGAACCTTTCATGAATCGTTAAATTTAGCGTCATACTACAAACTTCCCACCTTATTTGTATGTGAAAATAATTTATTTTCTTCACATATGCATATCAATGAAAGACAACCTTTCGATTCAGTTTCTAGATTTGCAGAAGTGCACAATATCCCTTCAGAAACTATAGATGGAAATAATATATCAGAAGTAATGCGAGTTGCAAAAAAAGCAATTAGCTCAATGAGAAATGATAATGGACCTTTTTTCATTGAAGCTGTTACTTATAGATGGCGAGGACACGTTGGTCCCGATGAAAACATTGATGTCGGTTTAAAGCGCAAAGAAGATTTAAATCTTTGGAAAATGCGTGACCCAATAAGTCGCCTCGAAGCTAGTCTTATAAATAATCAAATCATTGATAAAAAAGATATTAATGAAATAAATTTTTTGATTGAAAAAAATACCTCTGATGCTTGGAGTAAGGCCCTTAAAGCTCCTTATCCAGAAATAGATCAACTCTATAATACTGTATATTACAATGGAGATGATTAATTGTCTAAAAAATTAAAATATAGTGAAGGAATAAGAGATGCGTTCGCCTATATTTTAGAGAATTATGAAGACTCTGCAATTATGGGTCAAGGTTTATGGAGCCCTTGGTATGTTGGTAGTAGCATGAATGATTTAGAGAAACAATTTGGGAAAAATAGAGTTTTAGACACACCTGTTTCTGAAAATGGATCTACAGGAATGGCTTTAGGCTCAGCATTAACAGGACTTAAAACTGTTGTTGTTCATCCAAGGATGGATTTTATGATATTAGCCACAGATCAGATTGTTAATCAAGCCGCCAAATGGCAATCAATGCTTGGTGGAAATATCAAAATACCGCTCACTGTGCGAGGAATCATTAATCGTGGAGGTGAGCAGGGAGCGCAGCATTCTCAGGCGTTACATTCGTGGTATTCACATGTCCCTGGATTAAGAGTGGTTATGCCTGCAACAGCCACAGATGCTAGAGATTTACTTATTTCTAGCATTATTTGTAATGATCCTGTTATTTATATTGATGATAGATGGTGTTATGACCATGAAGAAGAAAAAACTAAAATAGTTGAAAAAGACTTAAGAAAAATCAAGCCAAAAATTTTAAAAGAAGGCAGCGATTTAACAGTTGTATCAGCATCATTTACAACATTGCTCTGCTTAAATTCTGCAAAAAATTTAGAAAAAAAAGGGATAAGTGTTGAAGTCATCGATCTTCGCATTTTAAACCCGCTCGATATTGAAGCAGTATATGGCTCAGTTAAGAAAACAGGAAAACTTTTAGTTGTAGATGGTGGATGGCCACACTATGGTATGTCTGGTGAAATTATATCATCAGTTTCAGAGAGATACTTATTTAAAAATATTCCTCCTCAAAGACTTGCAATTGCGAATGCTCCTGCCCCAACAAGTAAAACTCTTGAAGAAAAATATTATTTAGTTGAACCTCAAATATCTAAGAAAATAAAAACAATGCTTGAAAAATAAAATGTTCAAAAGATTTTTTGATTTACTTGCATCTATTCTCTTAATTATAATTTTTCTACCAATTATTATAGTATTTACTTTTTTAATCTGGAAGCAGGATTGGTCAAACCCTTTTTATGTAGCTAACCGCGTTGGTAAGAATAACAAATTATTTAAAATGATTAAATTTAGGTCAATGATTGTTAATGCAGATAAAAGTGGAGTTGATTCAACTTCTTCTAATGATAGCAGGATTACTCCACTCGGTAGTTTTGTTAGGAAATATAAAATTGATGAATTGCCGAATTTTTTTAACATATTTTTAGGCCAAATGAGCTTTGTGGGCCCAAGACCAAATGTATTAGCTGAAACAAAATTATATACTGATGAAGAAAAAAAATTACTATCTGTTCGTCCTGGAATTACAGATTTTGCATCAATTGTTTTTTCAGATGAAGGAGATATTTTAGATGGATCAAATGATCCTGATTTAGACTACAACCAATTAATTCGACCCTGGAAAAGCAGGTTGGGCATTTTTTACATTGAAAATAAATCTATTCTTTTGGATATAAAATTAATTTTTACGACAGCTCTAGCAATTGTATCAAAAAGAAAAGCGCTTGAAATTGTTGTAAAAATATTAATTACAAAAAAAGCAGACAATTTATTGATTAGAATTTGTAAAAGAAAAAATAGTCTTAAGCCTTACCATCCTCCAGGTTCAAATAGTATTGTTGTAAATAGATAATAATTTGAGTGAAAAAATAAAATTAACAATAATTGATAAACTGTATTTTGTTACTTTTTTCTTACTATTAAATATTTTAAACGCCCAGCACTCATTTAATTCATCATCAAACCCTGTAGAAAGAATATTAAACGAAAGCATAAATCAAAGAAAAAATATTAGCACTATTTTTCCATCGTTTAGCCAGCTTGATACTACAGCATTGAACATTTTTTTTAGTAATAAAAATTTTTATAATTCGGGGCATACAAATATTGAAAATAATAGCGAGCTTATTGCTCGTCAATTCCTTAATAGTTATTTCAATTATTCAATGTCCTTATACAGCAAATTTATATATTTAAAAATCTCTCCTTTTTCAAAGCACCAAAGTAGCACATCAACTAGTGATTCTATAATTGATGGTACATTTAGCTATCTAAATGATAAGTCACCAAAAATTAACATTGAGCAAAATAAGATGGGCTTAAGACAATCAACACTTGCCCTACACTATAAGGATATTGGTTTTGGAGTTTCAAATGAAAGTATGTGGATTGGTCCAGGGTTTCACTCTTCTTTATCAATGTCAAATAACTCTTCTGGTTTTAAATATTATTTCATGGGAACACTAAGGCAAAAAAAAATAAATAACATAGGTTTAGATATTAGATACTTTATTTCTGAGAGAAAAAATTCAGTACAATCCTTTTTTCATAATTCACTTTCATCTTCATTAACGTTTTATGGTTTACCAACAATAACATTAGGTTTTAATAGGACTTATTTGTCTGGAGGTTTTCCAGAAATTAAATGGTCGATGAATGATGCTTCTTTATTAATAGTTGAACCGCTTTTCGGTAACAATAAAAATGCTTCTAAATTAGAAATTAAATACAATGAAGAGCCCGTATATTGGGATCCATGGGATCAATTATTAGTTGGTTTTGTTAATTTATACTTCCCACTATCAAAAACTCATCTGTATTTTGAGCTTGGAACAGATGACCACAGAGCGAACCTATCAGATTTAAAAGCACATTGGGATCATTCTATTGGTTACATTTTGGGATTAAAAAAATTTGGTATATTTAGCAATGATTTTGTTTTTATAGGATTAGAAATTATGTCAAACAAAACTACTGCTAACACATTAAAATCAGATTTTTTCAGAGGAGATTCAAGTGCCCCTAATTTTTATACAGATTCACAATATTTGTATTCTTCATTTGAAGGGAGAAGGTGGGCAGCGCACTCTGGATCTGATTCTGATGATAAAATAATTATGATAGGTTTTATAAATGATATCCAAAGTATTTTAATTAGTTACAACTACGAGAGAAGGGGTGTTGTAACTAAAAATTATCCTGAAAAAAAGAGTGAAATTATTTTGAGATTACGAAAAAGCTTTAAAAATATTGCATTATCTTGTTATTTTGAAAACGAAAGAATATACAATTACAATTTTCTAAAAAATACTAATGCTAAGAAGAGTAATGTGATAGGAATAGGTTTTGATTATTATTTTAATAATTATTAATCAATTATAAAGTTAATAATGATATATAAGTCTATTTTTATCATAATTTGTTTTCTTCATATAAGCTTTTCACAGTCAATAATAGATTCGAATTTTCCCAGCAGACTACTTCACGTTCATTATAATGAAAATACTGATATTCAATTAAAAGATAGTCATCCATTAAGTATTAGATTTAAAAATTTTTTTTATTTAAATAATAATCTTCCAAATTTAGAAAACATCAACGGAATATTCATTCCAAAAGGTATTGGTAGCTATGCAAGCATGTCTTATAAATTTAATATGGAAAATATATTTATTTCATTTGAACCAATGATTTATAATAGAATTGATTATAAAATTAATGTTCCAGAAAAGATAAAATCATTTTCTGTATTAAATGATGTACCTAATTATAATTTTAAACATAATCGAATTATAAATTCAGGAATTATCGTTAAAAATGATTTAATCTCGACTGGATATGGTAATTGGAATAATTGGTGGGGGGCAGGTGTTCATAATAGTTTAATTCTATCCAACAATTCTCAGGGTTTTTATCATTATTTCTTAAGTACAAATGGATTTAAAAAAATTTATAAAAATTTATTTTTCAAATCTAATTATTTAGTATCTGAGGGAATGCAAAATTTTGTTGGTGACAAATATTTTTTATCTGCATGGTATTTAATTTTTAAATATAAAGAATTTGAATTTGGAATAGCTTCTAATACTCTTAGTGGCGGATATGGTGATATAAAATGGACAATAGAAGATGCATATCTTTTGTTATTTACCAAAAAAAATAACAAATATTGGGATAAAAACAATTATTTGTTTTTTAAATCCCTTATCCCTAGTAGCAAATTAACAATATTTGCGGAAATTGGTTTCCCAAAACAAAATATCAATGAAAGTACTATCAATTATTCATACGATCATGGAATTGCAACCAACTTTGGCTTTAGAAAGATAGATTTATTTAACAATGAATCTCTTATTTTTGGTTTTGAGTATGCCCGACTTCTTCAGGATGTTAATTATGATAAAATACCATCTTCAAATTGGTATGATAATATTAAATACAATTATTCTTCCTTTAAAGGTAGGCGGTGGGGTGCGCATAGCGGATCTGATTCAGATGATCTACTCATATATATTGGCTATTTAGATCCTAAAATATCATTAATATATGAAATAAATTATGAAAGACATGGAATTACACATCATTTTCCACCAGAAGTAAAATTTGAGAGGAGAATTTCATCTTCCTACATTATAAAAAACACTTCGTTTTCCCTTATCTATGAAAATGAACATTATGAGCATTATGGGTTTGTTGACTCTAATCTTAATATTTGGAATGAAACCTTTGAGATTGGGTCTATTCAAAACACTAAAACGCTCTTTTTCTCCATTGATTATAAAATATTTTAATACATTTTACATATTGTAAAATTATTTTTTCTTTTATAAGAAAACTTCATTTTACATTGTATATAATTATTTTGACATTATGTCAATAATAGTTAATATTATACATGAAATTAACTAAAATACTATTTTTTATAATTATTGTTTTAAATCAATTTCTTTTAAGTCAAAATCTTCAAGAAATACAAAAGCTTCAAAATGAGTATAAAAAAGTACTTGAAAGGCAAGCCTTACAAAAACCATCAGAAATTAGTGAAGCTGAAAAAAGTGCTTCTAGCACTGCTCTTCCTGATAAGCTAGTATATTCTAGAAAGGATATTGAATCACTTCTTGTTAATACTCAAAAATTATTAGAACAATTAAAGTTTCTCGAGGATTCAGTTCAGAAAATGCCATACGTTGGTTATGAGTTTTTTACAAAAAGAGACAGTATCCCATTTTGGCAAAATTTGCCAATTTCAAGCAATTATACTCTTGGCCCTGGTGATGAAATAATTATATCACTATGGGGTGAATCTAATTTATCATCCGCTGAGGTTATTAATAGAGATGGTCAAATATTTATTGAAAAAATTGGAATTATGAATTTAGGTGGAAAAACTGTAATTGAAGCAAAAAAGTACATCACAAAAAAATACTCCCGTGTATATTCAACATTATCAGGTAGATCTCCTAAATCTTTTCTTGATTTAACATTAGGTGAGTTAAAATCTGTCAATGTTCATTTTGTTGGTTTTGTGAATATTCCTGGCGTACACATGTTGCACCCATTTTCAAACGTAATTACAGGTTTGATACAGGCAGGAGGGGTAGATGTTAAAGGCACATTAAGAGATATTAGGGTAATGAGAGGTAACCAATCTGTTGGCTCTATTGATATTTATAATTATATAATTGAAGGAAAAGCTGTTGATGATATCAGATTAATGGATCAAGATATTGTTTATATACCACCAAGAAAAACAACTATTCCCATAACTGGAAGAGTTTTAAGGCCTGGTTATTATGAAATTTTAGAAAATGAAAATCTAAGTGATTTAATTAGCTTTTCAGGAGGCAAGGAAAGATTTTCAGCAAATTCAATTTTTCTATACAAAAATGGTAATTTAGATAAAAACGGTTACCTAGTTAATGATACAGTAAATTTAGATTTTAAAGTTTCGCAAGGAGATAGTATCCATGTTCCAATGATCCCTGATTTTGATAATTTTATTCTTATTAAGGGTCATGTAAAAAATCCAGGAAAATATCCTTTTAATAAAAATATTAAATTAAATGATTTACTATCTGCAACTATGTCTAACAAAGATGAAGATTTTTATAAAACCATGGACTTATCAAGCGTTATGATAAATAGAAAAAATCCTAACAATAAAGAGCCATTGAGGATAAAAACCAGCATCGATGAAAATATTTATCTCAAAAATGGAGATTTTATAAATATTTCTAGAAAAAGCATCTTTGAACCTATTGAATCAATTACTATAACTGGAGAGATCTTTGATCCAGGTACCTACCCAGTCAATAATTTAACTACACTTAATGATGTTTTAACTTTGTCAGGGGGATATACAGATTTAGCCCTTAATGAAGGCATTCAAATTTTTAGAGATTCACTTAGAATCGCATGGGATAACAAAGAATTCCTTTTAAAAGATGGAGACAGTCTAAATGTCTTGAAAAAATCTGGACTTATCTTAGTTAAAGGCGAGGTACAGGTTCCAGGGTACTTAAGCTATAAAAAAAATGATTCGATAAAAAAATACATTAAAAGGGCTGGTGGCCTTACTTCTTATGCTGAAAAAAGTTCAGTTTATGTTATTTATCCCAATGGAACTTCAATTCCTGCATCAGGTTGGATATCGCCAAAAGTTAAAGAAGGATCGACTATTGTTATTAACCAAAGAACTATAGCTGGTAGAAATGAAATTACTGGATGGGAGGCTTTTACCGCAATTTCATCTCAAGCAGGCAATATTGCAACGACCCTACTTTCGATATCTCTGCTAATCAATCAGAGCAATAATGGAAACTAAACCCACAACACTCGGTCAAAAAATAAAACGTTATCGCCTACTTAACGATATTCGCCAAGAAGATATGTCTGATAAAATGGGTGTATCAAGAGCTACTCTAATAAATTATGAAAAAGGGCATACGGCAATAAATGTTGATGTGCTTAATAGGCTTAAAAAGCATTACCCTGATTTTAGTTTTGAGCATAAAGATAAAATAAAGCCCAAAATAATTGAAAATAATACTTTAAATTTTAAAGTATTATTTAATGTATTAGTTGACAGCAAATTGTCAATAATATGCTTTACAGTATTATTTGTTGTAGTAGGCACAAGCTCTTCTTTTTTATTTAAAAAATATTATAAAGCTGAAATTTCGCTTTATCCGGCTAAAAAAGATATCAGTCAAGGGTTTGGACAATTTCAGTCTTTAGCAGCAAATTTGGGTATGAATACTGCGAACAACGACCAAAATTTTAATATAGCTGATGTTGTAAAATCGCGACTCATAGCAAGCAAAGTTGTAAATCAGCCTTGGAGCAACACCAATGGAGAATCTACTAATTTAGTTTCTCTTTGGAAAATAGATAAAAATCCGTGGTATAGTTTTTCTCGTTCAAAGACAATTGATTCATCATTAGTTATTGAAAAAGCTATAAAAAGATTTGAAAAGCATGTCCAAGTATCAGAAGATAGAGTTTCAAGATTAATAAAAATTTCAACTTCATTTCAAGACCCAATCGTAGCAGCTAGCGTAGCTAATTTTATTGGTCGAGAAGTAGAAATCTATATTCAAAAAGAAAATTCTGCTCAATCAAAAAAAGAAAAACTATTTATCTCAGAGCGCCTTTCAATTGTTAGAAAAGAGCTTAAAATTTCTGAGCTTGATTTAAAAGATTTTAAAGAAAGAAATAGAGGTTATGAGGAATCACCTGAGCTTTTTATGATATATTCTCAACTTTTTAGAGTGGTAGAGGCCAAGAAGGAGGTTTATTTAACTCTTCAAAAACAATTAGAGCTTGCAAGAATTGAAGAGGTTAAGCAATCACCTATCCTTCATATACTTGATCATGCAGTTGCTCCAATAAAAAAATCTTCGCCAAATCGTAGATTGTTTTTCATAATCTCGGCGGTATTTGGTTTTATATTTTCTTCATTAAGATCTGTTTTTAGGTATTAAAAATAATGTCTAAAATAAAAATTTGTGTCATAGGTACCGGCGAATGGGGTTTAAATCATATTAAAACCTTGTTAGATCTTAATATTTCTGTCGGATGTATAGATTTGAACCAAAATAAATTAAAAAATGCTAAATTCTTATTTCCAAACATTACGAGTCTGCCATCAATTGAAGAAAGTTTAAATTTGAATTATAATGGTTATATAATAGCTTCTCCTCCATCAACTCATTGTGAACTAGCTAAGCTTATAATTTCTAATAAAAAACCAGTTTTGGTTGAGAAACCATTGTCTTTATCTGTCAAAGAGTCAGAAGAGATAAAACTATATATAGATAAATTTGATGGTAAGCTTATTGTAGGCCATTTATTATTATTTCATCCTGCGATAGAAAAAATAAAAGCAATGATTATTGAGGGAAGAATTGGTAAAATTCAATATATTTACAGCAATCGTTTGAATTTGGGTACAGTCAGGTCTCATGAAAATGTTTTTTGGAGTTTCGCTCCCCATGACATATCGCTTTTCCAATATTTTACAAATTCATTTCCATTAGAAGTTTTTTCAGTTGGCGGTGATTTATTGCAAAAAAAAATTCATGATACAACCATAACATATTTAAAATATCCTAATAAAATTCAAGGCCATATATATGTAAGCTGGTTGCATCCATTCAAAGAGCATAGGTTGGTAATTATAGGATCAAAGGGATCAATTCATTTTGAAGATTCTATTAAAAATAAACCGTTGCTCTTTTATGAAAAAGACATATCTAAAGACAATAATCTATATCTTAAAAACAAAACACCAATAAAAATTGAATACAAATTTGAGATGCCTTTAAAAAATGAGCTAATTTATTTTATTGACATAATTAATGGAGGTTCAATAAAAAAAGCAAGTATTAACGAAGGAATTGACGTAATAAAAATTCTTGAAAGCGCATCTAAATCTTTAAACTTCAATAGTTAAACATGAACAATAAAAAATATTACATTCATAAATCAGTAGTCATTGATGAAGATGTTAAAATTGGAAAAAATACTAAAATTTGGCATTTCTCTCATATTCAATCAAATTCGAAAATTGGTGAAAATTGTACATTAGGTCAAAATGTCAATATTGCTAATAATGTGAAGATTGGCAACAATGTAAAAATTCAAAATAACGTTTCTGTCTATGAGGGTGTAGAGCTTGAAGACTTTGTTTTTTGTGGTCCCTCAATAGTATTTACAAACATAAAGATACCGCGATGTGAATTTCCTAAAAATAAATCTAAGCTATATCAAAAAACTTTAGTGAAAAAATCGGCTTCATTAGGTGCTAATGCAACAATTTTATGTGGAATAACGATAGGAAAATACTCATTGATTGGTGCTGGCTCTGTAGTTTTAAAAAATGTTCCAGACTTTGCTTTAGTCGTAGGAAATCCCGGAAAAATTATCGGCTGGGTTGATGAAAAAGGGCATCGAATCAAATTTAATAATGATGGTAAAAGTAATTGCGGTAGATTTCTTTTTGATTCGAATAAAGCAACAAAAATTGGAAAATAATTGAGAATTGCTACAATAATTGGCGCAAGACCTCAATTTATAAAAGCTGCACCAATTTCAATTAGAATAAATAATAAAATTGATTCATTATCTGAAATAATCATACATACTGGTCAGCATTTTGAAAAAAACATGTCTAGCATTTTTTTTGATGAAATGCAAATTCCTAAACCAAGTTATAATTTAAATATTAATCAAATGGAATATGCTCAAATGTTAGAAAGTATGGTAGAAGGTATTAAGCCACTTCTTCAACTTGAAAAGGTAAATGGCGTCCTTGTTTATGGCGATACAAACTCAACCTTGGCGGCAAGTATCGCTGCAAAGCAAAGTGATATTCCATTATTTCATGTAGAAGCCGGCTTAAGAAGCCATGATAGGTCTATGTTTGAAGAGAATAATCGTATTATAACTGATCATCTATCGGATTTATTATTTTGTCCTAATAAAAATGCTGTTGATAATCTTTCTAGAGAAAATATAACTGAGGGGGTATTTTTTTCAGGCGATATAATGCTTGACGCATATATTAAATATAATTCACTTAGAAATAAATTAGAACAAAATCAGATAAATTCTAAATTTGTTTTAGCAACAATACATCGAAGAGAAAATATTTACTCCAAAGAGAAGCTATCTTTAATTTTCACTAACCTAGATAAAATAAATAGAGAAATAAAAATAATACTTCCTCTGCATCCTCATACTAAGAAAATGATAAATGAATTTAAAATAAAAAGCGATATTAAATTTGTTAAGCCGTTAGGCTACTTGACAATGCTTTCTTTATTGAAAAAAAGTACAATGGTTATTACTGATAGTGGTGGATTGCAAAAAGAATCCTTTTTTGCAAAAAAGAAATGTTTAGTTATAAGAAAACAAACTGAATGGATAGAATTAATAGAAAACAAAACGAACCTTCTTTCCTCTCCAAAAAATCTTTATAATTTTTATAAAAAATTGCTTTTACAAGAATGCGATTTTTCAACTAATCCCTATGGTAATGGTAATGCAGCTGAGATTGTTTTACAAAAAATCTTAAAATTTTTTAAATAAAATACTTTAACTAAAAAATGTTGCTCAGGCAAAGAAACCAAAAATCGTTAATTAATAATTCCTTTTATTTGTATCTATCGCATTTTTCTGATTATCTATTAGGATTGTTTTTCCTACCGTTTATTGCAACAACTTTAGGAGCGTTAGAATTTGGTAAAATTGGAGTAGTGCAAACTTTTGGGATTTTGATTACTCTATTGATGGAATTTGGCTCTACTTTGATTGCTACAAGAGAAGTATCAAGACAAAAAGGTGATAAAAAAAAATTAAAAATCTTTGTCACTAATATCATATCGTTTAAAATTTTACTTATTCCATTAGTTTTACTTATTTCAATTCTATTAATACAATTCGTACCATTTTTTTTAAAAAATCATATTTATTTCATGATTGTGGTGCTTGGATCTATCTCTCAAGGAATTTCACCAGTTTGGTATTTTCAGGGTCTTGAGAAAATGAAGATAATTGCCATAACAAAAACCATTTTTAGATTAATTAGTTTTTTATCAATATTGGTCTTTATTAAATCTCCTAATGACGGATGGATCGTTTTGACCGCATTTTCCACTTCAAGCCTTCTTATTTGTATATGCCTCTATTTTTTAGTAATTAGTGAAATTGGATCTTTAAGATTATTTAAAGAAGGCAATATAAAAGAAATATTTAGTAAATCAATTTTTAGTTTTTTAATAACAATTATTCCTGTTATTAATTTAAACGCTAGTATAATTATTATGAGTATTTTTGTAAACCCTTTGCAATTGGGTTATTATTTTGTGGCAAGTAGAGTTTATGGAGCTTTTAATACTTTATTTGGCCCAATAAGTCAGGCCTTTTTGCCTATTATTTCAGCCTTGGAAGTGAAAAATAAAATTGAATCCAAAGTTCTGATAAAAAAATACTTAATTTTAATGACCTTAATAGGGCTCTCTTTTTTTGTTATAAATTTCTTTTTTGCTAGATTTTTAGTAATCAATCTCTTTGGTCAGCAATATTCTCAATCTATAGAATTATTAAAACTCTTTAGTTTTGTGTTCCCATTAACTGCAATATCTAATTCAATAGGGCGACAATGGCTTATTGTTTTAAATAAAGAAAATAATTATTTCCAAATTCAATTAGCTTCAACTTTAGTTGCTTTTATAGTTTTCATTATTTTTTTAGAAAGTTTTGGGGTTAGGTCTTTTATTTTTTCACTAATATTTTACGAATTTGTTTCAATAATGATGATATTAATTTTTCTTCTCAAGAGTAATGGGCATTTGAAAGAAAAATGAATAACAATAGACTATTCTTTGCTTTAATCATATCAGCTTTTTTAGGAGTTTCAATTAGTTTTAGTGATTTTTATTTATTTCATCTAATCTTAATTATTAGTTCAACAATATGGCTTTATCAGGTAAAAGAAAATGATTACAAGATAAATTTTTCTATTATTTTAGAGAACTATGTCCCTTCAATGATTTTGATTTTTCTTTGGTATTTATTTTCACTTTCTTGGACACCAAATATAGAGCTGGGATTTAAATATATTTTCTACCTCATCTGCGGTCTTTCCATTTTTTTAAGTGTAATTTATTTTTGTTCTAATATCCAAAATTTAAATAAGATTTTTTACGTACTTTCAATTTTAATTTGTATTGAAATAGCAATAGCGCTAATTGAGTCATTTACTCTTTTCAGAATGCCCGTCTCTTCTTATTCATCCATTGCATCATTTTTAGGTAAAGAACCTGTTAACTTTTCTGAGTTTGATAATATTTTTATATATTCAAGAGTGAGACCGCCAACTGGTTTTCGTTGGAACACAAATGATTTAGCCATTTGTATGATTATTGCATTGCCATTTTTTTTATGTAGTAAAAAAACATCGGTAAAAGTTTTTGGGATTCTATCTATTACTACAATAGTTATTATGACTGCATCAAGAGCAGTTTTTTTATCACTAATATTGGTTTATACTCTTTATCTGTTATTAATAAAAAAACGTATGGGTACGCTCTCTTTAATTTGGACAATTTCTTTATTTATTTTTTGGAGTATGTCTCAGCTTAGTGAAAGTGAAAACCCTAGAATAAATGAGTTGGCTAATTCAGTAGATGCATTAATTTTATATTTAAGTGGAGATATAGATTTAGGCGGCTCTCTTGAATGGCGAAGGGAGCTGGTTGATAATGGATTGAAAGCATTTTTTAATTCTTATGGACTTGGTTTAGGTGCTGGTGGATCAGCTGCCAATCAAGAGATAATTGGGCCAGTTGCGGGTCGCTTCACTTCAATGCATAATTTTTGGATAGAATTATTAGTAGAGGGTGGACTTTTTGTTGCAATTTTGATTTTAATTTGGATTTTGAGAATAATCTATAGGCTGTTTGTCATATCAAGAACAAGCACAGATCTATATATTGCATATTATAGCAAATCACTCTTTTTATCTATGGCAGCATTTATTCCTGCTGCAGTCGCGGCAAGCTCTACAATATATTTTTTCCCAATGTGGATATTATTTGGTTTTACTGTGTCTGTGATTTCACTTTCACATGAAAAATCCATTTTAAAATAATTTTACGAAATGTGTAAAAATAAGCAATGAATTTCATTCTATAAGTACTTGAGAATGGAAGTAAGCTTAATAAAAAAATCAATTTTATTAAGCTTACAAATAAAACTAAAAATAAAATAAAACTAACACTTAACTTATTATGGTGAATTTTGAAATATTTTATTTTACTTATTAACTGATTTGAAATTGTAATTAGGTAATTTGTTTTTGCGCTTTTTCCTACAAAATGAATAATTTTAGTTTCAGGAAAATAAATAACTTTAAATTCTAATTTTCTCAATCGAACGCATAGATCAATATCTTCCATCCAGAAAAGATCATCATTAAAACCATTTAATTTAATAAAGACTTCTTTTTTTAAAAAAAGTGCACCGCCAGATATCGTATCAACCTCCATTGGTTTATCTGCCTTTCTTTTATTATAATTTTTTTTAAAATTAAAATAATCAAGATGGGTAAGACTAAGAAGGGTATTTATAATTGATGGATCTCTCCAAAAAGATTGCTGAATAGAGCCGTTTTTTGAAATTAATGCAGGCCCCAAAACGCCTAAATCGTTTTGTTTTTTGGCATATCTGATCAGCTTATTTAAACTGTCTTCAATAAATAGTGTGTCAGGATTAAGGATTAGAAGAAATTCACCAGAACAGATCTCTGTACCTTGATTTACAGCTGAAGAGAAGCCGCGATTAAAATGATTTTCGATTAAATGAATCTTTGGAAATTTTTTTTTTATATTAATTACACTGTCATCTTCAGAATTATTATCAACAATTATAATTTCAAAATTAATATTAGGTTTTGAATGTTTGTATATCGATTCAATACAGGAAATAATATATTCTTTTACATTATAATTGACTATTATTATAGAAATATCCATATCTGAACTCAATTTTAAGATTTAATATTGAAAATAATTTTATTATCTGATGCAAATTCAGTCCACACCGTAAAGTGGGTGAAATCACTAAGTCAGCATAAATTTAACATTCAATTATTTAGCTTGTTTAAGCCTAATAAAGAAGCATCAAAAATTTACAATAAATATAATGTTAAAGTTGTATCGCCTAATTTAAAGTCTAAAATTAATAAATTAAGAGAACCCAATATAAGTAAATTAAAATACATTTTATCTTTTCCAATGTTAAAGAAAATGATAAAAAATTTCAAACCTGATTTAATTCATGCTCATTATTTGTCAAGCTATGGATTTCTTGCGCTATTGACTGGATTTAAGCCATTCATAACTTCCGTTTGGGGAAGCGATATTTATTATTTTCCAGAAAAAAATAAACTAAACAAATGGCTAGTTAATTTATTGATTAAAAAATCAGATAGGATTTGTTCAACCAGTTTTGCCATGAAACAAATAATTGAAAAAGATTATAGAAGGTTTGATATTGATATAGTTCCGTTCGGCATTGATCTAGATTCTTTCTATCCAAAACCTAATAATAAAAAAACCTTTACAGTAGGTACAATTAAAAGCATCGAAAATCATAATGGAGTAGATTGCCTAATTGATGCTGCCAGTATTGTTATAAATGATTATAAAAAAGATATTAATTTTATTATTGTTGGGAAGGGCTCTTTAAAAGAAAAAATGAAAAAGAGGGCCGTAGACCTCAAAATAGACCAAAGGTTAAAATTCATTGGTTTTGTTAAACATAAAAATGTATTAAAATACTATAATGACCTTTCAATCTTTATTGCAGTGTCAACAAGAGAAAGCTTTGGAGTTTCAATACTGGAAGCTGCTGCATGTGAAGTTCCGTCTATTACATCAAATGTAGGTGGATTAACTGAAGTCAACCAAAACAATGTAACGGGTATCGTAATTGATCCAAATAACCCGAATAAATTAGCAGAAACTATTATAACCCTTTATAATGATGAACAACAAAGATTAAAATTAGGCGCAAACGCAAGAAAAATGGTTGTTGAAAAGTATGATTGGAATAGAAATGTTGAGGATATGATTGATATTTATAAAAAAATGAAAATAAATGAAAATTAAAATAACTTTATTTTACTTTTTAGCATTCTTGATTAGTTGTGAAAATAAAGTTTCTATTAGTGAAAGCTATGTTGACCCACATATTATATTTTCATCGAGAAGATGGTGGAATTATGATATTTTTATAGCCGATATATATGGTGGACATATGACTCAAATCACAAAAAATAAATGGATTGACTTCAATCCTTCAATTTCACGGGACTCTAAAAAACTCTCATTTATTTCTGATAGAGATGGAAATAGGGAAATTTATATAGCTGATTTAGAATGGATGGATGGATATACTCAGTGGAGAGCAAAAAACTTAAAAAATATAACTAATACTTCTCAGCATGAGTGGACCCCGGTATTTTCTCCTGTAGATGATAAAATTGCATTTTCAGCTTATTTTCCAGAAAATGACAATTATGATATTTTTTTAATAAATGATGATGGGACTGAAAAGCAAAACATTACTAATACTCCTACATATGAAAAATATCCACAGTTTTCACCTGATGGTTCATTTATTATTTTGCAGGGTTGGAGCAAAGGGAAAATGGAAATTTTTTTTATAAATTTACTTGATAGAAATATGATTAATATTACGAGAAATAGCATTTCAAACGATATTTTACCTCATGCAAACGCATTTTCTCCTGATGGTCAATCTTTTATTTTTACATCTGATAGGGATGGAGATAGAAATATTTATTTATCAACAATTAACGGTTCGAATGTTGAACAAATTACAAGCAATAAATCAAATGATTACGAACCAGTATTTTCTCCTGATGGTGAATCTGTTGTCTTCACCTCTGATAGAGAGGGAAGTAAAGACATATATTTAATTGACTTAAAAACAAAAGAAATTAAAAATTTAACTCAAAATAATAGAGATAACTGGAATGCCAGGTTTTATCCAGATGGAATGAAAATAATTTTCCAATCAAATAGAGATGGAAATTGGGAAATTTACATGATGAATTTAAATGGTGGTAGACAAATAAATCTTACAAATCACCCATCAACTGATTATTCATTTATTGTCCTTCCATTAATTAACCCATAGTTAATCTTTATGCACGTGTTTATTATAACACAGTATTATCCACCTGAGATTGGAGCATCAGCATCAAGATGGTCTGATTTTGTCGAAATATTAATCCAACAAAATCATAAAGTTTCGGTACTTTGCGAAGCACCCCACTATCCTAATAAAGAATATTTTCCTGGTTTTAGTAATGCATGGATAAGCTATGAAAAAAAATCATCTAAACTTACAATTTTAAGATCTAAAGCCTTTGCGAGTGACAGAAAAAGTTTTTTAAAAAAGATTACCCATTATATTGTCTTTATGGTTAGTGCAATGATAAACTTTAGAAAAGTTAAAAAATACGATTTATTGATTATTTCATCTCCTCCTCTTTTAACTGGTGTCATTGGCATAGTTGCTAAAAAATTTTACAATAAAAAGTTTTGGTTTGATATCAGGGACTTGTGGCCTGATTCTGCATATCAACTAGGTCAAATCAAAAAAGGTTTATTATTTAAATTAAGTAAAAAGCTTGAGAGGAAAATTTATGAGTCTGCTGAAGGTTTTATTTTTCCAGTTCCTGGATTCAGGACATACTTAAAGAGTTTTTCAGATCAAATAGCAAAAAAACCAATGCATGACTTGATGAACGGTGTTAGTAAAGATTTCATTGATAAATATCTTTCTTTGGAATCACCTAGGCTTAAAAATTTTACAGTTTTATATAGCGGAAATATGGGTCTAGCTCAGGATTTAGAAACAATAATAGAAGCAGTTAAAACGCTTAAAAACTATAATATTAATTTTATATTTATTGGAGAGGGGGTTTGTAAAGAAAAAATTATGTCTCTTGCAGAACCTTACATGAATAATATCAGTTTTTACGAACCATTACCAAGACAAAAATTAGTTAAATATATAAATAAGGCATCAGTATGTATAGTTCCATTAAAAGACAGAAAATTGTTTAGATCAGCCCTTCCCTCAAAAATGTTTGAATATATGGCCTGTGAACGTCCAGTTATTGTTGGAATTAAAGGTGAAGCTAAAAAATTAATTAATAATGCTAAAGCTGGAATAGCAGTAGAGCCTGAGAATCCTGAGGATTTATCAAAAGCAATTTTAACTTACTACAATAATAAAAATAAATGTAGAATTCATGGAGAAAACGGCTTGAGATATGTCACAAGCAATCTTTCCAAAGAAGTGTTAATTTCAAAGTTTATCAGCAAGTTAGAACGTGAACAAAAGACTATACAATAATTTACTCCTAAGTATCTTACTATTATCTGATTTTATATCAGGAATTATATCATTTAATTTATTTTTCTATTTTCAGAAATATGATTTTTCTATAATAAAAAATAATGAATTTTATTTAATTATAGCTATTGTTCAAGTGTGCTGGTCAATCATTTTTTTCTTTGCAGATTTGTATAATACAAGAGCAACCCTTTCAAGATTTGATGAAATTATTAAGTTAGTTCCAATAATTTATTCAGCCCTTTTTTTATATATAGTATTACATATTTTTGGTTTAATTAATTATTATTCAGACTTTAAAAGTATTTTAATATATGGTTTAGTTTTTTCAACTCTTCTAATTATTAATCGCTTTTTAATTCATTCCGTTCAAAAATATTTACTAAAAAAGAAAATAGGTTTAAATAATGCTGTTATTTTAGGTGTTAATAGAAGAAGTAAAGAAATTTATGAAAGTTTGCAAAATCAATCTTACCACGGTCTAAAAGTAAAAGGGTTCGTTCAAGCTCAAGATGACCCTTCAGCTAATCAGTTTTCCCATCAAAATATAAAAATATTAGGCCATGAGCTAGAATTAGAAAAAATCTTAGAATCAGAAAAAATTGATGATGTTATAATAGCTTTAGATCGACCAAACCCAGAAAGAATAATGAGTTCTATAGCAAATATAAATGGATCACCAGTATCAATTAAAATACTTCCCGATATGTATGAAGTTGTTACTGGACTTGCGAGAACCACCCAGCTTGTCGGAGTGCCGTTGATTGATATTAATTTGAATCTTGATACTTTTTACTCAAGAGTTTTAAAGAGAATTTTAGATATTACTATAGCATTATTCGGTGTTTTAATATGTTTTCCAATTTGGTTAATAATAGGGATTATAATTAAGATTGATTCATCGGGTCCAGTTTTTTATTTGCAGTCAAGATCAGGTAAAAAGGAAAAACTCTTTAATATAATAAAATTTAGATCAATGATTTATAATGCAGAATCTGAGACAGGCCCCATATGGTCAAGTTCTGAAGATGATAGAATAACTCGATTTGGAAAGATTTTACGCAGACTTCACATTGATGAAACTCCTCAATTGATTAATATTTTAAAAGGTGACATGTCAGTTGTAGGCCCACGACCAGAAAGACCATTTTTTGTAAAAAAGTTAAAAGAAACTTATTCTTTTTATATACGAAGACTGAAAATAAGGCCAGGTGTAACAGGGTGGTCGCAAATAAACCAGCCTTTTGACACAAACATAAAAGATGTTCATCAAAAATTAAAATATGACTTTTACTATATTGAAAATTTGAACCTTAGGTTAGATTTTCATATTATTTTTAGAACAGTTTGGGTTATTCTTAGGGGTCATAAGAATTAACCCCTTTTATTTGTAAATCACTTCTATTTAATTAAATTCTTACTTAATTCGAGGTAAGAATTATAATATATTAAAAAGCATTTAATGAGTATTCTGAGAAAAAATATTTGGGCTTTGTTGCTTTCCGATTCATTAGTGATTGGTATTAGCCTTATTGGATCGTATCTATTGAGATTTGATTTTTCAATACCTATTTCAATGCTCCCGAACTTTTACTATTTTTTTATTGTTTTACTGTTTTCAAAGATTTCGGTAAATATAGTTTTTAATGTATACAGTGGGCTTTGGAGGTATACAAGCTTAAGAGATCTTATTAATATTATTAAAGCAAGTTCAGCTGGTACAATATTATCTGCCGCATTAAGCTTAATGGTTTTAGGTTTTTTTGCTATACCAAGAAGCATAATTATAATAGATTATATTTTAAGCACTGCCGGTTTCATCTCCACTCGTTTAGCTGTAAGGATTTATTCTAATCGTTTTAAAAAGAAAAAAAATAATTCTAAACAAGTAAACAAAAATAACAAAACAAGAATTATTCTTTTAGGCGCTGGCTGGAGCGCTGAAAAGATTGTTAGAGATATTTTAGAGCACCAGTCATCACCATATAAACTTATCGGGTTGCTTGATGATGATGAGTCAAAAATCAACACAACTATTCATGGTGTACCAATATTTGGTAAAATTGAAACAATCCACACTTTTAATATACCTTTTGATGAAATTATTATTTGCACTCCAAATGCTACTAGTTCTGCAATGCGTCAAATAGTTGATCACTGTAAAGCAGTAAAAAAACCATATAGAACAATACCAACTATGTCTGAACTAATTGACAAAAAAGTCTCCTTAAATGCAGTTAGAGATGTTTCAATAATGGACATTCTTGGAAGGCAAGAGGTTAAGCTCAACCGTTCAGAAATTTCAAAATATATATACGGTAAAAAAGTTTTGGTCACAGGTGCTGGTGGGTCCATTGGATCAGAATTAGTAAAACAGTGTTTAGGATTTGATCCCAGCTTTCTTATTCTATTTGATCAAAGCGAAAACAATCTTTTTCATGTAGAAAATATGTGCAATCAATATGTTAACAATGTAGGTGTTCAGCCTATCTTAGGAGATATCAGAGATAAGGAAATGCTGAACACGGTATTTGGTTCATTTAGACCAGACGTGGTTCTTCATGCAGCGGCGTATAAGCATGTTCCAATGCAAGAGAAAAACCCATGGGAGGCTGTCCAGACAAATATTCAAGGAACAATTAACTTGGTAGATTGTTCTGAAGCTTTTGGTGTTGAAAGATTTGTACTTGTCTCAACTGATAAAGCCGTCAATCCAACAAATGTAATGGGAGCCACAAAGCGTGTTGCTGAACAAGTTATTCAAGCTAGGAGTGTTGATACAAAAGTTAAATATATGGCAGTACGTTTTGGGAATGTTATGGGAAGTTCTGGCAGTGTGATTCCTACGTTCCAAGAGCAAATAAAAAATGGAGGTCCAGTAACTATTACAGACCCAAATATTAAAAGATACTTTATGTCAATACCTGAAGCAGCTCAACTTATTCTGCAAGCAGGATCAATAGGTGATGGAGGAGAAATATTTGTTTTAGATATGGGAGAACCGGTATTGATAAAAGATGTTGCTGTTGAACTAATTAGGCTCTCTGGCTTAACACCCGATGTTGATATTCCAGTAAAATATATTGGCTTGAGGCCCGGTGAAAAAATGTTTGAAGAATTGATTACAAAAGGTGAAAATATTACCGACTCACCACATGAAAAAATCATGATTTTAAAAAATGAAATAAAACATGGCTGGAATCAAACTCTAGCTGAATCCGAAAAAGTTGTAAACGTATCTAAATCTTACAATACTGATTCTATAAAAGAATCATTAAATAGCATTGTTCCTGAATACAATCCTTCAATACAGAAAAAAGATAATTTTGATATCTTTAAAAAGAAAAATCAAAAAATTTAATCTCACGTTTTTCTTCAAAAAAACTTTATTAATCACTTTTTTCTTGTCAGAATCTTATTCTCAAACAATTAATTCTGAAACTCATGTCTTTAACAATAAAAGAAATCCATTTTGGATATCATCAAATAATAACGGGGTTTATTCAAAAGGTGCAATTGCAAATTTTAAAATATTAGAGGAATTAAAAATAATAAAATATAGCGCTGAAATTATTTTACCTTTAAATAACAACAAAGATACATTTTTTAAGCAACTCTATCTTAGTTTAAATAATGATAATTTCTACTTTCAAGTAGGCAAAAAAACCAATCTCCCAAAATTTAATTATCTTTCAAGTGGATCATTGGTGGAGAGTAATAATGCTGATCCAATTCTAAAAATCTTAATGGGAAGCATGGATTTTAACAACATCAGTTTGCGTAATATAAAATTTCAATATTTTATTAAAATTTCGCACGGCTGGATTAATAACAATGAATATATTAAAAATCCCTATCTACATGAAAAGTCTCTAAAATTAAAGAAAGAAATTTCTAAAAATACATCAATGATTTTAGGTTTAGATCATATGGCTATATGGGCAGGAGAGACTATCAATTATGGAAAGCAACCCTCAGAATTAAGAGATTTCTTAAGAGTAATGTTTGCTTTACCAGGTGGCAATAACAGCTTAAATCAAGAACAGAAAAATTCACTTGGAAATCATCTAGGCGCATGGACCTTTTCATATGAAAAAAAGTTTGAAAACAAAATTTTAAGTTTATATTTTGAACATCCATTTGAAGATGAAAGTGGAGCAAGATGGATTCTGAACGAATTTGATGGTTTGTATGGTATAAGCATCAATCAGAAAAAATCATCATATATTTCAGAATTCACATATGAATATATAAATACGATGGATCAAAGCGGATCTAAGGGTGCATCAGATTCAACTTACGGTTGGGACAATTATTACAACCATTATATTTATC
>MDTG01090060.1_pt1 | contig 35068 bp, 34 predicted proteins | sample 811421 | NCBI WGS metagenome assembly MDTG01 (sample SAMN05326645, study PRJNA326480) | marine metagenome | isolation source: seawater | place: Pacific Ocean: South East | collected 2011
ATTCTATATTTTTATCTAGTTCTGCCTCTCCATAGAAACTTATTGCTCGACTCAATAATTTGTTAAACTCCATTTCTCTTAAAAAATCATAAAGTTTTTCTTTTTGAACATCTTTTAAAATAAAACTGTTTAGATCATCTTTAACTGGAACATCATCCTTAAGAGTTACTAACTTCCTGCTTAAAAGAGCTTTATCCTTATTTGCTAGTAATGTTTCTCTTCTTTTGTTTTGTGGTATCTCTTTGGCTTTCTTTAATAGAACATCTAATGTTTTATATTTATTTATAAGTTCAGAAGCTGTTTTAATACCTATGCCAGGAACACCAGGAATATTATCTGATGAATCTCCAGCTAACGACTGTACGTCAATAACTTGATTGGGTTTAACTCCAAATTTTTCTATGACTTCTTTTTCTCCCAAAACTTTACTTTTCATAGGGTCGTACAATCTAATGTTATCAGAAACCAACTGCATTAAATCTTTATCCGACGAAATTATTGTCACTTTAGCTCCTGCATTAATTATTTTTTTTGCATAAGTTGCTATTAAATCATCGGCTTCATAATTTGTTAGCTCTATAGATGGTAAATTAAATGCTTTTACAGATTTTCTTATATACTCGAATTGAGGAGCTAAATCTTCAGGTGCTTCGGTTCGATTAGCTTTATATTCACTATAGATATCATTTCTAAAGTTTTTTCTTGCTGAATCAAAAATGACCGCAAAATGTGTTGGTTTTTTATCAGAGTCATCCTGTCTGGATTCTTCTAATAATTTAAACAACATAGAACAAAAACCACTTACTGCTCCTGTAGGTAATCCATCACTTTTTCTAGAAAGAGGAGGTAAAGCATAATATGCTCTAAAAATATATCCTGATCCATCAATAAGGTAAAAATGGTCAGTTTTTTTTATGGGACTCATAGAGTAATATTAACCTATTTTAATTATTGTTATCGTTATATAAAGGCAAAATTATCATGAATAATAAAAATGCGCTAAAAGTTGAAAAATTAACAAAGATTTATTCAAAAAAATCATCAAAAGAGATTGTGGCTTTAAATAATTTAAACTTAGAGGTGAAAGAGGGTGAAATTTTTGGATTGTTAGGACCTAATGGTGCTGGAAAAACAACTTTTTTGAATATCCTTGCGGGCACAGTTATAAAAAATTCTGGATCAGTTAATGTTTGGGGTTACGACCTAGATAAAAATCCAAGAGAAGTTAGATCGTCAATCGGCATAGTTCCTCAAGAAGTTAATCTTGATGCATTTTTTAGCCCCAGAGCTCTTTTAGAGCTTCAGGCAGGATTGTATGGGATTCCAAAAAAAGAAAGAATAACTGACACAATATTAAAATTAGTTTCTCTTGAAAATCAGGCTAACGCATACGCTAGAAGCTTGTCAGGAGGTATGAAAAGAAGATTGTTAATTGCTAAGGCAATGGTACATAGGCCTCCTATTTTAGTCTTGGATGAACCTACTGCAGGAGTTGATGTGGAATTAAAACAAAATCTTTGGAGCAATATAACGGAACTTAATAACCAAGGAGTCACAATAATTCTTACTACACATGTTATGAGAGAGGCTCAAGATATGTGTAATAGAATTGCAATTTTAAATAAAGGAAATTTAGTTACATTAGATACTACTAAAAATTTATTAGCTCGTATAAAAACAAAAAAAGTTATTTTTAAAGTTAAAAAAGCTAACAATATTAATTTAAAAAATGTAAACGGAATAAAGTTCTTATACGAATCAGGTAACGAAATAGTAGCTACTTACGAAAAAGATCGCCATCAAATAGAAGAAATAATAGATAAAGTTAAAAGTGCTGGAATGGAAATTAATGATATTTCTACAGACGAAGCTAATTTAGAAGATGTCTTTATTGATGTTACAAAAGGCTAGATTTAGTAAAAAAAAGTAGTAAAGTATAAACATCATGGAATTAGTAAAAAAAATAGATCTAATAAAATATTCTAAAATTATATTATTAGTTTTGTTAGGAAGTATACTTTTAACAATATCAGCAAAAGTTAAAATTCCTTTTTATCCTGTGCCTATGACTATGCAGACTTTTGTTGTTTTGTTTCTTGGTATGGCGTTGGGACCAAAAATTGGTTTAACAACAATATCACTTTATCTGTTAGAAGGTATTTTTGGGTTTCCTGTATTTGCGAATTCACCCGAAAAAGGAATCGGATTGATATATTTTACAGGTCCAACAATGGGTTATTTAATAGGTTTTTTGATAGCAGCATTTTTTGCTGGATTACTTACGTCACAGAAAAATAAAAATAATTATTTAAATGTATTTTTTAAATTACTTTTTTCAGTAAGTTTTATTTATTTTTTAGGTCTAATTTGGTTAGGATTTTTAATAGGATGGGATAAACCAATTTTTAAGTTAGGCGCCCAACCTTTTTTATTAGCTGAACTTTTTAAATTAATATTATTAACAGTTTTATATCCTTGGATAATAAAAATTAATATTAAATTATTTGGGTGATCTTTTAGATAATATTCTTTGTAATGTTCTTCTGTGCATTTTTAGTCTGCGTGCTGTTTCAGAAACATTTCTATTGCACAATTCAAAGACTCTGTGAATGTGTTCCCATTTTACCCTGTCAGCAGACATAGGATTTTCAGGTGGAGTAGCTTTTGATTCGGGTGAAGCCAATAATGCATTTTCTACATCATCCGCATTTGCTGGTTTAGGCATATAATCTATTGCTCCAGCTTTAACGGCTGCAACCGCAGTAGGTATATTTCCATAACCTGTGAGCATGACTATCTTGCTATCCTTTTTAAGTCTTCTTATCTCTTTAACAACCTCTAAACCACTACCATCACCGAGTCTTAAATCGACCACAGCAAACGCTGGAGGTGAATTTTTAGTGCTATTTATCCCCTCTTTGACACTTTGAGCCTGGCTAACCGTAAAACCTTTTTTTTCCATTGCTCTCGACAGCCTATCTCGAAAAGGATTGTCGTCATCTACAATAAGTAGCGATTTATCCGCTAAATTAGCGATTTTTTGAAGGGTGTTTTTTTCTTCTGTCATCATCAATCAATTTTTTAATTTTTATAAGATTACATGTTCATATAAGCATCAACAAAGAAAATTCAAGTAGTAAAATTAATGCTTTACATTACTACTTAATTATATAAAAAACAAATTAAGTAGTTTTTTTATAAATTTTTTTATTTTTTTAATAAAAAAGGGGAAAAATGAGATGCAAAAATTTAACTCGGTTGACGAAATCGTTAATACAATTCGTCCAGTAGATCCGGTTTATTGCATAAGACCTAATTCAATTAAAAGAGCTTGTAATTGGTTTAAAAGTAACTTTCCAGGAGAAATTCTCTACGCGGTAAAAACTAATCCAAGCGAAAAAGTAATTAAATATATTTCAGAAAATGGAATCAATCAATTTGATGTAGCTTCAATAAACGAAATAAAATTAATTAAGAAAATTCGCCCAGAAGCTAAAACTTATTATATGAACACGATAAAAAGTCGTGAACATATTAAGGAGGCATATTTTAAGTACAATATTAAGGATTTTGCTCTTGATACAAAAGATGAATTACAAAAAATTATAGAAGCTACAAATAATGCGAAAGATTTAAATCTTTATGTTAGAGTTTCTATCTCTAATGAACATGCGGAAATTGATTTGTCGCAAAAATTTGGTGCATTACCTAGTGAAGCATTAGGTTTACTTCGATTAGCTAAAACACATGGCAATAAAGTTGGTTTAAGTTTCCACGTTGGATCACAATGTATGCATCCAATATCATATGCAAAAGGAATAAGAGATCTTGGAAATATTATTAAAAAAACTAAAATAACTCCTGATATTATAAATGTAGGTGGTGGTTTTCCATCAATTTACCCTGATCTAAATCCTCAACCATTAGAAGATTATATGAAAGAAATTAAAAAAGCATTTGATAATCTAAAATTAGAAAGTAAACCAAAGTTGATGTGTGAGCCTGGAAGAGCGCTTGTGGCAGAAAGTGGATCATCAATTGTAAGAGTGGTGCTTCGAAAAAAACAAAAACTTTATATTAATGATGGAACTTACGGTAGCTTGTTTGATGCGGGAGTTCCAAACTTTGTACTACCAACACGAATGATACCTAATGGAAGAATAACGTCTAAAAAATTAACAGCGTATAGCCTATTCGGTCCAACTTGCGATAGCATAGATTATATGAAGGGTCCTTTTATTTTACCAAATAATTTAAAAGAAGGAGATTATATAGAAGTAGGTCAACTTGGTGCATACTCATTAACCTTTAGAACTAAATTTAATGGTTTTTATTCTGACCAAATTTTTGAGGTACAAGATAAACCTATAATGTCGATGTACGATAAAGAGAAATCTTCTAGTTATCTAGTTGCTTAAATGAATAACCCAAAAAATCCTAAGATGGGTCATAATAAGAAGACCTTTCTAGAAAAACCTGTAGAACATATCGATATAACATCTTTTGATGCAAGAAAAATTATCGACTCTATGGATAAAATGTCTTTCACATCTAGGGACACTGCTAAAGCTTCGGGTATTTTTAATGAGATGTTATCTGATAAAAATTGTACAACTTTTTTAACTCTTGCTGGCTCAACTTCAGCTGCTGGATGTATGAAAATATATTCTGACATGATAAAATACAAAATGATAGATGTTGTAGTTGCTACTGGGGCATCAATTATTGATATGGATTTTTTTGAGGCTTTGGGTTTTAAACACTATCAAGGTTCACAATTCCAAGATGATACTCAATTAAGAGAAAACTATATAGATAGAATATATGACACTTACATTGATGAAGAAGAGCTTCAGAAATGCGACAAAATAATATGTGATATAGCTGATAAACTAGAACCTCGCCCGTATACTTCTAGAGAATTTATAAAAGAAATAGGAAAATATTTAAAAACTAATTCTAAGAAAAAAGATTCCTTAATTGAAATGGCCTACGATAATAATGTCCCTATTTTTTGTCCTGCTTTTACTGATTCAAGCGCTGGGTTTGGATTGGTAATGCATCAAGAAAAAAACCCAAAGAAATGCATAACTATAGATTCGATTAGAGAATTTAGAGAATTAACTGAAATAAAAATAAAATCTAAATCTTCAGGTCTGTTAATGATTGGTGGAGGGGTTCCAAAAAACTTTGTTCAAGATACCGTGGTTTGCGCTGAACTTTTAGGTAAACAAGTAGATATGCACAAATATGCAGTACAAATTTCAGTTGCTGATACAAGAGATGGCGCTTGTAGTAGTTCAACTCTTAAAGAAGCAAGTTCATGGGGAAAAGTTGATGTTTCTAAAGAACAAATGGTTTTTGCAGAAGCTACAAGCGTTCTTCCATTGATAGCTAGTGATGCCTACCATCGTAAAAATTGGGAAAATAGAAAACCAAAAAACTTTTCAAATTTATTCGGCTAAAAAGTGAATTATCTTTCAAATAAAAAAGGGTTCCTTGGTATAGATAATAAATTTAATTTTAATGAAAAAGTGGTTGTTGTACCCTTTGGTTTAGAAAAAACTGTTAGCTACGGCGGGGGTACCAAAAATGGTCCTAAGGAAATAATTAAAGCTTCACACCAAGTAGAATTATATGATGAAGAATTAAATTGTGAACCATATAAAAAAATTGGAATAAAAACTTTAAAACCATTTAAAATTAACAAAAATATCAAAAAAGCTTTAAAAAAAATTTCTGATATTAACGAAAAAATTTTAAGCAAAAAACTTATCCCAATAACACTGGGAGGAGAACACTCAATAACACCAGGTTGTATTTCACCCTTTGTTAAGAAATATAAGAAATTATGCTTATTACATTTTGATGCACACGCAGATTTAAGAGAAAGTTATAATGGTGAAAAATTTTCACATGCATCTGCAATTAAAAGATGTTTAGATCATAAAAATGTATCTGTGATTTCATTTGGAATAAGAAATATATCTAAAAGTGAAATTTTATTTTTAAAAAAAAATTCATCTAGAGTAAATATTTTTTGGGCAAAAGATAAACAAAAATGGAATTTAAAAAAATTTAAACAATTAATTAAAAATAAAACTGTTTACTTAACGTTTGATGTAGATGGGTTAGACTCAAGTATAATGCCAGCAACAGGAACTCCAGAACCAGGAGGACTGTTTTGGGATGAAACATTAAATATAATTAAAGTAGCAGCAAAAAATTCCAATATTGTTGGAGCAGATATAAATGAATTGTCGCCAATTAAAGGATTAAATTCTTACAATTTTTTAACTGCGAAATTAGTGTATAAAATAATTTCGTATATATTTGAATTTAAAAAAATTTAAAGATTAATCAAATCTTTAGTTTGCCATTTAATTGTAACCATGGCCCCATCAGTTTTTTGACATTTTGAGAAAAAAATATTAGCTTTCATTCTTTCTAAAAGCGTCTTTCCAATAAAAGTTCCTAATCCTAAACCGGATTTAGAACTTATTATTTTGCTTTTAGATCTTATATAGGGCTCACCTAAAACTCCTATGATATCTTCTGAGAACCCCGGACCATCATCACAAATATTTACTAATGTAATTTTATCATCACTTTCCAAAGTAATATCTACTAAAGAATTACTATATTTAACTGCATTACCTACAAAATTTCTTAATCCATAAGTTATTTCAAGAGTTCTTTCTATTTTAGGATTAAATTTATTTTTTTTATTATTTAAAGATATTTTTTTATTTGAAATCTCTGAAAAAGACCGTGTAATTTCATGCATCAAGTCGTTAATTTTTATATTTGTTAAAAATGAGTCTTCTTTAATTTGATCCTTAGAAAGATCCTTTAAAATTTTAGAACATCTTTCTGTTTGAGATATAAGTAAATCTATATCTTTTTTGTATTTGGGATTTTTGCCAATTTCCTTTTCTAACTCCCTAACAACAACAGTTATTGTCGATAGTGGTGTACCTAATGAATGAGCGGCAGCGGCAGCTTGTAGACCAATAGATTCTAACTCGTGCTCTTTAGCTAAAATTAATTCAAGTTTGTTTAAAGCTTCAGTTCTTTTTCTAGATACGATACCAAACCTAACTCCAAAATAAGTTAAAAAGACTAAAGTTATTACTATAGATATTGGTAGAGAAATTAAATAAGTGTCTGGCACATGAAAATGTAATTCTCCATAATGAGGTAATGGTAATTTATAAATTGTTAAAGTTAATAAAATTAAAACAGTAGTAATAGATAAATTGATCGTACTTTTTAAATTTAAAAATGTTGAGGAGACTATAGCTGGTACAATTAATAAAATTGAAAAAGGATTAGTTATACCACCCGTAAAATATAACAAAAGAGATAACTGAAAAAGATCATAAAACAAAAAAGATGTTGCTGCAAAATTATTTAATTGGTTTTTTTTAAATTTAAATTGTAAATAAATATTTGTCAGGATACCTAAAAAAATTACTATAGAGCAATATAGAAAAGGAAGTTCAAATTTAAAAATAAAAAATACTGTAGATATTGTTAAATATTGACCTACCAAAGCTATCCATCTTAAAATAACTAAAGTTTTTCGATCTAATTGTATACTATCTTTTGATGTAAAAATTTCCGAAAATTTCATTCGAAAATTATATATCTAAATTTGAAACTTCCAAAGCCCGATTAATTATAAAATCTTTTCTGGGCGCAACTTCATCACCCATAAGAATTTCTATTAAATCCTGATCTTTTTTTGATTTAGCTTTAGTAACATTTGAATATTTTACTTGTAATAAAGTTCTTTTTTCTGGATTTAAGGTTGTTTCCCAAAGCTCCTCGGGATTCATCTCCCCTAAACCCTTGAATCTTTGAATCCTTAGTTTGCTTTTTTCACTTTCTATAAATTTTTCGAATTTTTTTATTTCTTTTTTTGATTTGCCTGAATTTTTAATTAAAAAATCTTCTAATTCTTTATCATTTTTAATGTAATAACTTTTTGATCCTTTAACTATCTTGTACAGTGGTGGTTGAGCTAAATATATATGATTTTTTTCGATTAGTTCATTAAAAGGATAGTTATTAAACAAAGTTAATAAAAGTGTCCTAATATGGGATCCATCTACATCAGCATCAGTCATAATAATAATTTTCTCATATCTCAAATTATCAATACTAAAGTCTTTGGAACCTGTGCCTAAGGCGTTAATTAAAGTAACTATTTCATTCGAAGACATCATTTTTGAAAAAGCTTTTGTCTGTAAATCTTGGCCATTACCATTTTTTGATTTAGATCCGTTAACGTTAATATAGGTATTTAATATTTTTCCTCTTAGTGGAAGCACTGCTTGATATTCTCTGTTTCTTCCCTGTTTTGCTGATCCTCCAGCTGAATCTCCCTCTACAATAAACAATTCAGTGCCTTCTGCTTTTCCAATTTGACAGTCTGCTAGTTTTCCAGGCAAACCTGATAATTCTAAAGAACCTTTTCTTCTAACACCCTCTCGAGCTTTTCTTGCAACATCTCTGGCTACAGCTGCTTGGACAATTTTTAACAATACAACTTTTCTTATTCCAGGGTTTTGATCAAACCATGTTGATAATTTTTCGTTTACAATAGACTCAACTATAAACCTTACTTCTGATGATACGAGTTTATCTTTTGTTTGTGATGAAAATTTAGGATCTGGTATCTTTATAGATAAAACTCCTGTTAAGCCTTCTCTAGTATCGTCTCCAGTAAGTGTAATTTTATTTTTCTTTAACAGATTTGCGTCTATTGCATACTTATTAATTACCCTTGTTAGTGCGCTTCTAAAGCCCAACAAATGGGTACCACCATCTTTTTGATGTATATTATTAGCAAAAGGAAGCACATCTTCGGAATATCCAGCATTCCATTTAAAAGAACATTCGACTTCTATTTTATCTTTTAATCCAGAAATATAAATTGGCTTTTTAAATAAGGCAGTATCATTTTTGCTAACCAAACTAGATTTACTTTTATCTAAAAAATCAACAAATTCCTGTATTCCGCCATCATATTTGTTTTTATATTCTTTTTCTTTCTTTCCAGTTTTATCTAAGAGGGTAATACATAATCCCTTGTTTAAAAAAGCAAGTTCTCTCATTCTTTTTTGTAAAATTGTTGAACTAAACTTAATATTAGAAAATACCTCTTTTGATGGTAAAAAATTTATAAAGGTTCCTGTCTTATTTGTTTTTCCTTTAGCTTTTAATGAATTAACAGTTCTTCCATCTTTAAACTCGACAATATATTCTTTTTTATCTCTATATATTTTTAAAATTAGCTTTTCAGATAGAGCATTTACAACGGAAACACCTACGCCATGGAGCCCGCCTGATACTTTATACGAATCATGATCAAATTTACCGCCAGCATGTAATTGGGTCATTATTACTTCAGCGGCTGATTTTTTTTCTCCTTTGTGCATATCAACTGGTATGCCTCTACCATCATCTTCAACGGATATTGATTGATCTGAATTGATAATAACTTTAATATTTTTACAATATCCTGCTAACGCCTCATCTATAGAATTGTCAACTACTTCATAAACCATATGATGCAAGCCGCTGCCATCATCAGTATCACCTATATACATGCCCGGTCTTTTTCTAACAGCTTCAAGACCTTTGAGTACTTTTATCGACTCTGCGCTATAATTATTCTTTTCTGAAGTATTTTTTTTGATCATTTATAAACGAAATTATTCATATATTTTAACATTTTTTTATACCTAATTAAATGAAGGCAAAATTAGTATCTCAAATTACCGTTGGTATTAAATGTTAACTTGACTAAAAAAAAAAAAATTACCTAAATGTGAATTTAAACTAAAAAAATTATATTTTCATGGGCATAACCACATGAAAACTGTTTTTATCCGATAAATCTTTTATTATCACAGGTGAGCCACTATCTTTTAAATTAAGAATTATAGATTCATCCTCTATTTGTGAAGCAATATCAATTAAATACCTACTATTAAAACTTATCGACATATCATTAGAATTAAAATTAACTTCCATGGTTTCGCTACCTTCACCACTATTTGGACTATTTACACTTAGCTGTAAAGATGTTTTGGATATATTCATTTTTACTCCTTCTTTCTTATCTGATGAAACAGTAGTTACTCTTTCAATTGAATTTTTAAATTCATTCAATTTAATTTGAAGCACTTTGTCATTATCCTTGGGTATAACTTTACTGTAATCGGGAAATCTACCATCAATAACCTTTGATACTAAAACTCCCGTATCTAATTGAAATTTTATTTTTGATTTATTATTAGATATTTTTATTGAACTATCATTTTGCTCCAAAAGAGAAATTAATTGATATATTGTTTTTTTTGGTAATATTATGGATTCAAAATTAGTATTAGAATCTATTTCACAACTACTTGAAGAAAGTCTATGACTATCTGTTGCGACTCCAGATAAAAAAGTTTTATTTTCAGACTTAGTTTTGTGAAGATAAATTCCATTAAGATAATGTCTAGTTTCGTCATTAGAAATTGAAATTTTAGTTTTATTTAAAAGCTTTAAAATTTTTTTTGAAGATACTTCAAAAGTATTTTGCTCAATATTTTCTTCCGATAGAGGAAAGTTATCAGGTGATATACATAACAAATTAAATTTGGAATTGCTGGAGACCATTTTTAATTTGTTAGCGTTTTGTAAAGAAAAATTAATTTCTGCATTAGATTCTAGTTTTCTTAAAATATCATAAAGCACAGTAGCTGAGGTTGTGGTTGAGCCTTCTTTGCCTAAATTATTTGCAGAAATTTCTTCAGAATAAATAATATCTAAATCGGTCGCTGTAACTTTAATTTTTGAATTTTTAGCCTCTATAAGAATATTTGCTAAAATAGGTAATGTAGTTTTTTTTTCTATAATTCCATAGGCATGGCTAACAGATCTTAGAAAAACGTCTCGATTTATTGAAAATTCCATTTATTAACTGTTAAAGAGTTTTTTATTAATTTCGTTAACATTTTGTTTTACTTCATTATCTTTCTTAATCAGTTCTTCAATTTTTCTTACAGCATGTATCACAGTTGTATGATCTCTATTAGAAAATTTCCTTCCTATATCAGGCAGTGAATTTGTTGTATGTTGTTTTGCTAGATACATAGCAATTTGTCTTGGCCTTGCTAATGACCTAGATCTTCTTGGAGATAACATTTCTTGAAGATTAAGATTAAAATGCGCCGCAACTATATTTTGAATACTTTCTACATTAATTTGATTGTTATTTAAAAAAATAAAATCCTTTAAAATATTTTTACACTGATAAATGGTTGGGATTTTTTTGTTTATTTTGCTAAAAGCTAGAATTCTATTTAATGCACCAACCATTTCTCTTATACTAGATGAAATTTCAGTAGCTAAAAATTTTAAAATTTCATCCCCTAAATCATATTTTTCATTAAAATTTCTTTCAATTTCTTGAAGTTTACTTTTTAAAATTCTAACTTTTAACTCCAGATCAGGTGCTTGAATATCTATAACCAAGCCACCTGCCATTCTTGATTTTATTCTTTCTTGTATTTTTTCCAAATTTGCAGGCGGTCTATCAGAAGATATAATAATTTGTGAACCTTTATCCATTAATGCGTTAAATGTATGAAAAAATTCCTCTTGCATAGCCTCTTTGCCGCTAACAAATTGTATATCATCAATAATAAATACATTTGCGGTTCTAAAAAAATCTTTAAATTTGACCATTTCGTTACTTTTTATTGATCTTATAAAATGATACATGAATCGTTCAGCTGAAATAAACATTACTTTTTTTGAATTTCCAATTTCTAGTCCTATTGCATTTAATAAATGAGTTTTTCCCATGCCAACACTGCTGTATATAAAAAGCGGATTGTAATGCGATGACTCGGTACAAACTTTCCTAGCTGCAGTAAAAGCCAATTCATTGCTTTCTCCAACTATAAAGTTTTCAAAGCTGTTATTAGAATTAAATCTATTGTAATTCAGCAAAGAATCTTCGATTACAGAAACTTTACTGTTTTTTGAAAAATCAGATCTTACTGCTTTTTGATCTCCCTCTTCAATTAAAAATTCTATTCTTTGAATACTTTTCTTAAAGACCTTTATAAGATCCAAAATCTTATCTGCATATCTTGATACTATCCAGTCTCTTACAAATCTCGTTGGAGCTGATAAAATAACGTAATGATTGTATTCCTTTTTAAGTGTAATATTTTTTATCCAGCTTTCAAAAATATCATTTCCAAAACTAGACTTAAATTTTTCAAGAACCTGATTCCAGTCCAATATATTTTCTTCCTTGGCTGAAGAACTTTTTAAAACTTTTTTTGGTAAAATTTCTGGCATATAATATTAAAAAAACAATTTTTTATAATTTTTTTTTTAATTGTATGCAATGGTTTATTTGATGTATTTATTAGTTGTATAAAAAAATTTCTTTAGAAAATAAATTAAATTGTAGGTAGAATTTAGAACATATTAAACAGCACAACTTAAAATACTATTACACTAGATTTGGATTTTAAAAATAAAATTATTCTATTTAGTCAGTTAAAAATTAATTTTTTTATCAACCTTTAATTGTCTAATTACTTTTTTTTTATTTTTTTTGTTATACGTGAAATTTTTCTTGAGACAGTTTTTTTGCTTATAAGACCCGTTTTGGATATTTTCATTAATTGTGATTGAAATTTGGGTAGAAAATTTTGAGCTTCTTTCATTTTCCCGCTTGATATGTATCCTGCCATCTGTTTTACGGCTGACTTATACTTGCTTTTTCTTATTTTATTTACTGAATTTTGTTTAAATGTTTTTTTAACCCTTCTAATTGCAGACTTTGTATTTGGCATAAAGTGGTGAATGTATAGCCTTTAGATCATAATTGGTCAATACCATTTAAGATTGGCATTTATTACAATAATAAGTTGATCTGTTTGAAACAGATATTTTTTTTATCTTGCCGCTACACGAATTACGTGAGCAGTCTTCATTTTGTTTACCATAAACCCTAAAATATTGTTGAAAAGTTCCACTTTTGCCCTCAGAGTTTATAAAATCTTTAATTGAGGAACCTCCCTTAGAAATTGAATCTTTTAAGATTTTTTTTATGTTTAAAATTAAAGTTCTTATTTTATCCTTTTTCAAATTTCTACAAATTTTTAAAGGATGAATTTTTGAAGCAAAAAGAACCTCGTTAGAATAAATATTTCCTAAACCACTGATAAAGTTTTGATCCATTAATAAATTTTTAATGCTTTTATTTTTATTTTTTATATAATTATAGAAATAGTTTTCATCAAATTCAGTATTTAATGGTTCTACGCCTAGTCTTTTAATAAAAGGTATAGTATTTAAATTTTTATTATAAAATATTTTAAAAAAACCAAATCTTCTTACATCATTGTAGATTAAAACAATGCCATTGCTTAAAAAAAAATAAATATGATTATGCTTAGGTAATATATTTAAATTATAATAAAAGCTCGTTTTAAATAATAATTTATCCTTTTTTCTTAATAAAAATAATTTTCCACTCATACCTAAATGGATTAAAAGTATTTTTTTACTAAAATAAATTATTATGTATTTAGATCTTCTTGAAATTTTTAATATTTTTTGCCCAAGTAATTCTTTTGAAAATCTATTTTGTAATCTGTAACGTAAATTTGGGTTATTTATTTTGATATTAAGAATTTTAGCTTTATTTATCATTCTTAATAACGATCTTTTTACAATTTCTATTTCTGGTAATTCTGGCATTTTCAAAATATATTTATTGTGAAAAAACTTAACATATGATCTATTAATTTAAATGAAAACACAGCATAAGAATAGCGAAAGATTGGTATCAAAAGTTTTTGAAGATGTTTTTGATAAGTATGATTTAATGAATGACTTAATGTCATTTGGCATACACCGTATATGGAAAAAAAATTTTATTGAGTGCTTAAATCCGCAAATTAATACAAAATTAATCGATGTTGCCTCCGGTACGGGAGATATTGCTAAATTATTTATGGAAAAAACAAATTACAAAAGTGATGTAATTTGTGTAGATGAAAATGCAAATATGTTAAAGTTAAATAAAAAAAGATTTTCTAAAAGTTCAAGAATAAAATGGATTTGTGAAAATGCTGAAAAGTTACCATTTAAAGAAAATCAATTTGACTATTATACAATCAGTTTTGGGATAAGAAATGTTGAAGATATAGATAGTGCCTTAAAAGAAGCTTATAGAATTTTAAAACCTGGAGGACGTTTCTTATGCTTGGAATTTTCTAAAATAAAAAATGATATTTTTAAAAAGATTTACAAGACATATTCTAAAGCAATTCCTCAAATAGGAAAGTATATTGTTGGAAACGCTGAACCTTATGAGTATCTTGTTAACAGCATTGAAAAGTTTCATTCTCAAGATCAATTATTTAAAAAAATTCAGAAACATAATTTTGTTAATGTCTCATATAAAAACTTAAGTGGTGGAATTGTAGCTATACATTCTGCATGGAAGATTTAAAATGATTAAAAAATTATTCATGTTATTTAAAATTGGACGCAAATTATCTACTTCAGGTGCAATTTCATCAATATACGAAATTTATAAACCACCAATTATTATGAAAATTTTTTTTTCCATAATCGGGTTTAAGTTTATAGAGGAAAAAAAAATAAATGATTTGTCTGCAGGAAAAAAACTATGTTCAGCATTACAGGAAATGGGTACTACATTTATAAAACTTGGGCAATTTTTAGCTACTAGACCAGATATAATAGGAGAAAATATTTCAAGAGACTTAGAAAAGCTTCAAGATAAACTTCCGGCTTTTGATACATCTCAAGCAAAAAATATATTAAGAGACGAACTTGGTGATGAAAATTTTGAAGAAATTAAAAACATTTCTGAGCCAGTTGCTGCGGCCTCAATTGCTCAAGTTCATTTTGCAGAAATTCATAAAAATAGTGAAAGAAAAGAAGTTGCAATAAAAATATTAAGACCGGATATAGAAAAATTATTCAACGAAGAATTAGATGCATTAATGCTTCTAGCTTATATTATTCAAGGTCTTATTAAAAAAACCAAAAGGTTAAAATTAGTAGAAATAATTCAGCTGCTTAGAGAAATAACAAATATAGAAATGGACTTAAGATTTGAAGCTGCTGCAGCTAATGAGCTTTATGAAAATACAAAAAATGATATTGGTTTTGAAGTGCCAAAAATCTATTGGAATCAAACAAGTAAAAAAATTCTTTGCTTGGACAGAATAAATGGTTTTCCAATAAGAGAAGTCGATAAATTAAAATCATTAAATGTTGACACAAAAAAATTAGCTAAAAATATTATACAACATTTTTTAAAACATGCTGTAAGAGATGGTTTTTTTCATGCAGATATGCATCAAGGAAATTTATTTGTTTCGGAAGATGGTAAAATTATTCCTGTTGATTTTGGAATAATGGGTAGATTAGATAGAAATAATAGAAAATATTTAGCGGAAATTCTTTATGGTTTTATAAAAAGAGATTATAAAAAAGTTGCTGAAATACATTTTTTAGCAGGATTAGTTCCTAAAGAAGTTTCCAAGGATGATTTTGCACAAGCTTTAAGATCTATAGGTGAGCCAATTTTTGGGCAAACCGCAAAAAATATATCAGGTGGCAAATTATTGGGTCAACTTTTTGAAATTACTGAAAAATTTAATATGCAAACTCAAATACAATTATTATTACTTCAAAAAACAATGGTAGTTGTAGAAGGTGTAGCAAGAAAATTGGATCCTGAAACAAACATTTGGGATACTTCAAAACCTATATTGGAAAATTGGTTGCAAGAAGTTAAAGATCCAATTAATAAAACAACCGAAATCTTTAATGAAGCCTCTGAAGTAATAAAAAGGCTTCCCGAACTGCCTAAAATAATGGATAAAGCAAACGATGTTATGACTTTAATAGCTGATGGAAAATTTAATCCTAATACTTTAGCTTACAACAGCCTAAGAGAAGAAAAATTAAAATTAGAATTAATAAGAAACAAGATGTTAGGAGGGGTTTTAGTGCTTGTAATTTTTGTCCTCTTAGTATTCAAATAACTAACTTATGAATAATTTATTAGAAAAAAAAGTTCTTTTAATTATTTGCGGAGGAGTCTCTGCGTATAAAAGTTTAGAAATAATTAGATCTTTAAAAAAAAAAGGTGCAAAAGTTAAAACAATTTTAACAAAAAGTGCTACAAAATTTGTTACTCCTCTATCTGTTGTTTCGCTTTCACAAGAAAAAGTTTACCAAGACTTATTTAGTGTTGAAAATGAAACTGAAATGGATCATATATCGCTTTCTAGATGGTCTGACGTAATACTTGTTGCGCCAGCTACGGCAAATACTATTTCAAAGTTAAGCACAGGATTATCAGATGACTTGGCATCAACGGTAATGCTCGCTTCGGATAAAGATATTTTTTTAACACCTGCAATGAATGTTAGAATGTGGGAGAATCCTTCAACAAAAGAAAATCTTAATAAATTAAAAAAATTTGGCTACAAAATTATTGGCCCAGAAATAGGTGATATGGCATGCGGAGAATTTGGTGAAGGTAAAATGACTGAGCCAGAAGAAATTGTTAAACAAATTGAAGATTATTTTAATAATTTAAATCAAAGAAAAAAATTTAAAGCTTTAGTTACTGCGGGGCCAACGCGCGAGTATATTGATCCTGTTAGATTTATAACTAATAAATCTAGTGGGAAGCAAGGTTTTGAATTAGCTAAATCACTATCAAAAAAAGGATTTGATACTACACTTATATCTGGGCCAACTAATTTAAGAGCAAATAAAGACATAAATTTAATAAAAGTAGAAACTGCTGATCAAATGTTTAAAGAAGCACAAAAGAACTTGCCTGCTGATGTTGCTATTTTTTCTGCAGCTGTATCAGATTTTAAAGTTAAAAAACAGAACGATCAAAAAATCAAAAAAGAAGAATATATAAATTTAAATTTAGAAAAAAATATTGATATTTTAAATTATGTATCTAATCATAATTCTCTTAGGCCAAAACTTGTAATAGGTTTTGCTGCCGAAACAAATAATATAGAAAATAACGCAAAGAGAAAGATGATGGAAAAAAATTGTGACTGGATTATTGCAAACGATGTTTCTAATAAATCTATAGGATTTGATTCTGATTTTAATGAAGTTGTTATATTCTATAAAAATAAAAAAATTAACGACGAAAAATTAAACTTGAAAAAAAAGTCTGAAATATCTGACGAAATTGTTGAAAGAATTATTGACCAGTTAAATTAAAATTTAATGGTAAAAGTATTAATTAAAAAATTAGATCCAGCAGTTGAAATACCAACTTATAAAACCGCAGGTGCATCGGGTATGGACTTAATGGCTTTTATAAAAAAGCCTATAATATTATTTCCAAACACTTCGTGTTTAGTACCTACTGGTCTTTCTGTGGCAATTTCAGATGAATATGAAATACAAATAAGACCCAGATCAGGACTAGCGGCAAAAAATAATGTATCTGTTTTAAATACACCTGGAACAATAGATAGTGATTATAGAGGAGAAATTAAAATAATACTTTTTAATCACGGAAAAAATAATTTCACTATTAATAACAAGGATAGAATTGCACAAATGATTTTAACACCAGTTCATAAAATGGATTTAGAAGAAGTAGAAAGTTTACCAAGTACTTTAAGAGGAAAAGGTGGCTTTGGTTCAACTGGAAAATGAAAATTACAAAAAAACAAATAGACAGATATTCTAGGCAAATAATATTAAAAAAAGTTGGTGTTATTGGGCAAAAAAAACTTTTAGAATCTAAAGTTTTAATTATTGGCGCAGGAGGATTAGGCTCTCCTATAGCTATATATCTTGCTGCAGTAGGTATTGGTCATATTGGAATTGTAGATAAAGATAAAGTTGAAATTTCAAATCTTAATCGCCAAATTATTTTTGAAAATAAAGATATAAAAAAAAGAAAATCGGTGACTGCGGTTTTAAAAATTAAAAAAATTAATCCTGATATTAAGGTAGATCATTATTCAAAAACGTTAGACAGAGAAAACATTCATAAAATCGCTAATAAATATAATTTAATCATAGATGGAAGTGACAATTTCAGGACACGTTTCTTAATAAATGATTATTGTTTGAAAAATAAAAAAATTTTAGTTTCTGGAGCAATAAGTAAATTTGAAGGACAAGCTTATACATTTAATTTTAAAAATAAAAATTCTCCTTGTTTAAGATGTTTTATACCTACAATGCCTCAAAATTTAGATTTAGATAATTGTGAATATGAGGGAGTAATGGGTCCATTAGCTGGGTTAGTTGGAAGTATACAAGCAGGAGAGGTTGTAAAAGAAATACTTAATATTGGCGATACGCTTTGTGGAAAAATATTAATTATAGATGCATTAAATCTTTCTTTTAGAAAGGTTAAGTTAAGCAAAAGATCTGATTGTAATTGTAATAATGAAAAATAGTAAAAAAATTATAACATATATATTTTTATTATTATTATTTTTACCCGAGTCTAACGCAGACACAAGTTCTAATTTTTTATCTTTAAAAAATACTGAAGTTAATTTAAGGCAAGGACCATCTTTTGAACATCCAATAAAATTTATTTATAAAAAAAAATATTTGCCAGTAATTATATTAGATAATTCTGAGACATGGCGAAAAATTATGGATTTTGAAAATAATTCAGGATGGATTCATATATCTCAACTATCAAAAAGAAAAACAGGAATAAACAAAAAAGAAAATTCAATTATTTATAAAAGACCAACAATTTTTTCTAAACCGTTAGCAAAATTAGAACGAGGAAGATTGTTATTAATTTCTAAATGTAAAAAAAAATGGTGTAAAACTAAAACAGGAAACTTTACCGGTTGGACTTTAAAAAAAAATATATGGGGAAAAACTAATTAAAATCTTTTATTAGTGCTTCTTGTGTATTTTTTGTAAATTGAATTTTATGATTATATAATTTGTGATTTATACTAACAAAAACATCTTTGTTTAAATCTTTAAAATTTTTAATTTGGTTATCTGATAAATTAAAATGTAAAAACTGTACTGAAGAAGCTTTACCCTCTGCTGAAGTTCGATCTACATCTTTTTCGGGATTTGCTTGTATTTTTTCTTTATCAATTATTATATGGACAGTCTCTTCAATGCCTCCAACTTTACCCAAAAAATCTGCTCTTAAAATTGGATCATCAATTTCAAACATTAATGTTGCAACGAGATCTTTTCCTTTTGGAATTAGCGGATTGTAGGCATACAGCTCATCCTTTAACTGCTCATCGCCCCCTTTTTCTATATGCAACATTTCTTGGACTTGACCTAACATAGTTTCAAAGCTTTCAAAGTACAATGTTGCGTAAGGACCTACTGGAACTCTTCTATTTTTTTTAAATTCTACTAAATCTTTTCTAAATTTTTTTCTATTTTTTGAATAGAGTTCATCTGTCAATAAATCTTTTTTCTCAATTTGTCTTATTTCTTTACTCATCATTTTAAATTCTATAACTTTTTGCAATTAATTCGATAGGATGTAACGCCTCATCACTAACAATATTTGTATCCTCCGCTAACTGCTTTATATGTTTACCAGCCAATGGACAGTCAGAAGCCATATATTTATTTTTTTTTCTTTTTACAGTGCTTGCGGTAATTTTTCCCACCTTAACTGCTGTATCGTGTGTTTCTTTCATTACACCGAAAGTTCCTCCATGACCGGCGCATCTTTCAACTACATCAATTTTTACATTTGGTATAAACTTCAACATGTCTCTAGCTTTATTTCCCATATTTTGGGCTCTGGCATGACAGGCATGATGAACTGTTACACCTCCATCTATTTCCTGAAGCCCTTTAGCTAGTCCTTCATTATTTGCTATATCAACAATATATTCGTCTATATCTAATGTATTTTTTGATAATGTTTTTATTTCTTCGTCCTTAGGTAATAATAAAGGCCACTCAAATTTTAACATTAAACCACAACTAGCTGTCAAAGTTATAACTTTGTAACCATTTTTTACAAATTTTAATAATTCCTTAGAAACTAATTTTGCTTGTTTAACAACTTGAGCTGGATCTGCTTGTTCTAAATATGGCATTCCACAACAACCAGCATAAGAGTGTTCTACTTCAACATTATTATGGTGCAGTACTTTTAACGCTGCTTCACCTGTATTTTTTTTGTTAAAATTAACAAAACAAGTAGAGTAAATTACAACTTTTCTTTTTGAATTTGAATTAGTAATATTTTTTTTAAATTTTTTAAAGTATTTAGCAAAAGTTTCTGAATTGTATTTTGGTAGTTGTGCTCTTTTATCTATGCCTAAGAGAAATTGTAATATTTGTCTTGATATTTTATTTTTGATATTTGTGATAAAGTTTATGATATTAGCAAACATAATACCTATTTTTCCATTTCGATCAGTTTTTGCTAATTCGGACTGTATTATAGGTAATTTTTTTTGCTTCTTTTGTAGCATTCTGTACCTGAGCATTAAATGGGGAAAATCAAGGTTAAACTCGTGAGGTGGAACGTAAGGACATTTTGTCATAAAACACATATCGCAAAGCGTACATGCATCTGTGACTTGTGAAAATTTTTCACTTGGTAAACTTTCTACATCTTCATTTTTGGATTCATCTATCATATCAAAAAGTTTTGGAAATGAATCACAAAGATTAAAACACCTTCTGCATCCGTGACATATATCAAATACTCTCCGCATTTCAGCATCTAATTTTTCAGAATTTAAAAAATCTGGATTTTCAAAATCTACTGGATGTCTAATTGGTGCTTGTGTACTACCCTCTTTATTATTCATTTTAATATTTTTGATTTAATGGTGGGGGTTAGCCCCACCAAAAATTTGATAAATATTACTTAATTGAGTCTAATGTTTTTTGGAACTTGCCAGCGTGTGATTTTTCTGCCTTAGCCAAAGTTTCAAACCAATCAGCTATTTCTTCAAAACCTTCGTCTCTAGCAGTTTTTGCCATACCAGGATACATGTCGGTATACTCGTGAGTTTCTCCTGCTACTGCCGCAGCTAAATTATCTTTGGTTTCTCCAATAGGTTTTCCAGTAGCCGGGTCACCTACTTCTTCTAAAAATTCTAAATGACCATGAGCATGTCCAGTTTCACCTTCGGCAGTAGATCTAAAAACTGTTGCCACATCGTTATATCCTTCAACATCCGCTTTTTGTGCAAAGTATAAATATCTACGATTTGCTTGACTTTCGCCAGCAAAAGCTGCTTTTAAGTTTTCTTCAGTTTTGCTTCCTTTGAGTGCCATAATATTCTCCTTTAAATCTACTTTATAATGATTCTAAAGTAGAAGTCAATGCGATATTAACTGCCTTTACGAAATTTAATAAGAATTTAATTTAATTATTTTTGCTTTTGATTATTACTTGCAACTCTAATTGTAACATCAATTTCTTTTATTTTTTTTCCACTCGGAGCCTTAGGTAAATTGCTTAATAATACATTCTCATTTTTAATATCAATAAGCTCTGAAGTATCTTCATCATAAAAATGATGGTGATTTGTTGTATTTGTATCAAAATATGTTTTATTTCCTTTAAGTGAAATTTCTTTTAAATAACCTCTTTTTCTGAATGCATGCACTGTGTTATATATAGTTGCTAAGGAAATATTTTTTTTACTATTTTTTTCAGTTATTTTTTTTAACTTATCAATTGTAAAATGGAACGTTTCTTTTCTATCAAATAATATCTTTGATATTGATAATCTTTGTTTAGTTGGACGAAGACCTGACGTTCTAAGTCTTTCTATATGAGATTTTGGTCGGTTCATTGTAAAAAAATAGTGTTTTTATTGCTCTTTAGTTTATAATCTTTCTAAACTAAATATATGTTAATAAGTAAATTAATCAAGTATTAATTTGTTTCTATGTTAAAAAAAAATAGTTTTAATTACAATGAGTTAATTGAATGCGCCGATGGAAAATTATTTGGCCCAGGAAATGCAAAACTCCCATCTCCACCTATGCTAATGTTTGATAGAATTACAAATATCCAAGCAGATAAAGGAAAATATAATAAAGGTATAATAAATGCAGAACTTGATATTAAAGAAAAAATGTGGTTTTTTGATTGTCACTTTAAGGAAGATCCTGTTATGCCAGGATGTCTAGGGTTAGATGCTATGTGGCAATTAGTTGGTTTTTTTTTAGGATGGACTGGTGAACCAGGTAAAGGAAGAGCGTTAGGCGTAAATGCAGTTAAATTTACTGGAGAAGTGCTTAAAAATGTCAAAATTGCAAGCTACCAAATTGATATGAAGAGAATATTAAAAAAAAAAGGAACCGTAGTAGGTCTAGCTGATGGAACTTTGTTAGCTGACAAAAAACCTATATATGAAGCAGAAAATCTGAAGGTAGGGTTATTTAAATAATGAAAAGAGTTGTAGTAACTGGAATTGGAGTTTTGTCTTGCTTAGGTAATAACCAAAAAGAAGTTTATGAATCCTTGATAAATTCAAAATCAGGAATAACATTTTGTCAAGAATACAAAGATTATAATTTAAAAAGTAATGTTCATGGAAAACCTAATATAAAACTTGAAGATCATATCGATAGAAAAATAATCAGATTTATGGGTGAAGGTTCGGCATACAATTATATTGCTATGAATGAAGCAGTTAAAGATTCTGGATTAGAAGAAAAAGATATAAGTAACGATTTAACTGGAATGATAATGGGTTCCGGAGGACCTTCAATTAAAAACGTAATATTAGCTGCTGATAAAACTAGAGAAAAAAATCCAAAAAAAATGGGACCATTTGTTGTCCCAAGGACTATGGCTAGTACTGCATCTGCCACTTTAGCTGTACCTTTTAAAATTAAAGGAGTTAATTATACAATTAGTTCAGCCTGCGCAACTAGCGCACATTGTATTGGTAATGCAACTGAACTCATTCAATTAGGAAAACAAAAAATAGTTTTTGCTGGAGGAAGTGACGAAGTTCATTTTGCTTTAACGGCAATGTTTGATGCAATGACTGCACTATCGTCTAAATATAATGACACGCCAGAAAAAGCTTCTCGACCATATGATAAAACCAGAGATGGATTTGTTATTTCTGGTGGAGGAGGAGTTTTAGTACTTGAAGAATATGGGCATGCAAAAGCGAGAGGTGCAAAAATTTATGCAGAAATTACAGGCTACGGTGCTACATCTGACGGATATGATATGGTTGCCCCATCTGGGGAAGGGGCAGTAAGATGTATGAAAATGGCATTAAGTACATCAAAAAATAAAATTGATTATTTAAATACACATGGAACTTCTACCCCTGTAGGAGATATTACAGAACTTAGAGCTGTTTCTGAAGTATTTAAAGACGCCTTACCTAAAATAAGTTCTACAAAATCTCTTTCGGGACATTCTTTAGGAGCTACATCAGTGCACGAAGCGGTTTATAGTTTAATAATGATGAAAAACAATTTTATATCAGCTTCAATCAATATAAATGAAATGGATGAAGAGGCAAAAAAATTTCCAATAATAAAAAAAGTTGAAAAAAATGTAAGTCTAAATTCAATAATGTCAAACAGCTTTGGTTTTGGTGGAACGAACGCAACTTTAGTTTTTGAAAAGGTATAGATATGAGTCTATTAAAGGGAAAAAAAGGTCTGATAATGGGTGTTGCAAATGATCGCTCAATTGCGTGGGGTATAGCAAAAAAATTATCGGAGAATGGAGCAGAACTTGCTTTTACCTATTTAGGTGACGCTTTAAAAAAAAGAGTTGTGCCACTTGCTGAATCTTTAAAATCAAACTTTACTTTAAGTTGCGATGTTGAAAAAAAGGATGACGTAATTAAAACATTTGAAGAAATTAAAAAAAAATGGGGAAATTTAGACTTTGTGGTTCATGCTATTGCTTTTTCAGATAGATCAGAACTTTCCGGCGAATATTTAAATACATCTAGAGAAAATTTTTTAAAAAGTATGTTAATATCTTGTTTTTCACTAACAGAAATAGCTAAAGAGGCCGCAAAAATAATGAAAAAGGGTTCAAGTTTATTAACCCTTACCTATGAATCTTCAAAAGTAATTCCAAATTATAATGTAATGGGAGTCTGTAAATCTGCTCTTGAAACAAGTGTAAAATATCTTGCAAGAGACCTGGGCACAAAAGGTATTAGAGTTAATGCAATTAGTGCCGGTCCAATTAAAACTTTAGCAGCTTCAGCAATAGGAGATGCAAAATTTTTATATAAATGGAATGAAGATCATTCCTTGCTTAAAAGAAATGTAGATATAAATGATATCGGCGGTTCTGCTTTGTATTTATTAAGCGATTTATCAGCCGCTGTGACTGGTGAAATACATTACGTTGATGCTGGATATAATAAAGTTGGAATGCCTGATCCAAAAAATATTTCTTAACTTGCTTCTTTTATTGAAAGTTTAACTTTACCTCTGTCAAAACCTATAACTTTTACAGAAACTTCATCGCCCTCTTTAACCACATCGGAAACTTTATTAACTCTTTTACCAGCAAGTTGAGATATATGCACCAAACCATCTTGTTTACCTAAAAAATTTACAAAGGCTCCAAACTCCATTATTTTAACTACTTTACCTTTGTATATTTTTCCTACTTCTGGTTTTGCGATCAAATTTTTTACCATTTCCATAGCTTTATTTCTTGCTTTTTCATCTGGTGCTGCAATGCTAACTTCTCCGGTGTCCTTAACGTCTACTTTGGCTCCCGATAATTCTACAATTTCCCTTATTGTTGCTCCGCCTTTACCAATTACTGTAGCTATATCTTTTTTCTCAACATTTATTGTTTCAATTTTCGGTGTATGTTTAGAAACTTCTTTCCTCGAAGATTTTATTGTTTTATTCATTTCTTGAAGGATATGTGCTCTTCCATCTTTGGCTTGGTTAAGTGCTTGTTCCATAATTTCAAAAGTTATTCCTGTAATTTTAATATCCATCTGTAAAGATGTAATTCCATCCTTAGTACCAGCTACCTTGAAATCCATATCTCCTAAATGATCCTCATCGCCCAAAATATCTGACAGTACGGTAAATTCTTTTTTTTCTTTTATTAACCCCATTGCTATTCCAGCTACAGGCTCAGCTATTGGAACAGCAGCATCCATAAGAGCAAGTGAAGCACCACAAACAGTAGCCATCGATGAAGACCCATTAGACTCGGTTATTTCAGAAACTATTCTGAGAGTGTAAGGAAATTTTTCTTTTTCAGGTAAAGAAGATTTTAGAGCTCTCCAAGCAAGTTTTCCATGGCCAACTTCTCTTCTGCCTGTACCAATTCTTCCTGTTTCTCCGACAGAAAATGGAGGAAAATTATAATGCAGCATAAATCTTTCTCTTCTTAAACCTTCAAGACTTTCAATTCTTTGTTCATCTTCTGTCATTCCTAAAGTTGTTGTAACCAATGCTTGAGTTTCGCCTCTTGTAAAAAGAGCAGATCCGTGTGTTCGAGGTAAAATACCTACTTCACACTTTATAGGCCTTACATCCGCTAAACCCCTGCCGTCAATTCTTTTTTTTGTTTTAAGTATTTTTGAACGTACAATATCTTTTTCTAAATTTTTCAATTGTATCAATACTTCAAGTTCTGAAAAATTTTCGTCACCTTCAAAAAAAGTTTTACACTTTTCGGTTGCTAAATTTACCAATTCAGATCTTTTTTTCTTATCTTTTTCTGAAAAGGCTTTTTCTAAATCTTTTGTTAATTCCTTACTAATTTTTTCTTTTACTACGCTATAATCTTTATCTTCAATTTCCCATGATTTTTTTGCGCATTTTTTTTTAAGATTTTCTATTGCCTTTATAATTGGACCAAATTTTTCGTGACCAAATTTTACAGCATCCAACATTTGTTTTTCAGATAAACCAGAAGCTTCTGACTCAACCATTAATACAGCTTCTTTTGTGCCTGCAACGACTAAATCTAATTTTGATTCTTTTAATTGTTCTTTTGATGGATTTAAAACATACTTATCATTTATAAAACCAACTCTAGAAGCAGCTACTGGTCCCTGAAAAGGTAAACCCGATATTGCTAGAGCTGCTGATGAAGCAATAATAGATAACACATCAGCCTCATTTTCGTTATCATAAGAAAGAACCGTTGGTAAAACTTGCACTTCATTTCTAAAGTTGTCTGGAAATAAAGGTCGGATTGGTCGATCAATTAATCTTGATATTAAAGTTTCTGACTCAGTAGGTCTTGCCTCTCTTTTAAAATAACCGCCTGGAATTTTTCCAGCAGCATAATATTTTTCTTGATAATTTACTGACAATGGAAAATAGTCTATATCTGGGTTAACTTTTTTTGCTCCGACTACTGTTGATATAACTACTGTATCACCACAGGTTGCAATTATAGCACCATCAGCCTGACGAGCTATTTTCCCGGTCTCTAATATTAATTTTTTTCCGTCTAATTCTATTTCTTCTTTGAATACTTTAAACATTTATTTTCTTAATTTTAGTTTACTTAATACTTCTGAATAAGATTTTGAATCTCTTTTTTTAAGATAATCTAGAAAGCGTTTTCTTAAATTAACAGCTTTGACTAATCCTCTACTAGAATGTTTATCATTTTTATTTTTTTCAAAATGTTTTGATAAATTATTTATTTTTTCACTTAATAATCCTATTTGAACTTGTGGAGATCCTACATCTTTTGAGTTAATTTTTAGAGAATCGATTATTTCCTTTTTATTTTTTTTCATTTTTATTTATTTTTCTGTATTAACTTTTCTATTTTTTCCGCATAATCAAATGATTTATCAGAAACAAATGAAACTTTTGGTAAAAATTTCATATCTATTTTTTTCGAAAGAGCTTTTCTTACTAAATGAGAAAATTCTGTAAGAACGTTTACAACTTTATCTGTATCTTTACCTCCTAAAGGTATAACATATGCCCTTGCATTTTTTAAATCAGGACTCATTCTGACTTCAGTGACCGTAATGTTTCTTGTTTCAATTGTTGGAACTTTTGCTTCATCCCTTAAAAAAATTTGTCCCAATGACTGCTTTACCATTTCGCCAACTCTGAGTTGCCTTTGTGAAAACGTGTTACTACTATTTCTTTTAATCATTAAATTCTTCTTTCAGTTTCTACGACTTTATAGGCTTCAATAACATCTTTTTCTTTAAAATCTGTAAAATCTTTGAGGGTTATACCACACTCAAGCCCAGCTGCGACTTTTTTTGCCGCATTTTTTTCCCTAAAAATGCTAACTATCGACCCCTTATAAACAACATTTCCATCTCTTATTAAACGTGCCTTTGAATCGTTTGAAATTTCACCATCAATAACTTTTGAGCCGGCTACTTTGCCAACCTTTGAAACTTTAAATACAGCCTGTACTTCTGCTGATCCTACTATTTCTTCTTTGACATCGGGTTCGAGTAATCCTGATAATGAGTCATTAATAAAATCCAAAACCTCATAAATTATATTAAAAAATTTTATAGTTACTTTATGAGTTTCGGCAAGTTTTTTAGCTTCTTTGCTTGGTCTTACATTAAAACCAATTAGTATAGCTTTGGACGCTTTTGCTAGGGTTATATCTGTTTCTGTAATTACTCCAATGCCGGATAATATTATCTTTGGTACAACTTCTTCATGCTTAATTTTTTCTATAGCATTTTTTAATGCTTCGGTAGAACCATGAACATCTGACTTAATAATTATTGATAGTTCATTTGGTGCTGAGCTTTTTTCAAAAACAGATTCTCTATTAGCTGAAATTATTGGTGTTTTTTCAGATTTACTATGTTCTATCCTGTATTCATTTATTTCTTTTGCCTTTTCTTCGTTGTCAACTACGATAAAATCATCACCAGCTGATGCTGAACCATTCATACCTAAAATTTCAACAGGCGTTGAGGGTGTTACAACATCTAAATTTAAGCCTTGATCATTTATCATTGCTCTAATTTTTCCCCAAGTTTTACCGCTTACAAAATAATCTCCTTTTTTTAAGCTCCCATTTGTTACCAAAACTGTAGAAACCGGACCTTTTCCTTTATCGATTCTCGACTCTAATATTACACCTTCAGCATTAGATTCGTGGTCAGCCTTTAAATCAAGTAAATCAGTTTGCAAAATTATATTTTCCTTAAGTTTATCTAAGTTTTTTTTAGTAGTTGCTGAAACTTCAGCAAATAATGTATCACCGCTTAATTCCTCGGCAATTAGTTCGTACTGTAATAATTCATTTTTTACTTTTTGAGGATTTGCTCCAGGTAAATCACATTTATTAACAGCAACAATTATAGGAACTTTTGCAGCTTTCGCATGATTTATTGCTTCTATAGTTTGTTGTTTAACTCCATCATCTGCCGCAACAACCAAGACTACAATATCAGTAACTTTTGAACCTCTGGCTCTCATTTCGGTAAAAGCTGCGTGGCCGGGTGTGTCAATAAAAGTTATATCTCTTCCTTCGTCTGTTTTAATTTTATAAGCGCCAATATGTTGAGTGATACCTCCGTGTTCTTGCGCAACAACATTTGCTTTTCTTAACGCGTCAAGCAATGAAGTTTTTCCATGATCCACATGCCCCATAACAGTTACAATTGGAGCTCTAGATTTTAAATTAATACCTTCATTACTTTTAATTTTTTTAACATTTAAATCAGGTTCTTTTTCTCTTATAGGAACGTTGCCAAATTCTTTTACTAAATATTCTGCTGTATCAGCATCTAGAGTATGATTAATTGTAGCAACAACTCCCATGTTCATTAAATGCTTTATAATTTCACTAGCCTGGATTGCCATTCTATTTGAAAGTTCTTTAATTGTTACTTTGTTTGGAATATTTACTTCATGAATAATTTTTTTTGTTTCTATTTTATCTTTGTCATTACTCAAATTTTGTTTTTCTTTTATTCTAGCTCGTCTTAAAGAGGCTAAACTTCTTCCTTTTCCTTCTAGAGCATCATCATCTAAAGCTTTGGATAAAGTAAGTTTATATTCACGCTTTGAAAAAGTTTTGCCTTTTGATAAACTGCCTTTTTTGCTGGGAAAAAATTCAGTCTTTTCAGGATTTTTAAATCTGCTTTTAGCTCTTTCTTCAGCCTTTTTTCTTATCTCAAAACTTCTATTATCTAGTCTCTTTTTATCAGCATAGTTCCCTATGGGTTTAGATGATGGTTTAAATTGATCGGAAGTTTTATTTGGACTTTTATTCTTATTAAAAAAACTTCTATCGTTTCTTTTCCTAGAAATTTTTTTCTCTATAACAAATGATTTTTTATGACTTCCAGGATTATAGTTGGAAATACTATGAGTTTTTTTTGAAGATATTGTTAAAGTGCGTTTTTTCTTTGTTTCGTTTTCTTTCATTAAATTTCATATCCTTTATTTAAATATAATATTTCTTGCATTAGTAATAAGACTTTCCGCTTCATTCCTAGTTAAAGCGAATTCTTCTAAAAATCCTTCAATTTTAAACCTTTTTCCGTTCTTTTCATCAAAGCTACCAACTACTTCATCGGTTGACAATTCTGCAAAGTCTTTGAGAGTTTTTATTTTTTTTTCACCTAATGTAACTAACATTCCGGGTGTAAGTCCTTTAAAATTTATAAGTTGTTCTTCTAAACCTAATTCATTTAATTTTTTTGCAATTATTTCTTTTTCCTTTTTTAAATATTCATCCGCTCTTTCTTTTAGTTCTTTAGCAGTGTTTTCGTCTATGGCTTCAATTTTTGAAATTTCTTCAATAGAAGATTGATTAATTTCCTCAATTGATGAAAAACCTTCAGCAACCAGTAACTGTCCTAATGTTTCATCAACCTCCAAATTTTTTACAAATACTTCTGTTTTTTCTTTAAACTCAATTTGTTTTTTTTCTGACTCTTCTTTTTCGGTTAATATATCAATTTCATAATCCATTAATTTTGAAGCAAGTCTAACATTTTGGCCTCTTCGTCCAATAGCTTTGCTTAAATTTTCTTCAGTTAAAATAACTTCTATTCTTCTGTTTTGATCATCTATAATAACTTTTTGTATTTCTGCTGGCGCTAAAGCACTCACTACCAAAGTAGCAGGATCTTCTGACCAATGAACTATATCTATTTTTTCACCATGAAGTTCGTTAACTACAGATTGTACTCTACTTCCTCTCATTCCGACACAAGCTCCAACAGGATCAATTGATGAATCTTTTGAATTAACACATATTTTTGCTCTACTTCCTGGATCTCTAGCTGAATTTTTTATTTCAATAATTCCATCATAAATTTCAGGAACTTCTTGAAAAAATAGTCTTTCCATAAATTTTGGGTGGGCTCTCGACAAAAATATCTGTTGGCCTTTATTTTCTCTAATCACATCGTAACAAAAAGCTTTAATTCTATCTCCAGTTTTTAATATCTCTCTAGGGATTTGTTCTTCTTTCCTTATAATTGCTTCAGCTCTATTTAAATCTACAATTATATTTCCATATTCTAATCTTTTTACTACTCCACTTAAAATTTCACCTTTTTTATCAATAAAATCATTATATTGTCTTTCTCTTTCAGCTGCACGAACGCTCTGAGTGATAACTTGCCTAGCGGTTTGAGCGGCGATTCTCCCAAAATCTACTGGGGGTAATATTTCAAATATTTCATCCCCTATATTGAGATCTTCTTTATTTTCTTTTTTTATTGCATCTTTAAGGGAAATTTCTGTATTAAAATTTTCTGGATTTTCAACAATTTTGAGTGCTTTTTGTAATGTAATATCTCCATTCTCTCTATTAATAATAGCGCGGATATCATTTTCAAAACCAAATCTTGTTTTGGCAGCTTTTTGTATAGCAGACTCCATTGTTGATAAAATAATTTCTTTATCAATGGACTTCTCGTTAGCTACAGCCTCGGCTATTCTTAGAAGCTCAACTTTATCTGATCTTTGATTCAACATAATTCAATTTTCTTACCTCTAAAAAAAAATGGGCAAAAGCCCATTTCAGATTTCCAGGTAACTTAATAGTTATTTATGTTAAATTTGTATTTTTTTCAAGTTTTACTTATTGAAAACTGTCTTTTTATCAGTTTTTTCCCAAGAAAATTCACCATTTGAGCCTGGTTTTCTTCCAAAATGCCCATAAGCTGACGTACACTCATATATAGGTTTATTTAAAGATAACATTTCTCTAATACCTCTTGGGCTTAAATCAAAATTATCATTAATTAACTTTTCAACATGTTTTGATTTTTCTTCATCTCCATTAAAAAGATCAACATAAATAGATAAAGGTTTAGAAACGCCAATTGCATATGCAAGCTGAATTAAACATTTATCAGCTATTTTTGACGCAACAACGTTTTTTGCTACATACCTTGCTGCATAAGCTGCTGACCTATCTACTTTACTAGGATCTTTTCCAGAAAAAGCTCCACCTCCATGCGGTGCAGCTCCTCCGTAAGTATCAACAATAATTTTTCTTCCAGTTAAACCAGAATCTCCGTCTGGACCTCCGATTATAAACTGGCCAGTAGGATTTACATAAAATTCCTCTTCTTTTAATCCAGATAATAATTCTTTTGGAATAGATCTTTCTAAATATGGTCTAACAATTTCTTTCACTTGAGCTTGATTTACATCAGCTGAATGTTGTGTAGAAATAACAACAGAAGTAACTTTTGATGGTTTTCCATTTTCGTACATCATTGTAACTTGACTTTTTGAATCTGGTTCCAATTTATTTGCTTTTCCATTTTTTCTATCTTCAGCCATAAGTTCTAAAATTTTATGTGAATAATAAATCGGAGCAGGCATTAAAACATCAGTTTCATCACATGCGTATCCAAACATTATACCTTGGTCACCGGCTCCCTCATCTTTATTTCCCTTTGAATCAACTCCCATAGCTATATCAGCTGATTGCGAGTGAAGGTGAACATCTATATTACAATTTTTCCAGTGGAAACCTTTTTGCTCATATCCAATATCCTTAATACAATTTCGAACCTTCTCTATTAAATCATTTTTTTTAATTTCGGGTCCTCTTGTTTCTCCTGCAAGCACCACTTTATTTGTTGTTGTTAAAGTTTCGCATGCTACTCTTGATAAAGGTTCTTTTGAAAGGTAGGTATCAACTACCATATCAGATATACGATCACATACTTTATCTGGGTGTCCTTCAGATACGGACTCGCTAGTAAATAAATAAGATTTTTTTTTCATTAAATGTTAAATTTTTTAAAAATTAAAAAGAAAAATATATATAAGAAAATTATTAAAAAAAACATTTTATTTCCATAATTTGAAAATAATGTGGAATCATGAAAACTGGGAAAATTTAGCTCAATATTGCCAGACTCTCTCGTATTAAGCGACTTAATCACTTTACCATTTGGGTCAATAAAGCCCGAAATTCCCTTATTGGCAGACCTAGCAATAAAAATTCCTTCTTCTATTGATCGATATATTGCTTTTGAAAAGTGCTGGTAGGGTCCAATTGATTTTCCAAACCACGCATCTTCTGAAATATTTATTGCTAAATCAGGAAATTGATTTTTTGATTTTATCTTTCCAGAATATATAATTTCATAACAAATTAATGGAAGGATTGATTTATCATTAAATATTTTATCTAATTTAATTTCTTTTCTTATATTACCTGGTGAGAACGAACTATATCCTGGCGTTACTTTTTTTAATCCAATCTTACTTAAATATTTTTCAAAAGGTAAAAATTCGCCAAAAGGCACTAAGTACACTTTGTTATATAAAGATAAAATGTCCAACTTGTTATTGAGTACTACCAAACTATTAAAATATTTTTTTTCATTTGTATTTTGGAAATTATCATAATTATTTATCCCCATAATAATTAAATGATTTTTAGAAAATTTTTTTTCAAATAAATCTTTATACTTTGTTATATCTGCTAAATATGATTCATAAAAGATTCCTTCAGGCCAAATAAATAAAGTTTTTCTATCTTTTTGGGGATCGCTAATTTTTATAAGTTTCTCGATTTGAGATATTTCACTACTTTCATAGTAATCTTTAAGCGAAAAATTTGGCGAAACTATTTTAACACTTATTTTATCATCATATAAATATTTATTTTTATTTATTTTAATTAATCCATATGAATAATTTGAAATAATAATCAATAAGAAAATAAGAAGAAAAATTATATTTTTTTTAAAAATTTTTTTTTGAAAAAATAAAAATGGTATACAAAAAATAGTAATAGAAATTAAACTTAATGAATATGTTCCAATAAAAGATAATACTTGAATACTTTCTAAGGACCACCACCACGTATAAGATATTAAATTCCATGGAAAACCTGTAAGAATATTTCCCCTCAAAAATTCTAATAAAGTGAAAAATATAGAAAAAAGTAAAATAAATGAAATATTTTTATTAGAAAATGGACCAACTATATAAATTGCCAAGCCAAAAAATAAAGAGAGAAATAATGGTATTAATAAAACTGCTAACGGTATTAAACCTATAAACATATCATCATGAGTCAAAGATATAGATATCCAGTAGTTACCGAATAGAAAAAAACCAAAACCAAAAGCACACCCTTGATAAAAAAAATATTTGTTTGATTTTTTTTTTCTGTATTTTGATTTAGTTTTTTCCTTGAGATTTAAAATTAAAAATAACAATACTGAAAATGTTAAAAAATTTAAAAAAGTTAAATTAAAAGGTGCAAATCCTAGAATTGTAATCGCTCCAAGAATAAATGGAGCAACATATATTACAAATAGTTTATTATTTAATAATGAGTTCAAATTAAACTTAAAATCCTTTTTTCAATTCTATTCATTTTGTTATAATCTTTATGTTTAATGTGATCGTGGCCTATCAAGTGCAAAAGTCCATGAACCCAAACTTTATCAAACTCTTTATAAAATTTATTTTTAGATCTTAAATTTACTATTTCATAAGATATAGCTATATCTCCTATATAAATCTTTTTTTGTTTTATCGACTTTAGTTTTTTTACTGAAAAAGTTGGAAATGATAAAACATCAGTGGGTTTATTTTTATTTCTAAATTTTTTATTTAATTTTTTCATAAATAAAGAATTAGTTAATAAAATGGTAAATGTTATATTTTTTTTTTTTTAAAAAATTATCTACTTTTGAAATTTTTTCTAATTTTTTATTGAAATATTTATTTGGATTTCTAATTTTTTTGTACCAAGGTTGATTATTTATCTCAACATTAACCTTTATCATTAGAATTCTTTTGATAAGCTTCTACAATCTTAGTTACTAATGGATCTCTCATTACATCTTGATGATCAAAATTTACAATAGATATTTCTTTTATATTTTTTAAAATAGTTTTAGATTTTAGCAAACCTGATTGATTTTTATTTGGTAAATCAATTTGTGAGGGATCTCCATTTACAACTAATTTTGAATTTTCTCCTATTCTGGTCAAAAACATTTTGATTTGTGTTTCTGTAGCGTTTTGAGCCTCATCAAGAATTGCAAAAGAATTTTTTAAAGTTCTACCTCTCATAAATGCTAAGGGTGCTATTTCTATAGATCCAGACTCAATTTTTCTTTGAATTTTATCGTAATCCAATAAATCATATAGCGAATCATAAAGAGGGCGAAGATAAGGATCAATTTTGTCTTTCATATCGCCAGGTAAAAATCCTAATTTTTCTCCTGCTTCAACAGCTGGCCTAGATAAAATTATTCTTTCTACCTTTTTTTCTAAAAGCATAGATAATGCAACAGCAACAGCTAAATATGTTTTTCCTGTACCTGCGGGACCTAATCCCATTACAATTTTATTTGATCTTAAAGAAGTAACATATTCTTTCTGTTTTTTTGAACGCGGAATTACCGATCTTTTAGGGGTCTTAATTATTTCTTCTATAGACTGAACTTTTGTAAGGTTTTTTGTTTCTTCTACCATTTGAGTATTTAATGCTGCCGTAACATCATTTCTATCTATTTTTTGATCTGATCTAAAGCGGTAAATTAAGTATTCAATA
>MDTG01224542.1_pt1 | contig 35053 bp, 31 predicted proteins | sample 811421 | NCBI WGS metagenome assembly MDTG01 (sample SAMN05326645, study PRJNA326480) | marine metagenome | isolation source: seawater | place: Pacific Ocean: South East | collected 2011
GGCGCCGACCCGGTGCAGGTCGAGCCGCTGATGAAGACCGCCGAGACCGCCGTCGTCGGCCACCCCGAGGCCAAGGCCGCGCTCGAGATGGCCCTGCTGGATCTGGCGGGCAAGATCTCGGGCCTGTCGGTGAGCGAGCTGGTGGGCGGCCGGATGCGCGAGGACATGGGCCTGAGCTTTTCCGTCGCCAACCCGGATTTCGGCAAGGATCTCGAGGACGTGGCCGAGATGTGGGCCGACGGTGTGCGGATCTTCAAGATCAAGACGGGCTTTCGCGGGCATGACTTCGACCTGATGCGGCTGGAGCGGCTGCGCGCCGATTACGGCGCCGAGGCCGACCTGCGCATCGACTACAACCAGGGGCTCACCGCCTTTGACGCGGTGCGTCATATCCGCGATCTCGAGGCGTTCCGTCCGACCTTTGTCGAGCAGCCGGTGAAGATGCACGAGCGCGAGACGCTGGCGCATATCGCCCATGTGATCGACACGCCGATCATGGCGGACGAGTCGGTCTTCGGCGTGCGCGAGGCGCTCTACGGTGTGCAAATTCGCATGGCCGACATCTTCTCGCTGAAGGTGTTCAAGGCCGGCGGCATCCGCCGCGCGCTCGAGGTGGCGGCCATCGCCCGTGCCGCCGGGATCGAGGTCTACGGCGGCTGCATGTTCGAGACCGGGCTTGCGCATGCGGCGGGGGCACATCTCATGGCGGCACTGCCCGAGCTGCGGCTCGACTGCGAGTTCTACATGTCGCGCTACTATGCCGCCGAAGACATCCTCACCGCGCCCTTTCCGGTCGAGGCGGGGCGCGTGCATGTTCCGAAGGGGCCGGGTCTTGGCGTCGAGGTCGATCCCGCGCAGCTTGCGAAATACGCGGTGGAGCCGGCGCTCGGCTGAGCGGGCTCAGCCCATCAGCGCCCGGCGCAGCAGGTTCAGCCCGGCAATGAGCAGCACCCAGAGGGTGATCTTGCGGAACATCGCCTGGTCAATGCGGTCGTGCACCTTGAGCCCGATCCACATGCCCGCCAGCGCGGGGGCCAGCAGCAGCGCCGAGAACTGCACCGTCTGGGCGTTCAGCACGCCCGACACAACATGCGCTCCGGTCAGCGCCACGGCGCCCAGCCCGTAGGCGACGCCCTGGATGCGGATCTGCTCGCGCTTCTCGGTGTCGATGGCGGTGAGATAGGCCACCAGCGGCGGCCCCCAGACCCCGGACATGCCGCCGAGGAACCCCGCGACCGAGCCGACCGCAGCTTCGAGCCCGCGGTTTGCGCCGCCTGCCAGGTGCGGCCGCCAGCCGGCGATCTGCATCACGCAGAACAGCGCCACCGGCCCGCCGATCAGCGCCAGCATCACCGGCACCGAGAGCACGGTGACAAGCTGCGACGACAGGAGCAGGAACGCCAGGCCGATGCCGAGGAACACCCGGAAGCGGCGCACCGAGTGCAGCGCCGCGCGCGGGCCCTGCCGCAGTGCCTGGATGGCGTTGGTCGCGAGGGTCGGCAGGATGAGCCCGGCAAGCGCGATCTCGGGCGGCAGGAAGCTGCTGAGCCCCGAGATCAGGATCATCGGCATCGCGAATCCGACCATTCCCTTGATCAGGCCTGCCAGGATCGCGATACTGCAGGCAAGTGCCAGCCCGGCCGGCGACACGAGGGAAAAGATCACGTCCATTTCCCGCGCTTATCACGGCTTTCAACCCCCTGCATCAAGGAATTAGCGGGTAACAATAGAACCTATAGGTGCTATAATATGTATTTTTCTTGCGCTGCACCTGCAAAGTGGTTATTTGCGTGTGGACCCAGGAAAAGGAAATGATTCATGGCACATGACGGAGCGGACGTGACGCTTGGCCAGGGCATCCTGCTCGACGACCTGATGAGCCTCACCGGGGCGGCGATCGCGCCGGCGGAAGAGGTCCTCGAAAAGGCGAAACAGGCGGTGCGCGCAACGGTCGTGGAAGATGGCCGCGTTTCCGGAAAGCTGATCGAGGCGAACCAGTTCGCCGCCCACGGGCTGGCGTGGCTCGCGACCTATGTCGAGAGCCTGCGGCAGATGCAGTACTGGGCCGACAAGCTCACGGGCGAGGGCAGCTTCACCGAGGTCGAGCAGCTGATCCACCAGATCGCCTTCGGTGAATACCTCAGCCAGATCGCCGGCGGCATCCAGATGAACCAGGGCGAGATGGTGCGCCTGTCCGATCTGGGTCTCGACGCAGGCGCGCTCTCGGCGTTCCGTACCGACGCGGTCGAGACGCTGATGGCGCGCGGCAACACGCAGGGCGCCCGCACGCGTCTTGTCGAGCTGATGCAGGAACGCTCTGCCGAGATTACCGTTGGCAAGACCGGTCTCGACGACGAGCTCGAGATGATCCGCGAGCAGTTCCGCCGCTATGCCGTCGACAAGGTCGAACCCAACGCCCACGAATGGCACCTCAAGGACGAGCTGATCCCGATGGAGATCATCGAGGAGCTGGCCGAGATGGGCGTCTTCGGTCTCACCATCCCCGAGCAGTATGGCGGCCTGGGGCTCAGCAAGGCGTCGATGTGCGTGGTCTCCGAGGAGCTGTCGCGCGGCTATATCGGCGTGGGTTCGCTGGGCACGCGCTCCGAAATCGCGGCCGAGCTGATCCTCGCCGGCGGCACCGACGCGCAGAAGGAGAAGTGGCTTCCGGCGCTGGCCTCGGGCGAGAAGCTGCCCACCGCGGTCTTTACCGAGCCCAACACCGGGTCCGACCTCGGCAGCCTGCGCACCCGCGCAGTCAAGGACGACAACGGCGACTACACCGTCACCGGCAACAAGACCTGGATCACCCACGCCGCGCGGACGCACGTGATGACGCTGCTGGCGCGGACCGACCCGTCGAGCGACAACTACAAGGGTCTGTCGATGTTCCTGGCGGAAAAGACGCCCGGCGATGATGCCAATCCGTTCCCGACCGAGGGCATGACCGGCGGCGAGATCGAGGTGCTCGGCTATCGCGGCATGAAGGAGTACGAGCTCGGCTTCGACGGCTTCAAGGTCAAGGGCGAGAACCTGCTCGGCGGCGAGGAAGGCAAGGGCTTCAAGCAGCTCATGGAGACCTTCGAGAGCGCCCGCATCCAGACCGCCGCCCGCGCCATCGGCGTCGCCCAGTCGGCGCTCGACGTGGGCATGAAATACGCCGAGGACCGCAAGCAGTTCGGCAAGTCGCTGATCGACTTCCCTCGCGTCTCCGGCAAGCTCGCCATGATGGCGGTCGAGATCATGGTGGCGCGTCAGCTCACCTATTTCTCCGCCCGCGAGAAGGACGAGGGCATCCGCTGCGATCTCGAGGCCGGCATGGCCAAGCTGCTCGGTGCCCGCGTCGCCTGGGCGAATGCCGACAACGCGCTGCAGATCCACGGCGGCAACGGCTTCGCGCTGGAATACACGGTAAGCCGCATCCTCTGCGACGCCCGCATCCTCAACATCTTCGAGGGTGCCGCCGAAATCCAGGCGCAGGTCATCGCAAGACGGCTCCTCGGCTGACGATGTCGCAGACCCTCCGGCGGGGGTCTGCCTCGGCGGCACGCCGAAGTCCGGCAGCAAGTGATGGCACGCTGCCCCCCGCCTGGGAAGGATGCCTGCCTCACCAGCCATGAAAAGCGCCCTCCGGGGCGCTTTCTGCGTTTTGTCCGATCGGTGGGGAGAAGAATTTTCGTCGGAAAATTCTTTCCATGGGGCGGAGAGATTTTTCGACGAAAATTCTTCGCAGGTCGCTCTGCGGGGCCCACGGGCAGCGACATTGCGGGTCCACCGCACCTCCTGATCTCGATCAATGCCGCGATGCGGCGGGCGTGGTCTAAGATATTCGAAATTTCGAATGGAGGGCCAGATGGGCTACAAGGAAACGCTGTCCGACATGAAACCGCAGGTCAAGGCGTTCAACGCCGCGATCGGCGAGACCGCGCAGGGCTTCGGGGCCATCGCGAAGAGCCTCAAGGGCGATAGCGCGCTGACGCACAAGCAGAAGGAGCTCGTAGCGCTCGGAATCGCCGTGGCGATCCGCTGCGAGCCCTGCATCCTCTTCCACACCGAGGCGCTCGTTCGGATGGGCACCACCCGCGAGGAGATCGCCGAGACCCTGGCGGTCTGCGTCGAGATGGGCGGTGGCCCGGGTGTCATGTACGGCACCAAGGCGCTGGCCGCCTACGACGAGATGGCGGCTGTCTGACGCCTGCCATGCCACGAAAGGACAAAGGATGACACGTATTCTCAAGGCCACGGTCGTCGCGGTCTTCACCCTCGCGGGCATGGCCGCGGCCCAGGAACCGGGTGCGCATTTCATCGAGAGCTGGGATCTGGACGGCGACGGCCGGGTGACGCTGGCCGAAGCGCAAGAGCGTCGGGGCGATGTGTTCTACACCTTCGATGCCGACGAGAACGGCACACTCGATGCCGAGGAATACGCCGTCTTCGACGAGGCGCGCGCCAACGACATGGCAGGCCAGCCCGGCGCAGGGCGGGGCGCGATGTCGGTCGTTGCCGAGGGAATGACGCTCGACGCGAACGACGGCGACGGTGACGGGGCGGTGACCGAGGCCGAGTTCCTCGGCGCCAAGCAGGGCTGGATTGCCATGATCGACCAGACCGGCGACGGCGCGGTCACGGCGGAGGATTTCGCCATGCTCCAGAAGGGGCAGCCCGCGAACTGAGCCAGGGCAAACAGGCGCAGGAAAGAGAAAAGGCGGCCCCTTCGCGGGGCCGCCTTTTCTGACGTCCAGTGCCGGATGCCGGCGCGGTGTCAGCCGCGCAGGGTGCCGCCGGTGGCCTTGCCGACCTTCTCGACGATCTTCGCGGCAACGGCCTCGATGTCCTTTTCCTTCAGCGTGGTCTCGCTGGGCTGCAGGCGCACGGTGATGGCCAGCGATTTCTTGCCCTCGCCGAGCGAACCGCCGATGAACTCGTCGAAGACCCGGACCTCCTCGATCAGCGCCTTGTCGGCGCCCGCGGCGGCGTTCACGAGGTCCAGCGCAGCGACATCGGCGTCGACCACGAAGGCGAAATCGCGTTCGACCGCCTGCAGGTCCGCGAGCTTCAGCGCCGGGCGGCCCGAGCCCGACTTGCGCGGCAGCGGGATTTCCTGCGGGTAGAGCACGAAGGCCACCGCCGGGCCCTTCACGCCCAGCTCGGCAAGCACCTTGGGGTGGATCTCGCCGAAGACGCCCAGCACCTTCTTGGGGCCAAGGCACAGCTTGCCATGACGGCCCGGGTGCCACCATTCCTCGGCGCCGCGCAGGATCTGCATCTTGGCAGGCGCGCCCATCGCCGAGAGCACCGCCTCGGCGTCGGCCTTGGCGTCATAGATGTCGACGGGGCGCGAGGCGCCGTGCACGTCCTTGGGGCCGGTGCGGCCGACGAGAAGGCCGGTCACCTGCGTGTGCTGTTCCATCGGCTCGCCGCCGTGGAAGGCCGCGCCGACCTCGAAGAGGGCCACGTCGGCGAAGCCGCGCGCCTGGTTGCGGGCGGCGGCCTGCAGCAGGCCCGGCAGCAGCTGCGGCCGCATGTGGCTCATCTCGGAGCTGATGGGGTTGGCCAGCATCGTCGCGTCGTCACCGCCGCCGAAGAGCTCGGCCGCCGCCTTGTCGATGAAGCTGTAGGTCACGCACTCGTTGTAGCCGAGCTCGGCCACGGTGCGGCGGGCGACCTGCTCGCGCTTCTGCATCGGCGACAGGATCGGCGCCGGCACACCGGACTGCGGGCGCGGCATCGGCTGGCCCTGCAGCTTGGTGAGCGATGCGACGCGTGCGACCTCTTCCACGAGATCGGCCTCGCCCATCACGTCGGGGCGCCAGGTCGGCACCTGCGCCATGTCACCGTCGAGCGTGAAGCCGAGCGCGGTCAGCGTCGCGCGCTGCTCTTCCGCCGGGATCTCCATGCCGACGAGCGAGATCACCCGGTCGGTGTCGAGCTTGTAGGCGCGCGACACGTCCGGCACCTCGCCTGCGACGATCACCTCGGAGGCCTCGCCGCCGGCAATGTCGAGGATCATCTGCGTTGCCGCCTCGATCCCCGGCGCCGCCGAGGCCGGGTCGATGCCCCGTTCGAAGCGGTAGCGGGCGTCGGAGTTGATCTTGAGGCCACGGCCCGTGTAGGCGGTGCGGATCGGATCGAAATAGGCCGCCTCGACGAAGACGTTCACGGTCTCGTCCGACACGCCGGTCGGCTCGCCGCCCATCACGCCGCCAAGGCTCTCGGGGCCGCTGTCGTCGGAGATGAGGATCATCCCCGGCTCCATGGTGTAGGTCCGCTCGTCGAGGGCCTCGAGCGTTTCGCCGCCCGCGGCCGCGTGCACCCGCAGGCCGCCCGACACCTTGTCGGCGTCGAAGACGTGCAGCGGGCGGTTGCGGTCGAAGGTGAAATAGTTGGTCACGTCCACGAGGAACGAGATCGGGCGCAGGCCGATGGCCTTGAGCCGGTCCTGCAGCCATTGCGGCGAGGGGCCGTTCTTCACGCCGCGGATCACCCGGCCGCAGAACACCGGGCAGCCCTCTTTCGCGCTGTCCTCGATGGTCACCGAGACGGGGCAGGGGAAGGCACCGGGCACGGTCACCTCCGCAAGCGGCTTCAGCGTGCCGAGCCCGCGCGCCGCGAGATCGCGGGCGATGCCGTGCACGCCAAGCGCATCGGGGCGGTTCGGGGTGATCGCGATCTCGATCACCGGATCGACCTTGGCCGGGTCGTTCTCGGCCAGCCAATCGGTGAAGCGCTGGCCGATCTCGCCCGAGGGCAGCTCGATGATGCCGTTGTGCTCGTCGGAAAGCTCCATCTCGCGCTCGGAGCACATCATGCCGAAGCTCTCGATGCCGCGGATCTTGCCGACCTGGATGGTGGTGTCGATGCCGGGGACATAGGTGCCGGGCTTGGCCACCACGACGGTGATGCCCTCGCGCGCGTTCGGTGCGCCGCAGATGATCTGGCTCGGGCCCTCGTCGGTCTCGACGGTGCAGACCCTGAGCTTGTCGGCGTCCGGGTGCTTCTCGGCGGCCGTTACCTTGCCGATGGTAAAGGCGGAAAGACGGTCGGCGGGGTTCTCGACCCCTTCGACTTCGAGTCCGAGATCGGTGAGGGCCTCGGTGATCTCGTCGACCGTGGCCGTGGTGTCGAGGTGCTCTTTCAGCCAGGAAAGCGTGAATTTCATCGCGGTGCCGCCCGGGGTTGGTTGTCCGTGTCCGCAGCGCCTTACCCCATCGCGGCGCAGGGGGAAAGGGGCGCGGCCAAATGCCCGGCGCGCAGGCCAGAGCGCGTTTGCCATCGCGGTGTTTTCCCCTAGGCTAATAGCCACGGCCAACAGCCAAGACACGCAACGGCCGACAGCCACCAACCGCAGCAGACCGGGGATCTCGCCCGAATGACAGCCGAGCCGGATCTCGACACCCTGCTGGCGCAGAGCCGCCGCCGCGCGCGGCTTGGCCTGTGGCGGCGCAACACCTCGGACTGGGTGCTGTTTCTCGCGGGGGCGGGGCTGATCCTCTGGGGCGTCTTCGCCGGGGCGCAGGCGATGCGCTACAACTGGCAGTGGTATCGCATTCCGGACTACTTCTGGCGCGAAATCGACGGCGAGATCATCTGGGGCCCCTTCGTGCGCGGCCTGTTGGTCACGCTCGAGATCACGCTCTGGGGCGCGCTGCTGGCCTTTGCCATCGGGCTCGCGGTGGCGCTTCTGCGGCTGTCGCGCAGCTGGGCCGGGCACGCGCTGGCCACGGCCTATCTCGAGCTCATCCGCAACACGCCGCTGCTGGTGCAGATGTATCTCTTCTACTTCGTGCTGTCGCCGATCCTCGGGATCGACCGCTTCTGGACCGGGGTGCTGGCGCTCGCGGTTTTCGAGGCGAGCTTCATCTCGGAAATCCTGCGCTCGGGCATCCTGTCGGTGCCGCCAGCGCAGTGGGAGGCAGCCTCGTCGCTGGGGATGCGCGGCTACGCGACCTACCGCAAGGTGGTGCTGCCGCAGGCGGTGCCGCTGATGCTGCCGCCGCTGACCTCTTCGCTGGTGAACCTCGTGAAGAGCTCGGCCATCGTCTCGACCATCGCGATCTTCGACCTCACCAACGAGGGCCGCACGGTGATCGCCGACACCTTCATGACATTCGAGGTGTGGCTGACCGTGGCGGCGATCTACCTTGTGCTCACCATCAGCCTTTCCGCCGTGGCAAGCTGGCTGGAACGCCGCGCCCGGCGCCACACCGATCCATGATTTCAGGACACGACAACAGGGAGTTTCCCACATGAGCCTTTTCCGCACCCTTGCCCTCGCCGCGACCGCGGCGGTCGGGATCGCCTCGGCGGTGCCGGCGCAGGACACCCAGCAGGGGCTGTCGCAGGACAGCGTGATCGAGAGCATCAAGCGCGAGGGCGTGCTCAAGGTCGGCATGTCGACCTTCGTCCCCTGGGCGATGCGTGACAAGAACGGCGATCTCATCGGCTTCGAGATCGACGTCGCGAAGCAGCTTGCCGAGGACATGGGCGTCGAGGCCGAATTCGTGCCGACCGCCTGGGACGGCATCATCCCGGCGCTGCTGGCCGGCAAGTTCGACGTCATCATCGGCGGCATGTCGATCACACCACAGCGCAACCTGACGGTGAACTTCACCACGCCCTACGCGCGCTCGTCGCTGGGCGTGATGGCGAATATCGAGACCGCGCAGGACATCGAATGGCCCGAGGGCTTCGACTCGACCGACGTGACCTTCGCCTGCCGCCGCGGCGGGTCGCCCTGCGACTACATCCGCGACACCTTTCCCAAGGCGACCGTCCGCCTCTTCGATGACCAGAACCAGGTGATCCAGGAGGTGCTGAACGGCAACGCCGACGTGATGATGTCGTCGCAGCCGCTGCCGGCCTTCATCATCTACGACAACCCCGAAACGGTCTACGCGCCCACCGACGAGCTGATCGAGGCGTCGTCCGAGGCCTTTGCCGTGCGCAAGGGCGATCCGGACGCGCTGAACTTCTTCGACAACTGGATCCTGCTGCGCAGCAACGACGGCTGGCTCGAAGAGCGTCACGACTACTGGTTCGGCGGCCGCCCCTGGGCGGACCAGGTCCCGGAATAAGGAGCTGACGGGGCGGCCGCGCGCCGCCCCGCGCACGCATGTATCCCGATCCCGACCGCAAACGCCGCTTCGGCCTCATCGACTTCCTGCTCATCGCGATGGTGCTGGGCGGGGTGGCATACGTCTGGCACCGCGTGTCCGACGTGCTCGCCTACAAGTGGAACTGGTCCTACCTGCCGGGGGTGCTCTTCCGGCAGACCGAGGGCGGCTGGTACGAGCCCAACCTGCTGCTCGAGGGCTTCCTGACGACGATCCGGCTATCGCTCTGGGCGATGCTGATCGCGAGCCTGCTGGGCGTGGTTCTGGGGGTGATGGCGAGCCGGCGGCGCCTGCTGCCAAGGCTCACCACGACCGCATACGTCGGGCTCATCCGCAACATCCCGCCGCTGGTGTTCGTCTTCGTCTTCTACTTCTTCGTAAGCTCGCAGGTGATCCCGGCGCTCGGAGTCGACTCGTGGGCGCGCGACCTGTCGCCGGGGATGGAGCGGGTGGTGGGCGTGCTCGCCGGGCCGCCGAACCTGCTCGAGAACTTCCTTGCCGGGGTGCTGAGCCTCGCGATGTTCGAGGCCGCCTACATCGCCGTCATCGTCCGGGCCGGCATCGAGGCGGTGCCCGAGGCGCAGGTCGAGGCGGCGCGCAGCCTCGGGCTTTCGGGCCTCCAGACCTTTCGGCTGGTGGTGCTGCCGCAGGCATTTCGCAAGGTGACGCCGCCGCTTGCCAACCAGTTCATAATGCTGGTCAAGGACAGCTCGATCGTGTCGCTGATCTCGGTGCAGGAGCTGACGTTCACCGGCACGGAAATCGCCGTCTCGTCTCAGCGCCGCTTCGAGACCTACATCGTCGTCGCGGTGCTGTATTTCCTGCTGTGCTTCGGGCTGTCGCGGCTCTTTGCTCGGCTCGAGCGGCGCCAGCAGCGCAGCGGCCCGGGCTGAGCTCCAGCCCGGACCGCCGACGTGGTCAGCGCGGCTCGAAGTAATCGAGCGGGATCTTCAGGTAGCTGCGACCGTTATCCTCGGCCGGCGACTTGCGCCCACCGCGCGTGTTGATCTGCAGCGCTGCGAGCATCTGCGTCGGCAGCGGCAGCGTGCCGTCGCGCTTGTCACGCACCGCGCGGTATTCCTCTTCCGACGGGTCGTCCTTGAGGTGGATGTTCGACGCCTTGTGCTCGCCCACGGTGGCGCAGCAGGCCGCGTCGCGGCCATCGGGCGCGTAGTCGTGGCCCACGAACAGGCGGGTCTCGTCGGGCAGCGCGAGGATCGTCTGCAGCGTCTGGTAGAGTTCCTTGGACGAGCCGCCGGGGAAGTCGGCGCGCGAGGTGCCGCTGTCGGGCATCATGAAGGTATCGTGGACGAAGGCCGCGTCGCCCGCGACATAGGTGATCGAGGCAAGCGTGTGGCCCGGCGAGAAGATCACCTTGACCGGGATCTCGCCGACCGTGAACTCGTCGCCGTCGGCCCAGAGCTTGTCCCATGCCGCGCCGGTCGTGTCGAAGTCGTCGCCGAAGTTGTAGATTCCCTTCCACAGCTTCTGCACCTCGGTCACCTTCTCGCCGATGGACTGCGGGGCGCCCAGCTTCTCCTTGAGGTAGGCCGCCGCGGAAAGGTGATCGGCATGGGGGTGGGTGTCGAGGATCCAGACGATCTCGATGCCGGTCTGCGCGATGTAGTCGAGGATCGCGTCGGCGCTTTCGTGGGTGATCGCGGCGGCCTGTGGATCGAAGTCGAGCACCGGGTCGACGACCGCCCCCTTCATGGTGGCGGGATCGTGAAAGACGTATTGCCAGCTTCCGGTTGTCTCGTCCCAGAAGCCTTTGACTGTTGGGCTGTGGGTCATCTCTGTCCTCTCCGTGTCTTCGCGGCCGGCCGTGAGCGCCGGCGTCTCAAGTATGATATCTTCCGAATAAGAGATATGTTCCGCGGAGGGCGAAATTCCAGCCCGCGGGGGCGCGCGAAAAGAGCGCAGGCGGGGAGGGGATGCGCAATGAAAAGGCGCCGGACCGTGGTCACGATCCGGCGCCTGTCTCATGTCACGCGGGCCTCAGTCTCAGGTCGAGGCGTCGGCCTTCTGCGCGTGTTCGCGCACCTGTTTGCGGGCGAACACCCGGTAGACCACCGTGAAGAACAGCGGCACGAAGAGCACGCCCAGCACGGTGCCGGTGATCGTCCCGCCCAGCACCGCCGAGCCGACCGCGGTGCGGCCGCCGGCGCCGGCGCCGGTCGAGAGCACCAGCGGCACCACGCCCAGCGTGAAGGCGAGCGAGGTCATGATGATCGGCCGGAAGCGCTGCTTGGCCGCTTCCTTGGTCGCGGTGAACAGATCCTCGCCGGCATCGAAGCGCTCTCGTGCGAATTCCACGATGAGGATGGCGTTCTTGCCCGTCAGGCCGATGACCGTCAGCAGGCCGACCTGGAAGAACACGCCGTTCTCGAAGCCGAACCAGTAGGCCGCGCCCATGGTGCCCAGCACGCCGATCGGCATGGCGAGCATCACCGAGAAGGGGATGGTCCAGCTCTCGTAGAGCGCCGCGAGGCAGAGGAAGATCGCCGCCAGCGACAGCGCGTAGAGAAGCGGTGCCTGGCCGCCCGAGGAGCGCTCTTCCAGCGACAGGCCGGTCCAGGCGATCGTGTAACCGGGCGGAAGCTGCGACACGATGCGTTCCATCTCGGCCATCGCCTCGCCGGTGGTCACGCCGGGCGCGGGCGAGCCCTGGATCTGCATCGACGGGACGCCGTTGTAACGGTTGAGCCCCTGCGCGCCGTAGGTCCAGCTTTCCGAGGTGAAGTTGGCGAAGGGCACGAGGTCGCCGTTGGCGTTGCGCACCCGCCACTTCTGCAGATCGGAGGGCGTTGCCCGGCTATCCGGCGCGCCCTGCACGTAGACGCGCTTGATGCGACCGTTGTCGACGAAGTCGTTCACGTATTGCCCGGCCCAGGCGATCGACAGCACGTTGCCGACGTTCGTGGGCGTGACGCCCACGGCCCCGGCCGCACGCCAGTCGATGTCGAGCTCGAACTGTGCCGCATCCTCGAGCCCCGAGGGCCGCACCGAGGCGATCATGTCGCTCTGCGAGGCCATCCCGAGCAGCTGGTTGCGCGCGTTCAGGAGCTGTTCGTGCGTCTGCCCGCCCTGCGCCTGCAGGAAGAAGTCGAAGCCCGAGACGTTGCCCAGTTCGATGACCGAGGGTGGCACGATCGGGAAGACCTGCGCGTCCTGGATGGCCATGAAGGCGGGGAAGGCGCGGTTCGCCACCGCCTGCACGCTCAGGTTCGGATCCTGGCGTTCCTCCCAGTCCTTCAGTCGCACGAAGGCGATGCCCATGTTCTGGCCCTGCCCCGCGAAGGAGAAGCCGACGACGCCGAAGACCGACTCGACCGCCTCGCTCTCGTTCTCGAGGAAGTGCGCCTGCACCTGCTCGAGCACGTCCTGCGTGCGTTCGGCCGTGGCGCCGGTGGGCGCCTGGATGATGGTCATCAGGATGCCCTGGTCCTCGGCCGGCAGGAAGCCGGTGGGCGTGTTGTCGAAGAGCCAGACCATGCCGCCCGCGAGCGCGAGATAGACGACGAGCATCCGCAGCGGACGCTTGATGATGGCACCGACGGTGCCGCCGTAGCCATTGGTGGTCTTCTCGAAGCCCCGGTTGAACCAGCCGAACAGGCCGCGCTTGGTGTGTTCGGCATCCTTGGCCTTGAGCAGCGTTGCACAAAGCGCGGGTGTCAGGGTCAGGGCGACCAGCACCGATAGTGCCATGGCCGAGACGATGGTGATCGAGAACTGCCGGTAGATCACCCCGGTGGAGCCGGGGAAGAAGGCCATCGGCACGAACACCGCCGAGAGCACCAGCGCGATGCCGACAAGGGCACCGGTGATCTGGCCCATCGACTTGCGGGTCGCCTCGCGCGGGCCGAGACCCTCTTCCTCCATGATCCGCTCGACGTTTTCCACCACCACGATGGCGTCGTCGACGAGCAGGCCGATGGCCAGCACCATGGCGAGCATGGTCAGCGTGTTGATGGTGAAGCCGGCGGCGGCAAGAATGCCGAAGGTGCCGAGGATGACGACCGGCACGGCCAGCGTCGGGATCAGCGTCGCACGGATGTTCTGAAGGAACAGGAACATGACGCAGAACACGAGGATGATCGCCTCGAACAGGGTCTTCTGCACCTCGTGGATCGAGATCTCGATGAACGGGGTGGTGTCATAGGGAATGACGTAGTCGACCCCTTCGGGGAAGAACTCCTGGTATTCCTCGAGCCGCTCCTTGACCCGCTCGGCGGTGTCGAGCGCGTTGGCGCCCGAGGCAAGGTTCAGGGCCATGCCCGACGACGGCTGGCCGTTGTAGCGGGCGATGGTCGAGTAGTTCTCGGCGCCGATCTCGACTTCGGCCACGTCCTGCAGCAGCACGAGGCCACCGTCGGTTTCCGACCGCAGCACGATGTTGCGGAAGTCTTCGGGGGTCGAGAGCAGCGACTGCGCGGTGATCGTGGCGTTGAGCTGCTGGCCCTCGGGGGCGGGCAGGGTGCCGAAGGCGCCGGCCGAGATCTGCGCGTTCTGCGCCGAGACCGCGCTCACCACGTCCGAGGGGGTCATCTCGAACGCCGAGAGCTTCGAGGGGTCGAGCCAGATCCGCATGGCGTATTGCGCACCGAAGACCTGCGCGCCGCCCACGCCCTCGATGCGGGCGAACTCGTCGACCATGTTCGAGTTCAGGAAGTCCGAAAGGTCCGCCTGGTCGAGGTTGCCGTCCTGCGAGATGAGGCCGATCACCATGAAGAAGGAGGACGAGGCCTTCTCCACGGTCACGCCCTGTCTTTGCACGGACTCCGGCAGGAGCGCGGTCGCCTGGCTGAGCTTGTTCTGAACCTGGACCTGCGCGACGTCCGGGTCGGTGCCGGATTCGAACGTCAGCGTGATGCTGGCGGTCCCGGCCGAGGTGGACGACGACGACATGTAGCGCATCCCGTCGAGCCCGGTCATCTGCTGTTCGATGATCTGGGTCACGGTATTGGCGACGGTCTGGGCCGAGGCACCGGGGTATTGCGCGCTGATCCGCACCGAGGGCGGCGCGATCTGCGGGTATTGCGCGATCGGAAGCGTGAGGATCGACAGGACGCCGATCCCCATGATGAGGATCGAGATCACCCACGCAAAGACCGGGCGGTCGATGAAGAAACGGGCCATTGGGGACTCCTGGCGCCAGGGGCGCGGCTAATCTGCGGCTTAGTCTGCGGCGGTCTCGGCGTCGGCTGCGGGCTCTGCGCCTTCGGTGTCGCCGGTTGCGTCACCTTCGGCTGCGGGGGCCTCTGCACCGGCACCTTCGGCCGGGGGCGCGGAGGCCTCCCCGCCTTCGGCCTGCCGCTCCTGCGGGGTCACGGTCATGTCGGCGGACACCTTCTGGAGCCCGGCCACGATGACGCGATCCCCGGCAGACAGCCCGTCGGTCACGACCCAGTCCGAGCCCCGGTCGCGCTGGATGGTGAGCTGGCGCGGCTCCACGACGTTCTCTGCATTGACCACCATCGCCATGGGCCGGCCGCGGCGGTCGCGGGTCACGCCTTCCTGCGGGACCAGAACGGCACCTTCGACCTTGCCCTGCGGCATCTCGACCTGAACGTACATGCCCGGCAGGAGGAAATCGTCGGGGTTCGGGAACTCGAGCCGCAGCACGACCACGCCGGTCTGCTCGTTCACGTGCGGTTCGGCGGCGGCAAGGCGGCCGGTATGGTTGTATGTCGATCCGTCGGCCAGCTTGAGCGAGACGATCTGGCCTTCTTCCTCGGCCGCGTCCTGCCCGGAGCGCCGCCATTGCAGCAGTTCCGAGGCCGATTGCGTCACGTCCACGTAAACCGGGTCGAGCTGACGGATCACGGTGAGCGGCGTGGTCTGACCGGCGGTCACCAGCGCGCCCTGGGTCGCGTCGCTGAGACCGGCGGCGCCGGAGATCGGCGCCCGCACGACGGTCCGCTCGAGGTCGATTTCGGCCGACATCAGGTTGGCTTCCGCCACCTTGACCGAGGCCTCGGCCACGTCGCGCGCGGCGAGCGCGTCGTCGAGGTTCTGCTGGCTGGTCACGTTGCGGTCGCGCAGCTCCTGCTGGCGGGTGGCCTCGCGCCGGGCGGAGGCAAGCTGGGCCTGTGCCTGCGCGAGCGAGGCTTCGGCAGCGGCCTTGGCGGCTTCGTAGGTGGCGGCGTCGATCTGGTAGAGCGCGTCGCCCATCGCCACTTCGGAGCCTTCCTCGAACAGCCGCTCGGTGATGATTCCGTTCACCTGCGGACGGACCTCGGCCACGCCGGAGGCGGCGACCCGGCCGGGCAGGGTCGCGGTCAGCGTCACGTCGGACGATTCGAGCGTCACCACCGTGACGGCCTGGGGCGGCCGTTCGCCGCCCTGTTGCTGGGCCATGGCGGGCAGCGCCGCAGAAGCGGCCAGCCCGGCAACGGCGAGCGCGCGGCGGAGGCCGCGGAAAAATCCGTTGAGCATATCGTCACTCCGAAAAAAGGCAGTTTACCGCCGGTGCGCGGAACAGTCTTGAATGCCGATAAGGAAACCGCGTAGTTTTGTAAAGTGCGCGGTGACCCGGAGGGCGGAGTTTCAGTCCGGGCCGTGACGAAGGAGGCAGGATTTGAGGCAGTGCTCATCGAATGGTTGCGACAAGACCCCGCGCAGGCGGGGGCGTCCGGTCCAGATCGATCAGGAAACGCGCGAGTGCATGGTGCTCGATGCGGTTTCGGAACTGCTCAAGGGCTGCCGGCTCGAAGATGTCAGCATGTCCGCCATCGCGCGCCAGGCGGGCATGTCGAAGCGCACGCTCTACACGATCTTTTCCAGCCGCGAGGAACTGCTCGGCGCCACCTTCGCGCGGATCGGCCAGGCGCTGTTCCGTCCGCTCGACGAGGCCGAGCGCAGCCTGCCGCTGGTCGAACGGTTGCGCACGCTGCTCACCGTGGGCCAGGTCCCGATCTTCGAGAACGCGCCGCTGGAAGTGTTGCGCGCGGTCGTCTCCGAGGCGCCGATCTATCCGCGCATTGCCGAGCAACTCGACGCCGAGGGGCGCGGGGCGCTCATCCGCTACATCAGCCAGGAGCTCGATGCCGGCGTCGCGGAGGGGGAGGTGAGCCTGCACGGCATGGCGGCGATCGAGGCGGCCGAACTGCTGGTCGACATGGTGATGGGGGACACGCTGCATCGCCTGCTCACGCCCGAGACCCCCTGTGGCGGCCCGAGGGAGCACGAGGTGCGGCGGGACCGCGCGCTCACGATCTTTCTCGGCGGGCTTCGGCCGCGCTGAGCTTCCCGGACGACGCCGGGCGGGCTAGGCTGTCGCGATCGCCATTTCGATCCGGACCATTTGCATGATGCTTTCCCACGACGCTCTTCCGCCCCGCCAGGCGCAGCCCATGGCGCGGCTGGCCGGGGTGCTCTACCTCGCCATTATCCTGCTGGGGCTCACGAGCGAGCTTGCCCTTCGCGGCGCGCTGCTCGTCCCCGGTGACGCCGCGGCCACCGCCGAACGCATCCTCGCGGCGCCGGGCCTGCTGCGTGCCAGCCTTGCCGCCGACACGCTGATGGCGCTCGCCGACGTGGCGCTCGCGGTGCTGCTCTACCTCCTGCTGCGCCCGGTGAACGGGGGCGTCGCGCTCGCGGCTATGGTGTTCCGGCTGGTGCAGGCAGCGCTCATCGCGATGTCGCTGCTGTTCCAGCAGGCGGCACTGCTGACGCTCGACGCCGGGGGCGATCCGGCGCTGGCGCTGGGCGCGATGGAGATGCACGGCCACGGCTACGATCTGGGGCTGGTCTTCTTCGGCGTGAACAGCCTTCTGACCGGCTGGCTGCTCTGGCGGTCGGGCTGGGTGCCGCGGGCGCTTGCGGGGCTGCTGGCACTGGCCGGGCTGGTCTACCTGTCGGGCAGCTTCCTGCTGTTCCTGGCACCGGCGCAGGCGGCCGCCTTCCAGATGGCCTATGTGATTCCCGTCGTTGCCGAGACCGGCTTCTGCCTGTGGTTGCTGATCCGCGGCCTCGGCCCGCGCCGGCGGTAGCGCGGATCCGCGCCACGAGGGCGTGTCGGACATGGCGCGTCACGAGAAAGGACGCTCCGGTATCTTGCCAATTTCGTGCTGCGCTCGCAAAGTCGCCGCATGCAAATCTACCTGCCCATCGCCGAGGTTTCGGTCAACGTCTTCCTCCTGTTCGGACTTGGCGGGATGGTGGGTATCCTCTCGGGGATGTTCGGCGTGGGCGGCGGGTTCCTGATCACGCCGCTGCTGTTCTTCCTGGGCATCCCGCCGGCGGTCGCGGTGGCGACCGGGGCGAACCAGATCGTCGCGAGCTCGGTGTCGGGGGTGCTGGCGCATCTCAAGCGCCGGACGGTCGACCTGCGCATGGGCACGGTGTTGCTGGCGGGTGGCCTGATCGGCGCCGGCCTTGGCGTCTGGGTGTTCAACCTGCTCAAGGAGATCGGCCAGGTCGATCTGCTGGTGCGGCTCTGCTACGTGGTCTTCCTCGGGGTCATCGGTTCGCTGATGTTCGTCGAAAGCCTGAACGCGCTGCGCCGCTCGTCCAAGGGGGGCAAGCCGAAGCGGCGCCACCACGGCTGGGTGCACGGGCTGCCGTTCAAGATGCGGTTCCGCACCTCCGGGCTCTACATCTCGTCGATCCCGCCGCTGCTGGTGGGGCTGTCGGTGGGGGTGCTCTCGGCGATCATGGGCGTCGGAGGCGGCTTCATCATGGTGCCGGCGATGATCTACATCCTCGGGATGCCGACCAAGGTGGTCGTGGGCACCTCGTTGTTCCAGATCATCTTCGTGACCGCCTTCACCACGATGCTGCACGCGGTCACCAACTACACGGTCGACATCCTGCTCGCGCTGGTCCTGCTCATTGGCGGCGTCATCGGCGCGCAGATCGGCACCGCGGTCGGCACCCGCATGAACGCCGAGCAGCTGCGCATCGCGCTCGCGTCGCTGGTGCTGCTGGTCTGCGGCAAGCTGGCGCTGGACCTGTTCCTGACGCCGGGCGATCTCTACCAGCTGGGGGCGCAATGATCCGGGGTCTGCTCGCGCTGCTGATGCTCGTCGCGCTGCCTGCCCGGGCGGAAGAGGTCGTGATGGGCCTGAGCCACGACCGGGTGTCGATCAACACCAGTTTCGACGGCTCCGAGATCCTCATTTTCGGCGCCATCAAGCGCGAAACCACGATCAGCCAGGACCCGCCCCTGCAGGTCATCGTGACTTTGTCGGGGCCGGTGGCGCCCAGCACCGTCTGGCGGAAGGAGCGGCGGTTCGGCATCTGGATGAACACCGACGCGGTCGAGATCGACGAGGCGCCCTCGTTCTACGCCGTCGCGACCTCGGCCCCGTGGGAGAACGTCATCTCGGACGTCGAGGACCTGCGCCACGAGGTCTCGATCCCGCGCGCCATCCGTTCGGTCGGCGCGCCCATGAACATCACCGACTCGCAGAGCTTCACCGACGCGCTGATCCGCCTGCGCGAGAAGCAGGGGCTCTACCAGCGGCGCTTCGATAGCGTCGAACTGCGCGAGTCCACCCTGTTCGATACCTCCATCTCCATGCCCGCGAACATCGTCGAAGGCCGCTACCTCGTCAGGGTCCTGCTGACGCGCGGCGGCAAGGTGATCTCGCAGCACGTCTCCGAGATGGAGGTCGGCAAGGTCGGCATCGAGCGCTGGCTTTTCAACCTGTCCCGAAACCAGCCGCTACTCTACGGGCTTCTCTCGCTGGTGATCGCCATCGCCGCGGGCTGGGGCGCGTCGGCGGCCTTCAGAGCACTGAAATCCGGATGACACGAAACGCACCTTCCCCCCGCTCCGCCTATCCCGTCTTCCTGCCCGTGCAGACGCGCTGGGACGACAACGACCAGTACGGTCATATCAACAACGTCACCTACCTGTCTTACATCGACACGGTGATCACGCTCTGGCAGATCGAGCAGGGCATGGACCTAGGCGGCGATGCGGGGATGCGCTTCCTCGTGGTCGAGAGCGGCTGCACCTACCACGCCGAAGCCCGCTTCCCGGACACGCTGCACGCCGGCATCCGTGTCGGCAAGCTTGGCAACAGCTCGGCCCGCTTCGAGGTCGGCCTGTTCCGCAACGACGATGAAACCGCCTGCGTCGAGGGCTTCTTCGTGCATGTCGCCGTCGATGCCGAGACCCGGCCGATGCGCATTCCCGAGCCAGAGCGCAGCAAGATCGAGGCGATCCTGGCGTCCTGACCGTCGTGCCGCGACGCGACCGGGGCGTTGACGCCGCCGGCGCAGGCCGCAAGGCTGAACCCCGAGAGGAGAGCGCCCATGTTGCCCGTCGATCCAGACCGTTTCCTGCAGGACCTTCACGCGCTGCGCCGCTTCGGCGCGGCGGGCACCGGAAAGGGCGTGTCGCGCCCGGGCTACTCCGAGCCCGACATCGCCGCGCGCGACTGGCTGGCAGGGCGGATGCGCGACGCGGGCCTCGCGCCCCGGTTCGACCCCGTGGGCTCGCTCTTCGGGCTGGCCGAGGGGCGATCGCTGCTGCTCGGCTCGCATTCCGACAGCCAGCCCGAGGGTGGCTGGCTCGACGGCGCGCTGGGCGTGATCGCGGGGCTCGAGGTGGCCCGTGCCGCGCGCGAGGCCGGCGGCCCGCCGATCTCGGTCGTCTCCTTCGAGGACGAGGAGGGGCGCTTCGGCGTCACCACCGGCAGTTCGGTCTGGGCCGGAAACCAGACGCTCGAGGGGGCCGACGCGCTGCACGACCCAAGCGGCCTGAGCTTTGCCGAGGCACGCGCCCGCTTCGGCGACCGGCGCGGCGATTTCGTCGATCCCGCGCAGTTCAGCGGCTACATCGAGATGCACATCGAGCAGGGGCCGCTGCTCGACGCCACGGGCGAGGCGCTGGGCGTGGTCGAGGCCATCGTCGGCATTCGCGACATGCATGTGACCTTCACCGGCCAGCAGAACCACGCCGGCACCACGCCGATGCACCTGCGCCGAGATGCCTTCCAGGCGCTCTCGGCCTTCAACGCCGCGCTCTCCGAGCGCTTCGCCAACGTCGTGACGCCGCAGACGGTCTGGACGATCGGCCATGTCGCGCTGCATCCGAACGCGCCGTCGATCGTGCCGGGCCGCGTGCGCTTCTCGATGCAGTGGCGCGACGGCGATGCGGACCGGCTCGACCGGATGGAGCAGATCATCCGCGACACCGCCGCCGACATCGCCGCCAGCCACTGGATGGATCTCGCCTACGGCCCGATGCTCGGGCTCGACCCGGTGACGATGGACAGGGGGCTGCGCGGGGCGCTTGAACAGGCCGCGCAGGCCGAGGCCCCGGGCCGCTGGCGCGTGATGCCCTCGGGCGCGCTGCATGACGCCACCAACGTGGCGCGGCTGATGCCGGTGGCGATGCTCTTCGTGCCCTCCATCGGCGGCATAAGCCATGATTTCGCCGAGGACACCGCCGAGGCCGATCTCGTCACCGGTTTGCGCGCACTGGCGCGTGCGGCGGCATCCGTAGCAGGCTGAGGCGGGAACCGCCGGGTTTCCATTGCGTTTCGATGCAAGACTGCCAGAGGATGTCAGCCATGACAGACCCCCATCCCATCGATGCCACCGACGCGCAGCTCGCGGTGCTGCAGAGACTGCTGAGCTCGACGACGGAAACCCACGCCTGGTTCGACGAGATCGCGGAGCGCGCGGAGCCCGGCTTTCGGCATGTCGCGGTGAAGTTCCGCGGACTTCACGTGGAACAGCGTGACCGGATCGCTGCGATCATCACCGCGGTCGGCGGCACGCCGGAGGCCTCGGGCGGTCTCCGCGCCTCGATCAACCGCAGCTCGGTGTCGCTGCGCGCGCTTTTCGAAGAGATCGACGGCGACATGATGCGCAGCGTCGAGGATGCCGAGGCCGAGCTTCTCGCCGAGTTCGACGCTGCCCTCAGCGCCCTCGGCCCCTCGCGCTACCGCGAGGAGCTGGAGCAGATGAAGGGCGAGCTGGTCGCACTTCTGTCGGAAGAGCTGGAGACGTAGGGGGAGGGTCTCACACCCACTCCACATCGCCGAGGAAAATGTAGCCGGCGCCGTAGATGGTCTTGATCAGGCGCGGGGACTTCGGGTCCTCGCGCAGCTTGGTGCGCAGGCGCGAGATGCGGACGTCCATGGCGCGGTCGAAGCTTTCGCCGGCGGCGCCGCCGAGGGTTTCCTGCATCTGTGCGCGGGTGATCAGCCGCTTCGGGCTTTCCAGGAACAAGCGCAGCACCTCGCCCTCGGCCTGGCTGAAGGGGGTCTCGGCGCCGCTCTCGTCCTCGAGGGCGAAGCGGTCGAAATGCGCGGTCCAGCCGGTGAAGCGGGCGGTGTTGCCGCGTTGCGGAGCGCTGCGGGGGCCGCGCAGTCGGGCGCGGATGCGGGCCACGACCTCGGCCGGGTCGAACGGCTTGATGATGTAGTCGTCGGCGCCCAGCTCGAGCCCGGTCACGCGGTCCTGCACCTGCGCGCGGCCCGAGATGATGATGACCGTGGCCCCCTGTTCCAGCGCCAGCCGGTGCACCAGCGTCAGCCCGTCGCGGTCGGGCAGGCCGAGGTCGACGAGGCAGACATCGGGGGTCGCGCGGTTCAGCGCGGCCTCGAACTCGGTGGCGCGGGCAAAGGTCAGGGTGCGAAATCCGGCCTCGGTCAGCGTCTCGGACAGCATCGCCCGGATCGCCGGTTCGTCGTCGAGGATGAATACCAGCGGCGCGGTCATGCGGCACTCCGGCGATGGCCGAGGAAGGCCGCGAGTTGCGCGGCGGTGAACGGCTTGGCGATGAGCGGCGCGCGGCGGCGGCCCTCGGCGTGCAGGGGGTGGTCGGGGGGCAGCGAGGTCATAAGGTGCACCGGAAGATCGGGCAGCAGGTCCGGCAGCACGGTGCCGGGTCGCTCGCCCTCGAGCGTGATGTCGGAGAGCACCAGAGCCACGTCGAGCCCCTCGGCCAGCGCGCAGGCCTCGTCGACCGAGGCGGCCTCGGCGACCGTATGGCCGAGCCCGGTGAGCATCTCGCGCACCTGCGCCCGCAGGTCGGCGTTATCCTCGACCAGAAGCACGAGGCCGGTCTGCGACAGCGCCTCGGCGCGGCGCAGCGGCAGGCGCAGGGTGACGCGGGCGCCGGGGGCGCCGTTGGCGAGCTTCACCTCGCCGCCGGCGAGTTTCACCATGTCGTAGACCATGGCGAGCCCCAGCCCCGTGCCCTCGCCGCCCTTGGTGGTGAAGAACGGGTCGAGCCCGTGGCGCAGCGCCTCCTCGCTGAAGCCGGGACCGGTGTCGGAAACCGAAAGCTCGAGCCAGGTGTCCTTGACCGTGCGCAGGGCGACGCTGATGCGGCCGGTCTCGCCGCAGGCGTCGGCCGCGTTCAGCACGAGGTTCAGGGTCGCGTCCAGCAACATGCCGGGATCGAGCAGGAAGTCGCCCTCGGCGCGGGCGTCGATATGCAGGCCGACACCCGCGGGCAGGGAGGGGGACGCCAGCGTCTCCAGTTCCCCGAGGAAGCGCGCGAGCGCCACCGGCTCGGGCCGCCATGCCCGGTGCGTGGTGATGTCGGCGATACGGTTGAGCAGGTCGCCGCCGCGCCGGGCCGCCTGCAGGGTGGCGGTAATCAGCGCCTCGGCCTCGGGGGCGTCGACCATGCGCGCGAGCTTCGACTGCATCCCGAGGATGATGGTGAGCAGGTTCGCGAAGTCATGCGCCATCCCCGAGGTGAGTTGCACCGCAAGCTCGCGGCGGCGGGTCTGTTGCAGCGCGGCACGGGCCTGCGTCTCCTCGGTGACGTCGTGGCTGAGGATGTAGACGCCGGGCTCGACCGGGTCGGGGGTGAAGACCGCCCGGATGCGGCGCGACGAGCCGTCGTCGGTGAACTCGAAGATGCTCTGCTCGCCGCCGAGCGCCCGTTCGAGATGCGGCTTCACCTTGTCGTAGGCCGGTCCCAGCGCCTCCGAGATGTGCCGCCCGAGGATGTCCGAAGGTCGCCCCGGCATCACCGACGACAGCCGCCGGTTGGAAAAGGTGTAGTGGCCGCTGGCATCCACGCGGGCAAGGTGGGCCGGCATCATCTCGGTGGTCAGGCGGGTGCGGGCCTCGATCTCGGTCAGTTCACGCCGGGCTTCCTTGAGCGCGGCGTTGGACGAGGCGAGCTCGCGGTTGGCGGCCGAGACCTCCTCGGAGCGCTTGAGCACCTCTTCCGAGAGCAGCTCGGAGCGGGTGCGCAGAAGCTGTTCCTGCTGCTTCATGGCGGTGATGTCGGTGTAGACCGTGACCCAGCCACCCTGCGGCAGCGGCGCGCCCTCGACGCTGATGGTGCGGCCGTTGGCGCGGGTGCGCTCCATGTAATGCGGCTCGAAGGCGCGGGCCTGCTCGACGCGGGTGGCGATGAAGCTCTCGGGATCGTCGACCTCGCCGTATTCGCCGCAGGCGACGAGATGCCGGATGGTCTCCTCGAAGCTGGCGCCGATGGTGGTGAGCCGCTCGGGCAGGGTGAACATCTCGGCGAAGCGCCGGTTGCAGACCGCCAGCCGCAGATCGCTGTCGTAGATCGACAAGGCCTGCTGGATCAGGTTCAGCCCGGCCTGTGTCAGCGCATCCCTGTTCATCATGTCCCCTCCGACAGCATGGCTAGCACCGCCGGACCCGGCTGAAAAGCGGCGCCGCTACGTCTCGTGGTCGAGAAAACGCTCGAAGGCGGCGAGGGTCACCGGCGAGACGTGGTGCTCGATCCCCTCGGGGTCGAGCTCGGCGGTCTCGGCGGGCACGCCGACCGCGCACTGCTGTATGTCTCGATGCGCCGCGACGTCATGGGCGCCTTCGCGATCCCGCCGCTGCACAGGGTGCTGGCCGTGCTGGGGGCGGGCTGCGTGCTCGGTCTGAACGGCGTGCTGCTGGCGGACACCTTCGGACTGCCGATCCCGTTCCTGAAGCAGGTGCCGGATGCCCCGGCGGGCGGGCTGTTACAATTCGTAAGAATTGGGAAAACATCACGAAAACATTGACCGTCAGCCTTTCCGTGATCCTAATGGGATCGGAATCGCATCGCCGGCCCCGCGCCGGCACCGGGGAAGAGGAGCCCCGGGCGATCTAGGGAGGATGACGCTTGGCATACATGTCCGAGGGCGCGGAAGGACTGCGCTCGATTCCGGCGCTGTTGCACAGGAACGCCACGCAGTTCGCGCGGCGCCCGGCCTATCGCGAGAAAGAATTCGGCATCTGGCAGAGCTGGACCTGGGCCGAGGCCGAGGCCGAGATCGAGGCCTTCGCGCTGGGGCTTCTGAACCTCGGCGTGGCGCAAGGGGACCACGTCGCGGTGATCGGCCGCAACCGCCCGACGCTTTACTGGTCGATGGTGGCGGCGCAGATGTGCGGTGCGGTGCCGGTGCCGCTCTACCAGGACGCGGCCGCCGAAGAGATGGAATACGCGCTGAAGCACTGCGGTGCGCGGTTCGTCATCGCCGCCGACCAGGAACAGGTCGACAAGGTCATCGATATCCAGGACGACCTGCACCAGTTCGAGCACATGATCTACGTCGATCCGCGCGGCATGCGGAAATACGACCACCGCCGGCTGCACGAGTATTCGCATGTTCAGGAGCAGGGTCGCGCCGCCCGCGACGAGTTCATCGGCGAGCTGACGCAACGCCGCGAGGCGCTGGGCTACGACGACAAGTGCGTCATGCTCTACACATCGGGCACCACCGGCAAGCCCAAGGGCGTGGTTCTGTCGAACCGCAACATCATCGAGACGGCGAAGCATTCGTCCGAGTTCGACAGGCTCGGCCCCGGCGAGGAGGTGCTTGCCTACCTGCCGATGGCATGGGTAGGCGATTTCATCTTCTCGATCGGCCAGGCCTACTGGACCGGCTTCTGCGTGAACTGCCCCGAGAGCGCCGAGACGATGATGACGGACCTGCGCGAGATCGCGCCGTCCTACTACTTCGCGCCGCCCCGGGTGTTCGAGACCCAGCTGACCCAGATCATGATCCGCATGGAGGACGCGAGTCCGCTGAAGCGCCGGCTCTTCCATCACTTCATGGAGCATGCCCGACGGGTCGGTCCGCGCATTCTCGACGGCAAGCCCGTCGGGGTCATGGACCGGATGAAATACGCGCTGGGGTCGGTGCTCGTCTACGGGCCGCTCAAGAACACGCTGGGCTTTTCGAACGTGCGGGTGGGCTACACGGCGGGCGAGGCCATCGGCCCCGAGATCTTCGATTTCTACCGGGCGCTGGGGATCAACCTCAAGCAGCTCTACGGCCAGACCGAGGCCTCGGTCTTCATCACCCAGCAGCCCGACAACGAGGTGCGGCCCGATACCGTCGGCGTGCCGAGCCCGGGCGTCGAGATCCGCATCGCCGAGAACGGCGAGGTGTTCTACCGCTCGCCCGGGGTCTTCGTGGAATACTACAAGAACGCCGAGAGCACGGCCGACACCAAGGACCCCGAGGGCTGGGTCGCGACCGGTGACGCGGGCTTCTTCGAGGAAGACACCGGCCACCTGCGGATCATCGACCGCGCCAAGGACGTGGGCAAGATGGCCGACGGCTCGCTGTTCGCGCCCAAATACGTCGAGAACAAGCTGAAGTTCTACCCCGACATCCTCGAGGCTGTGGTCTTCGGGACCGGGCGCGACCGCTGCTGCGCCTTCATCAACATCGACCTGACGGCGGTAGGCAACTGGGCGGAGCGCAACAACATCGCCTATGCCTCCTACCAGGAGCTGGCGGGGCACCCGAAGGTGCTCGAGACCATCCGCAGCCACGTCGAGGAAACCAACCGCTCGGTGGCCGAGGACCCGATGCTCTCGGGATGCCAGGTGCACCGGTTCCTCGTGCTGCACAAGGAACTCGACGCCGACGATGGCGAGCTGACACGGACCCGCAAGGTGCGGCGCAAGATCATCGCCGAGAAGTTCCACGACCTCGTGGACGCGCTCTACGACGGCTCGACGAGCATCTACACCGAAACGGAAGTGACCTACGAGGACGGTCGCAAGGGCCGGATCAAGGCCACGCTCACCATCATGGACGCGGAGACGGTGCCGGTGGCCCCGCCCGCGATGGCGGCGGAATGACCGGGATGGCGCGTGACGCTCGCCCGGGGCGCGCGCCGCGCGCCGGGCATCGCCCCACCCGCCATCCCGCGGGCCGCGGCGCAGTCCGGGGAGGCCGGGCATGATGGACGGGACGGCACAGGTATTCGGGGAACAACAGGAAAGGCAGGGCGCCGTGAAGGACACCGAGGGCTACGTCACCGAAGACGGCCGGCAGATCGGCGGCACGCTGATGGAGCTGCGCAACATCACCCTGCGCTTCGGCGGCGTCGTGGCGATCAAGGACATCTCCTTCGACATCCGCGAGGGCGAGATCCGCGCGATCATCGGGCCGAACGGGGCGGGCAAGTCCTCGATGCTGAACATCATCTCGGGGTTCTACACGCCGTCCGAGGGCGAGTTGTGGTACAAGGGCTCGAAGCGCCCGCCGATGAAGCCCTACGAGGTCGCCCGCATGGGCGTGGCGCGGACCTTCCAGAACATCGCGCTCTTCGAGGGGATGTCGGTGCTCGACAACGTGATGACCGGGCGGCTCACCAAGATGCACGCGGGCATCGCCAGCCAGGCGCTCTGGTGGGGCAAGGCCCGCGACGAGGAGATCGCCAACCGCGAGGTGGTCGAGAAGGTCATCGACTTCCTCGAGATCCAGGCGATCCGCAAGACGCCCGTCGGACGTTTGCCCTACGGTCTGAAGAAGCGGGTCGAACTGGCCCGTGCGCTGGCGGCCGAGCCGTCGATCCTGCTGCTCGACGAGCCGATGGCGGGGATGAACGTCGAGGAGAAGGAGGACATGAGCCGCTTCATCCTCGACGTGAACGACGAGTTCGGCACCACCATCTGCCTGATCGAGCACGACATGGGCGTGGTCATGGACCTGAGCGACCGGGTGGTCGTCATGGACTACGGCAAGAAGATCGGCGACGGCCCGCCCGACGAGGTGCGCCGCAACCAGGACGTGATCGACGCCTATCTCGGCGTGGCGCATTGAGGAGAGGGACATGCTGAACGACATCTTCATCAAGCCGTTCGTGGACATGGCCACGGCCCCCGACTTCCTGCTGCAGGTGCTGTGGGAGGGGCTGGTTTCCGGCATTCTCTACGCGCTGATCGCGCTCGGGTTCGTGCTTATCTTCCGGTCGAGCCGGATCTTCAACTTCGCGCAGGGCATCATGGTGGTCTTCGCCGCGCTGACCCTCGTCGGCCTGCACGCCATGGGGGTGCCGGCGTGGATCTGCGTGATCCTGACGCTGGGCGTCATGTTCGTGCTCGCGGTCACCATCGAGCGGGTGGTGCTGCGGCCGCTGGTGGGCCAGCCCGACATCATCCTCTTCATGGCGACGATCGGCATCACGCTGTTCCTCATCGGCTTCGGCGAGATCATCTTCGGCGGCGAGAACAAGGTGATGATCACCGAGGAGCTGGGCATCCCGACGGACTCGGTGGTGCTGGAGCCCTGGGGCGGTCTGCTGATCCTCGAGCAGAAGGACATCACGGCGGTGGTCGTGGCGGCCCTGCTGGTGGTGGCGCTGCTGGCCTTCCTCAACAAGACGCGCATGGGCCGGGCGATCCGGGCGCTGGGCGACGACCACCAGGCGGCGCTGTCGGTGGGCATCTCGCTGCAGCAAATCTGGGTGCTGGTCTGGTTCATCGCCGGGATCATCGCGCTGGTCACGGGCATAGCCTGGGGCGCGCGGGCCGGCGTGAGTTTCGCGCTCGAGGTCATCGCCTACAAGGCGTTGCCGGTGCTGATGCTGGGTGGACTCGAATCGATCACCGGCGCCATCGTGGGTGGCCTTCTGATCGGGATGCTCGAGAAGCTGTTCGAGATCTACTGGGGCCAGCCGCTGCTCGGCGGCAACACAGAGACGTGGTTCGCCTTCGTCCTCGCGCTGATCGTGCTGCTCTTCCGTCCGCAAGGCCTGTTCGGAGAGCGCATCATCGAAAGGGTTTAGCGCCGCTCCGGGCAATCCCGGCAAACCCTCCGGGGGAGGGTTTGAGGCGCTAAAGGGCGGAGCCCCGGGCAGGCGCCGCTCCGTGAAGAGCCCCTGCATGGGGCGGAGCAAGACGACAAGGGCAGGGGACGCTGGACCCGCCCGGAGACAGGAGAAGGCCCCGCGTGGGCCCCCGACGAAGACCCGGCGCGCCCGCGGGGACGGGTGCAACGGGAAGGGACGCGGCCCGGGACGGGCCCCGTCCGGCAAGGACCGGGCCGCCACGGTGACAGGCGGAGCGGGTGGCCGCGCAGGAGGAGACGCGGGGCCGCCGACCAAGGGAGAAGAGAAGAGATGGCAAAGCTGATCGCGATCCTGAATGTCATCGCCTGGGCCGGGTTCTGGGCCTTCGGCTATCTCGCGCTGACCGCCGACACGGCGGCGGGCGGGCAGCTGGTCACGGCCCTGATCCTCGCGGCGCTGGGTGCGGCGCTGGGGCTCTGGGCCTGGCTCTGGCTGGTGCGGCATTCCGAGGTGACGGGCTACGCGCAGGCCCCGAAACGTGCCTACCCCGACGAGGATCTGCGGCTGCACGAAGGCAGCCTCTGACACCGCTTCTCGCGGCTTCGAAACGACAGATTTCGCGGCGGATCTTCCGACCGCACCGGGGCCCCGCGCCCTGAGAGACAGGAAAGAGGACAGGGATGCTCTATCGCACGGCCGGACAATTCAAGACGACTTACAAGGCGGACCAGGCGCTGTTCCCGGTGCGGCAGGACGCGGTTCTGCTTGCCGTCATCCTCGCGCTCGTCTGGGTGATCTTCCCGCTGGTGGCGAGCGAGTTCACCTTCCAGACGCTGCTGATCCCGATCCTGATCTACTCGCTGGCGGCCCTCGGGCTGAACCTGCTCACCGGCTACGCGGGGCAGCTGTCGCTGGGCACGGCGGCCTTCATGGGGGTCGGCGCCTACGCCTGCTACAAGCTGGTGACGCTGATGCCCTGGCTGAACCCGGTGGTGGCGATCCTGTTCTCGGGAGTGTTCAGCGCCGGCGTCGGCGTCGCCTTCGGCATTCCCAGCCTGCGGATCAAGGGCTTCTACCTCGCCATCGCGACGCTGGCGGCGCAGTTCTTCCTCGTGTGGCTGTTCGAGAAATGGGCCTGGCTCTACAACTACAACGCTTCCGGTGCGATCCAGGTGCCCAACCTCGAGATGTTCGGCGTCTACGTGGCCGGCCCGCAGGCCTCGTCGATCGTGCAATACTACGTGGTGCTTGCGGTGGTGACGCTGCTGACGGTGGTCTGCATCAACCTCACGCGCGGCAACCTCGGGCGGACGTGGAAGGCCACCCGCGACATGGACATCGCGGCCGAGCTCATCGGCATCAACCTGATGCGCTCGAAGCTCACGGCCTTTGCCATCTCGTCCTACGTGGTCGGCGTGGCCGGGGCGCTCTTCGTCTTCATGTGGCGCGGCGCGGCCGAGCCCAACCTCTTCGACATCCCGCTGAGCTTCCGCATCCTGTTCATCGCGATCATCGGGGGGCTCGGCTCGATCATGGGCAACTATCTCGGCGCGATCCTGATCGTCGGCCTGCCGGTGGTGCTCAACACGTTGCCCGAGATGCTGGGTCTGCCGATCAGCCCGGCGACCGTCGAGCACCTGAACGTGATGATCGTCGGCGCGCTCATCCTCTTCTTCCTGATCATCGAGCCGCACGGGCTCGCGCGGCTCTGGGCGCTGATCCGGGAGAAGCTCATCATATGGCCGTTCCCGCACTGAGGCGGGCACCGGCGACACGTCATCGGACATCAAGGGAGGAGACACGATGATCCATTTCAAGAGGCTCGCCACGGCGGTGGCGCTCGGGGCCCTCGCAGCGGGCGGTGCGCTCGCGCAGGAGATCTCGGCCCCGAACCTCAGCTACCGGACCGGGCCCTTCGCGGCCACGGGCATCCCGGTGATGAACGGGCAGATCGACTATTTCACCATGCTCAACGAGCGCGACGGCGGCATCGGCGGGGTCAAGGTGAACTTCTACGAGTGCGAGACCGGCTACAACACCGAGAAGGGTGTCGAGTGCTACGAGAAGACCAAGAGCGACGCCATCGTGACGCAGCCCTGGTCGACCGGCATCACCCTGCAGGTCCTGCCCAAGTCGAACGTCGACGAGATTCCGATCCTGGCGCCCGGCTACGGCTTCTCGGCGATGGCGGACGGCTCGGTGTTCAAGTGGGCCTTCAACCTGCCGTCGTCCTACTGGGACGCGGCGTCGATGATCCTCAAGGGCCTCGGCGGTGACGACATGAGCGGCCTCGAGGGCAAGAAGATCGCCTTCCTGCACCTCGACCACCCGTTCGGCAAGGAGCCGCTGCCCTACCTCGAGAAGAAGGCCGAGGACGTGGGCTTCGAGCTGGTGCCGATCCCGGTCGGTCTCAAGGAGATGCAGAACCAGTCGGCGCAATGGCTGCAGATCCGCCGCGAGCGGCCCGACTACGTCGTCATGTGGGGCTGGGGCGCGATGAACGTCGGCGCGCTGACCGAGGCGGTCAAGACGCGCTACCCGATGGACCAGTTCGTCGGCGTCTGGTGGTCGGGCCACAGCGATGACCTTCAGGTCGTCGGCGAGGACGGCAAGGGCTACCGCTCGATCAGCTTCAACGCGCCGGTCGAGAACGCGCCGGTGATGGACGACATCAAGGAGTTTGTCGTCGACACCGGCAAGACCCAGTCCGACGAGGAGCAGCGCAGCGAGGTGTTTTACCAGCGCGGTCTGGTGATGTCGGCGGCGCTGGCCGAGGCAATCGCCGCGGCACAGACGCATTTCGAGACCGACGTGATCGACGCATCGCAGCTGCGCTGGGGGCTCGAGAACATCGAGATGACCGAGGAGCGCATCGCCGAGCTGGGCATGACCGGCATGGTGCCGCCGTTTTCGACCTCCTGCTCGGACCACACCGGTCACTCCGGCGGCTGGCTGCTGGAATGGGACGGCGAGAAGTTCGTCAAGGCGAGCGATCACCTGATGGCCGACGCCGAGGACATCGAACCGCTCGAGAAGCAGAAGGCGCAGGAATACGCCGAGGCCAACGCGCCGTGGCCGACGCAGGACTGCGAGATGTGATCTGACCCCTCCGGCGGCGGCGGATCCCGTCGCCGCCGGACCCTTCGACTGGATTTGGAGAGAGACGACCATGCTGGACGCCGGTGACACCCGCGAGACCCTGCTCGAGGTCAACAATATCGAGGTCATCTACAACCACGTGATCCTCGTGCTGAAGGGCGTGTCGCTGTCGGTGCCGCAGGGCGGGATCACGGCGCTGCTCGGCGGCAACGGCGCGGGCAAGACGACGACGCTCAAGGCGATCTCGAACCTGCTGCACTCCGAGCGCGGCGAGGTCACCAAGGGCTCGATCGTCTATCGCGGCGAGCGGGTGCAGGACCTCGACCCGGCGGCGCTGGTGAAGAAGGGCGTCATCCAGGTGATGGAAGGCCGCCATTGCTTCGAGCACCTCACCATCGAGGAAAACCTGATGACCGGTGCCTTCACCCGGCGTGACGGCAAGGGTGCGGTCGAGGCCGACCTGCAGATGGTCTACGACTACTTCCCGCGGCTCAAGGAGCGGCGCAAGAGCCAGGCCGGCTATACCTCGGGTGGCGAACAGCAGATGTGCGCCATCGGACGAGCGCTGATGTCGCGCCCCGAGACCATCCTGCTGGACGAGCCCTCGATGGGTCTCGCACCGCAGCTCGTGGAGCAGATCTTCGAGATCGTGAAGGCGGTGAACGAGGGCGAGGGCGTGTCCTTCCTGCTGGCCGAGCAGAACACCAACGTGGCGCTGCGCTTCGCCCATTACGGCTATATCCTCGAGAACGGGCGCGTGGTGATGGACGGCCCCGCCGCCGACCTGCGCGAGAACCCGGACGTCAAGGAATTCTACCTCGGCATGTCGGACGAGGGCCGCAAGTCGTTCCGCGACGTGCGCTCCTATCGACGCCGCAAGCGCTGGCTGGCATGACGGGAGCACATGCGATGCTTTCTCGCCCTGCCCATTCCCGAACCGCTCGTGCCGCCGCTTCTCGACGCGCAGGAGACCGTGCCGGTCGGCCGACCCGTGCCGGAGGAGAACCTGCATGTCACGCTGGCCTTCCTCGACGAGCAGCCGGATTTCGTGCTGGCGGAGCTCGACGCGGCGCTCTCGGCGCGGCGGCTCAGGTCCTGCGCGCTGGCGCTCGACGGGCTGTCGAGCTTCGGCGGCCGGCGGGTGAAGCTGCTGGCGGCACAGGTGGTGCCCGAGCCGGCGCTGGTCGCCCTGCGCGACGAGGTGCTGCGCGCGGTGCGGGCGGCGGGCATCGACCTGCCCCGCGAGCGGTTCCGGCCGCACGTCACGCTCATCCGCTTCGGCAAGGGCCTGCGCCCCGAGGACCGCTCGCGCTTCGAGGCGGGCGTGGCGCGGGTGGTGAGCCTGACCTCGCGTCCGGAGCCGGTCACCTCTCTGCGGCTGGTGGGCTCGACGCTGACGGCCGAGGGGCCGCTTTACGAAACGCTGGCGGACTACCCGCTGGAGGCATGATCCGGGACAGGACAGGGAGGCTCGGATGAGCAGCTATTTCGACGATCTGGAAACCCGCAGCGCTGACACCCGCGCGGCGGCACTGGCCGAGGCGCTGCCGGTGCAGATCGCCCGCGCGCAGAAACTGCCGGGCTATGCCGGCGCGCTCGCGGACATCGACCCGGCCGAGGTGACCGACCTCGCGGCGCTGGCGAAACTGCCGGTGCTGCGCAAGTCGGCGCTGGTCGAGGCGCAGGGCCCGGAGGCGCCCTTCGGCGGCTATGCCGCGCGCCCGGCGCATGGCTTCGCGCATGTGTTCCAGTCGCCGGGACCGATCTACGAGCCGGGCGGCATCGAGCCGAACTGGTGGCGGCTGGGCCGCTTCCTGCACGCCTGCGGCGTCGGCCCCGGCGACATCGTGCAGAACTGCTTCGGCTACCACCTGACCCCCGCCGGCATGATCTTCGAGAACGGCGCCCGGGCCGTGGGGGCGGCGGTGCTGCCTGCCGGCACCGGCCAGACCGAGTTGCAGGCGCGGGCGGCGCATGACCTCGGCGTCACTGCCTACGCGGGCACGCCCGACTACCTGAAGGTGATCCTCGAGAAGGCCGACGAGATGGGGCTGGCGCTCAAGATCACCCGGGCGGCGGTCTCGGGCGGGGCACTGTTCCCGTCGCTGCGCGAGTATTACGCCGACCGCTGGATCACCTGCCGGCAGTGCTATGCCACCGCCGATCTCGGGATGGTCGCCTACGAGAGCGACGCGATGGAAGGGATGATCGTCGACGAGCAGGTCATCGTCGAGATCGTCACCCCAGGCACCGGCGACCCGGTCGCTCCCGGTGAGGTGGGCGAGATCGTGGTGACCACGCTCAACCCCGATTACCCGCTGATCCGCTTCGCCACCGGCGACATGTCGGCGGTGATGGCGGGCGAAAGCCCCTGCGGCCGCACCAACATGCGGATCAAGGGCTGGATGGGCCGCGCCGACCAGACCACCAAGATCAAGGGCATGTTCGTGCGCCCCGAGCAGGTCGCGGCACTGGTGGCGAAACACCCCGAGATCGACCGCGCCCGCGTCATCGCCAGCCGCGAGGGCGAGATGGACGTGATGACGGTGCGCATCGAGACCGAGGCGGACAGCCCGGAGACCTATGCCGGCACCGTGGCCGACGTGCTGAAGCTCAAGGGCAAGGTGGAGCTGGTGAAGCCCGGCGGGTTGCCGCGCGACGGCGTGGTGATCGAGGACACGCGCAGCTACGACTGAGCCCGCGGTCCAGGGCGGTTCAGAGCAGCTCGAGCACCCGTTCCGGGGGCCGCCCGATCACGGCGCGGTCACCGGCAAACAGCACCGGCCGCTCGATCAGCTTCGGCTGCTCGGCCATGGCGCGCAGCAGCGTTTCGTCGTCGGCATCCCGGCTCAGCCCCATCTCGCGAAAGGCTGCTTCCTTGGGGCGCATCATCTCGATGGCGGACAGACCGAGCACGGCCTGTGCCGACGTCAGTTCGTCGAGAGACGGCGCATCCTCGAGATAGCGGCGGATCTGCACATCGGCGCCGCGCGCCTCGAGCAGGGCCAGCGCCTCGCGTGACTTCGAGCAGCGCGGGTTGTGCCAGAGGATCACAGCCAGTCCTCGCGTCCGGAGCCCACGGCGTCGGCCACGCTGGCGAAGCCGTCGCGCGCGAGCAGCGCATCGAGGTCGTGCAGGATCTCGGCAACGAGGCTCAGGCCGCCATAGACCAGCGCCGTGTAGAGCTGCACCGCCGAGGCCCCCGCCCGGATCTTGGCATAGGCCTGTTCGCCCGAGCCGACCCCGCCGACCCCGATCAGCGGCAGACGGCCCTCGGTGAGCTGCGACAGCCGCGCCAGCACCCTTGTGGCGCGCTCGAACAGCGGCTGGCCCGACAGCCCGCCGGTCTCGTCCCGGAACCGCGAGGCGAGCCCGTCGCGCGACAGCGTGGTGTTGGTGGCGATCACCCCGGCGACGCCCGAACTCAGCGCCACCTCGGCCACGTCCTCGAGGCCCTGCGCATCGAGATCCGGCGCGATCTTGAGGAATACCGGCACCGGGCGCTCGAGCCCGTCGCGTGCCTCCATGACCCCGGCAAGCAGCGCCGAAAGCGCCTCCTTGCCCTGCAGGTCGCGCAGCTTCTCGGTGTTGGGCGAGCTCACGTTGACCGTGGCGAAATCGAGATCGGCGCCGCAGCGGGTGAGCACCGTGGCGAAATCGGCGGCGCGGTCGGCGCTGTCCTTGTTGGCGCCGAGGTTCAGGCCCAGCACCATGCCCTCGGGGCGGTGCATGAGCCGTCCGGCGATGGCCTCCATGCCGTCGTTGTTGAACCCGAACCGGTTGATCGCGGCACGGTCCTCGGTCAGTCGGAAGAGCCGCGGCTTCGGATTGCCGGGCTGCGGTCGCGGCGTGGCGGCGCCGACCTCGACGAAGCC
>MDTG01218865.1_pt1 | contig 35047 bp, 33 predicted proteins | sample 811421 | NCBI WGS metagenome assembly MDTG01 (sample SAMN05326645, study PRJNA326480) | marine metagenome | isolation source: seawater | place: Pacific Ocean: South East | collected 2011
AAATTATAGTTTGGGTGTTGACGCGGGGTGGAGCAGCCTGGTAGCTCGTCAGGCTCATAACCTGAAGGTCGTAGGTTCAAATCCTACCCCCGCAACCAAGCTTATAAATCTCACTATGAACAGACTTCATCCCCAAACATTATTAACATGCATTTTTATTTATTTGGTTCCATTCTTTGGGTTTCTTAACTCAAAAAATCTACCTCAAATATCAAATCTTGAACTTTTTCACTTTTCAGTTTTCATTTTAAGCCTGTTTATCTCTATTTTTTTAACAATCTTTGTCGCGGCAAAGTTTTTAAAAATGATAGAGAGGATAAATGAGCTGTTCTTATTATCTTTTGTTAGTTTTTATTCTTTATTTTTAATCAAACCTTTTTTTGATTTCTTTTTTAGGTTAAATATTTTAGATGATAATGTTTTGATTCTTACAATTCTTATTATCTCATTTTACAATATTCTAGTCATTATAGGTACATTTAAAAAACTAGGTTTATTTATTTTCTTCAGAAGATTCTTTCTAATTTTCTCAATTTTGTTAATTTCAAATTCGATTATAGGGTTAGTTAAAGATGAGATACAAATAATAAATAAAAACGTTTTAAATGAAAAACGAAATATAAACCCAACAGCAACCTCGTCTTCTAATAATAAAAATATTTATTTTATAATCATGGATGAGATGATTTCTCTTGATTTGGCTGAACACTATGGAGTGGTGGTCTCAGCAGATGTGATAAATAGGTTTAGAAAGTATAATTTAGATTATATTTCAGATACAATATCAAGTTATTCAGGAACTCATTATACGATTACATCAATTTTGGAAATAGATCATATATTAAATAAAGAAAAAAAAATGAAAACTGGAGGACTTTATCCTGCAATTTTAAATCAAAAGACGATGCCTGTCCCTCTTGTTAATTTTTTAAGCAGTAAAGGCCACAACTTTTATTTTGTTGGTAATTATGCTCACACATGTAATGAGTTTATTGAGCAAGATTGGAAGTGTATTTCAAAAGCAAATTATAGAAACACACTCAAATTATTTAAGATAATATATTATTATTTCTCATTTAATTTGCTTGAAATATTCGATTATAGGTCATTCATAAAAAAATTTTTCGAAAATTATGATATTTTTTATGAGGGTGGTCAAAGAAACTTAAAATATTTTTTAAATCAAGTTAAAGAAAAGCCCGAGATAATATCTTCAAAAAATAATTTTTTTTTAATTCATCAACTTTCTCCTCATACTCCATACACAGTAGACAAAAATTGTAACGAAGTTAGTTACAAAATATTTGGAGGAAAGTTATATGAAGAGGTTTATGAGGGTTATAAGGAATCTTATACGTGTGTGCTGATGGAAATTCAGAATTTTATGAAATACATAAAAACTAATGACCCCGATTCACTTGTTATTATTCAAGGTGACCACGGAACAAACCTTTCTGACAGAACTGAATTAACTTTTGATAGAAGGTTGTTCAGAGCTAAGGTTTTTAATGCAATATATTCTCCTAAAGAGTGCAAAGACTCTGTTTCTTTATCGAATACAACTATTAACTCGATTAGATTTGCTTTAAACTGTGTATTTAACTCGAATTTTGAGTATTTAGATAAGACTCATTCTTTCATTTCAGATGCTGGGATGGAAATAATAAATTATTGATTAATTATTTTGTCAATCATTTGCTCTCCTAAAATCTTATTTCCAAGTTCTGATAAATGGCCACCATTTTTTCCATACATAAAAAAATCTTCAAAATTTTCTCTGTTTAATTTTTCATTGAAATTTAGATATTTAATCTTTTCTTCCGTCAATTTTCTTTGTATTTTGTTAAATCTTTCAGAGGTGTTTAATCTATTTTGCTTTGAAGAAAAACTATACGCTGATGGAATATTAACAAAATAAAATTTTGATTCGAATTGTTTAGATAATTCTGATGCTTTAAAAATTAATTTATAAAAAATCTCATAATTAATATTTTCAATTGAATTACTTCTTGTGAGGCCTAATAATTTTCTGATGTTAGATAATTTTACAATATCAATAATTCTATTCTTATTCAGGATCCTTGAAATTGTTGTTTTTGATTTATTCTTATAGAATTTCTCAATATTTCTATAATAATACAATTTGAGAAGTTTTTCCACTTCAGGGCTTTTAAATGCTAAATTTTGAGAAAACGTTTCATCTCCAATATATTTTTTAAGAATATTTGAATCTATTTCTTCGTTCAAATCTTCAAAGTCATTTCCGTCATAATTTAACCAAAAGATATACTCTGGATTGGAAATTTTAATAAACTCAACTAAAGTTGCATAATTTTTTAGAGGTCCATTTCCCCCAATTCCCAAATTTATAAGTTTTGTGTATCTCTTTCTTATGATATCTGCAAAATTTCGTTTATTAGGAAGAGTTCCTAATGTAAATGAATCACCGATTAGTAAAATTGATTTACCTTCAATATCCCACACATCGTCAGGATTATTAAATCCATATCTATCAGTTTTGTAAGTATAAAAAGCTCCACTTTCTTTACTTCCTACAGTAATTGTATTCGGAAAAAATCCTAATGGAATTAAATCTTTGTCATCAAAAAATTTTATATTAGCTCTAAAGAAGGGAAATGCTGTGACAGTTTTATTTAAGTCTGACAAATATGAAATTATATTTTTTGATTCATATTTAATGTTGTTAGTTTTCGCGGCTATTTTTTGGTTGGTTTTTTTATCAAGAATCTTATAGGTTATGAAGGCTTCAAAAGTTAGGAGAGAAAATAAAATCGAAAAAAAAGTAATTAATCCCATTATCTTTTTTTCACGAGATTTAATATATATTAAGAAAGATAGAAAAAAATAGATTGCAAGAATAGGAAAAATATAGAAAAAAAAAGTTTCACTCAAACTTAATCCTTCCAACTGCTTCTTTACACCGACAAAAATTATTAGAAGAATCACAAAAAACTTTAAAACTTTTAATGTAATATCAAGTTTATTATCCATGTGACTATTTTATATTTTATTTTAAAATCATAATAACTAAATTAGAAGTATTTTTAATCTTATGACTTCTTAAACACTTTCTTGAAAAAACTCTTAATTTTATCAAAAAAAAGACTAACCACAGTAATTATAAAGGCAAACGCACCGGCTAACATTTGCAATAAAAAAGTAAGCACACCACCGTCCAGATATGCGTAGGCAGTTTTGTAAAAAAATAAAACTTGAATAAATATAAATGTATGCATTTTTAGATTTAATATATTAATTATTGAATGATAGTAAATAAAAAATCAACAATTCTAACAGGTAAATATTTTCATTAAATTAGATCTAGTCATTTTTACCGGATGATTTGATAACCTTTCAATATTTACTCCTTCTACTAGATATTTGATTATTTTATTATTATTAACACCTATTTTTTTTAAATCACTTTCTAGTTGGAGCCTATCTAATAAATTTAACCATTTACTCTCAGCTTCCTCTGGTTTTTTGACACCTAAAAGTAAATAAATTTTTTTTAGATTTTTAAGAACTTGATCTTTGCTCTTGCAATTTTGGTTATTTGCAAGATAAAAATTAAATTTTAAAAACTTTCCTAGAGTTAATGCAACCGCATGACCATGCGCTACTTTAAATTTATTGCTTATCCCATATGAAAGTGCATGTGGGGCAGTCGTCTTAGAAATATTAATTGCTCTACCAGAATAATTTGCTGCTAACGCAAGATTTCTTCTTGCTCTTTTATCGTTAAAATCAAATGCTTTTGTTATATTAGCTAATATAAGCTTTATAGATTTTGAGGCATATGACTTACTCTTTTTATTTGAATTAATTGACCAGTAAGATTCAATAGATTGACAAAGAGCATCGAGACCTGTGCAGGCTGTTAATTTTTTTGGAAGTTTATAAGAGAAGTATGGGTCAATAATTACTACACTGGGATTAAGTAATTTGTTTTGAACTGAATATTTTTTATTTCTATGATAAACCGTAGCAAAACTTGTCTCCTCGCTTCCTGTGCCAGAAGTTGTTGGCAGAACAATATGAGGAACAACAGAAATTTTTCGTTTTGTACTTAATAATTTTTTTTGCATCGAATTAAAGTTTTTGAGAAAATTTATCATTTTTCCCATATCTATTACTGACCCTCCTCCTATAGAAACAATCAGTTGGCAATTTTTTCTTAAGAAAATTTCTTTACCCTTCTGAGCTTCTGAAAAAGTAATATTATTGGAGAAATTTGTGAAATGATAAAAATTATAGTTTGATTCTAGGTTTTGAATTAATTCTTTCGCTCCATTATCAAAAAAAGAATTTTTTGATCTAACAAGTAAAATGTTTTTTTCTTTAATTCTTTTGAGATAATCTTTCAAAAAAAATCTTGAATTTAATCCAAATAATCTTTTTTTCATTTTAAATATTACAAAATTTACTTTTAAGTTTTTTTAAGTTTTCTGGTCTTGGTAACTCACCACTATTACTTAAATTAATTTTTATTTCAAAAAATGAGTTTTCATTGTTACTTAAAATTCTCTTGATATTTTTCTTCAAGTTGGATTTGCTTCTTACACTAAATTGAGATGAAAAGCCTAAACTTTTAGACAACTGAAGAAGATTGAGGTCATATGCAACAGTTTTTTGTCCACCTACGGATTCATGAGCTCCATTATTTAGAAGAATATAATGAAATTTTTTTATATTTTTTGTAATGACTGGAATTGAGCCCATATGCATAAGAAAAGAACCATCTCCATCAATACAAATAACTCTTTTATTGGTATAAAGGCTCATTCCAAATGCCAAAGACGCTGTATGTCCCATTGCTCCAACATTAAAGAAAACGTTATTATATTCTTTTTTATAAAACTTACTTTTAATTATTTCTCTCGAAATTTTCCCAGTTGATGAAAAAATTACATCATCTCTGTACAAGTTTTCTAATATGCAGTCAATCGCATGGGATCTGCTGATATCAATTCTGTTGATCCTTTCCACCTTCATTGAATTATCAAAGCTATTTTTCTTAACTAAAATAGCTACTGGAAGAGAATTATTTGAGCTAAATTTTATAAGTTTTTCAACATCGGCTCTATAATTTTTAAAATTTAAAACAATATTTTTTATTTTAAGTAGATTTAATTGATCCCTTAAAATTTCTCCAGGTAAAAGGTGTTGAGGTTCATCTTCTCCTCCCTCTCCTCTCCATCCAATTAATAAAACCATTGGGATAGAGTATGTTTTTTTATTCACTAGAGATGTTAAAGGATTTATAGCGTTTCCAAGTCCTGAGTTTTGCATATATACAAGTCCAATTTTATTTGTTGCTAGGTGAAAACCTGCTGCTGTTGCTACAGCATTTCCTTCATTAGCTGTAATTATATGATTATTTTTATTTTCAATACAGTTTGTGAAGTTTTTAAGAATTGAATCAGGAACACCACAAAAAAATTCTATTTTATTTTTTAAAATAAAGTTTAAAAAAGTCTTTGGATTAATTTTTTTCATTATTAGTTAAAGATTTTTAGAATATCTTGAATACTAATCATATTTTCATCTGATTCATATGATCTACCATCTTTCAAGATTTGGGTAGCTGTTTTTTGCATTGCTGGTATAGCACTTCTAAGTATTTGGTTTGCATAAATTATAATATTCACACCTTTTTCAGCTAATTCTTTTTCAAAGGTCTGATTGAATGTGCTTGGAACAACTATCAGTGGTTTTTTATTTATAATTAAATTATATTGATTGCAAAATGCAAAAACTTCTTTTGGATTTTTTTTCTTACTATGTATCATTATTCCGTCAGAGCCTGCGTTTAGATAATTTCTAGCTCTTTTTATTGCATCAGACACTGGTTTGTTAAGAGTTAAACTTTCTATTCTCGCAAATATTTTAATTCCACTAGATTTAGCAATTTTTTTTGATTCTATTATTTTTGAACAAAAATTTTGTATAGAATCCTGTTTTTGACTATTTCCTTTTTGAAGTGAATTGATTTTATCACCAATTTTATCTTCGAGCATTATTGCTGATACTCCTAACCTACTCAAATTTTTTATTGTGAATTTCAAATGTTCTATTCTACCTCCGCTGTCTGCATCGAAAATTAAAGGTTTTAAAGAAACATCAAAAATATCATTAATAGTCTGCGTTACTGTAGTATCATCAATATACTCGATGTCAGGCTTTCCTTTCGAGGCAGAATGAGTAAGACTACTCAACCAAAGACAATCAAATTCGTTATTTTTAAATTTTGCTTGAGATGAAATTAGTGCTGATAATCCATTATGAACTTCTATTACTCTAATTAATTTCTTATTTTTAATTAACCTATCGAATATATTATTTCTAAGGTCCTTACCCTCAAAATTTTGTTTTAACGTTTCTTTTACGCTTGATGAAGAAATCCCTTTAGTATAAGGAATTTCAATTAAAATTCCTTTCCATTTTTTAATTTGATTCCTCACATTACTTCTAACAATTCTCTGATTATTATTTTTCCAATCATCACCATGTACAACAAAATTTGGTTTAAGTGATTCAAGTGCCTTCTTATAATCCCAGTCGTGAGTTTTAAAAATCTTTGAAACATATTTAATTGATTTCACAATCCTTTCTCTTCTTTTATAATCAAAAGTTGGCAGTGGTTTATATTTACTAATCGCCTCATCAGTAAGTAATCCTACTATTACTTCTCCATATTTACTCGCCTGTTTTAAGATATTTATGTGTCCTTCATGTATAAGATCGCAAGCCATAGGCACAAACGCTGATTTTTTTTTCATCAATTTATCTTCCTTTGAACCATTGCGATTTATCTGACAGTACCCTTTCTGCATTCTGTATTGACGAAATTTCTCTTTTTAATTCGTTATTTGAACATGTCTCACTCGAAACTAAATAGAAAAATGAATTTTCATTCTGATTTTGAAAACCAAAATCAATGTATGGTTCGATATATAATGAATCGTTTGGGTGAATGATTTTAGAAAAGTTCTTACCAGAATATTTCCAATTAATTATGCAACTATTAGTTCCAAAATTAATGACATATAAATTTGAACTAAACTTGAAGCTCTTTTGACTTATTTCATTATTAACCTCAATAACATAGGCTTTAAGTTTTTTATATTTTGAAGAAGTAGCTAATCTAAAAATTTTATAATATTTTTTTGTTTTAGAGGGATAATAGTAAAAATCTTCCTCTGACTTAAATTTATTAACAACATATGGACCTTCATCTTGATCCATTACCAATTCATTAATTGGCACTTTAAGAATATTTGAAGCTTTTCTTAACTCATTGAGCGTGATTTGACTAAATTTTTTTTCACTTAAAAGTTTTCCTCCTAATGTTTCCTTTAATTTTTTAACTTCAGCTACAGTTAATAATTCATTTTTTGTTGATTCTGTTATAACATTTTTAAAAAATTTTAGTGATGATTTAGTCGGAACAATTTGCTTCTGAATAAACTCTTTTCCAAACTTTCTTATTTCTTTTTGATTTCTTTTAAAACTACTTCCTGTGGTTACTGCAACAATGTATGCAAGTTTTTTTTTATCTCTAGTCGTAAACGAGTGCTTTACATAAGGTGATATATAGGACGAATCACCAGTATTCATTTTCTTGCAATACTTTTTTCCATTAATTTCGTAATAAAAATTTACTGGTCCTACAAATAAATTTATTTGATGTAAAAAGTGACCATTATTATATATAACATCTGGGTTGTTAGGATCTGAATCATTAACGAATCTTATCTGAGAAATCCATTCGGGATAAAAAAAACACTGATTTGATTTTGCTGTATCTCTATATTCATAATAGTCGGTAAGTTCTCCAAATCTATTTTTTCGTTTAAAAATCCTTGAACTTTTTTTTGACAAAGAATTTTTAAAGACTAACAGGCCCATTTTAGTATCTTTGTTTTCTATGATAATATCTGATAGATTAATCGGATAAAAATTTATAGCTTTAAAAATAAACTTAAAAAATAGCTCAGTTGAAAATGTGCCATTAAATATAGCATCTATTTCTTCTTGGGGAAATTCAAGTTCTCGTGCAATTGATTCTGAAGTTCTCTTTAAATCGTTAAATTCACTTCTCAGTCTCAATGCAGTTTGTTTTTTATCCATGGAGATGTAATATTATTATTCTTTACTACTAAATCATTTTCTTGTTAATATCAACTGATTAATCTAAACATAAAAATTCATGTTTTCTGCATACCGTATATTTAAAACAATTATTGATTTATGTATTAAAAAAAAAAAATTTGTTTTTTATTCAGAAGGCAAATTTTATAATTTTCATTATTACGAATTTCTCACTTTATTAGCAGAAAAATGTAACAAAAAAATACATTACTTAACTTCGGATCCTGATGATTTGATTTTTGAAGGACATGAAAATATCGACACGATATACATAGGTGACGGAATTCTAAAGTTTATAGTACTTTCAACAATAAAATGTGATTTTTTTATAACAACTTTAACGGATATTGGAAAAAATATTTTGAAATCAGCAAATTGCAAAAATTATATTTATTTCTTTCATTCATTTGCTAGTACGAACCAAATCTATAGATTCGAAGCCTTTAAACATTATGATCATATTTTATGTGTAGGAAAATACCACTTTGAAGAAATTAAAGAGTTTGAAAAAAAATTCAAATTTCCTTCGAAAAAAATAATTAAATGTGGTTATTTCTATTTAGATTATTTACTTTCAAATTCTTCATTAATATTAAAAGAAAAAAATCAAATTTTGTTTGCTCCCTCATGGAACTATAAAAAAAAAAATTTATTTAATGATTTTGGAGAAAAGATAATTGAAAGTATTCTTCAATTAAATTTTAAACTAATTTTTAGACCACATCCAGAAATTTTAAAACGATGTGAAAAGAAGTTTAATGGTATTATAAAAAGATTTAAAAATAAAAATAATTTTTCAGTGGACCTTAGTAAATGTCCTAAGAAATCATTGGAAAAATCAGAAATATTAATTACAGATAACTCAACAATCTCCATGGAGTTTTTATTTGTATTTAGAAGACCAACAATTTACATCAATTATCAGGAAAAAATTCATAATATTAATTTTAAAAAATCAGATATTGTCCCATTTGAAAAAAAAGTAAAAATGAAATTTGGAACTGAGATTGATGCTGTAAATTTACATACTCTACAAAATGTAATAAAAAAAGTTCAAAAAAAGAGACTTTCAAAATTATACGTTGAAGATTTTTTGAAAAAAAATGTTTTCAATATTGGAAATAGCGCTAAAATTGCATCCAAGTTTTTGAATGATTTAAGTTAATTGAATAAAAAAAAAAAAAATAGTTACTCTGACATTAATATTGCTGTTCTAGTTTCAGATGAATCTTACGGTCTGGATCTTTATGAAGGATATTGGAATCCACTCTTTTTTTTTGGAGAAAAACTTAAAAATTTACGTATAAATTTAAATATTATTTATAAATTAGATAAAAGAGTTTTTAAAAATGATATTGTGATACTATCATCAAGATATTTTAAAAAGAAAAATAATATTATCGATGAATGCTACTTTTCACTATTTGAATCGTTGTCAAAAAAAAAAATTAGAATTATTTGGTTCGATCTAAGAGATAGTGCAGGGACAACTCAATTTGAAGTTCTTCCCTATGTAGATTTATATTATAAAAAACAGATTTATAAAAATAAAAAAATTTATTATAAAGATATTTATGGAGGAAGAGACTATTCTAATTTTTATCACAAAAAATTTCATGTAAGTGACGATAATCCATATAATTTTATAAAATTAGAGAAAAAATATGAGTCTAAAATCAATATTTCGTGGAACATTGGTGTTAAATTATTTAGCCCGAATTATAAAAACTTTTTTCAAAGAGCTTATGCTCTATCAAAATATAAGTTTCAAAAAACTTTAAATTCATTATCATATGAAAAACCGTTTTTTACAGTACCTGAGTCACCTAGACAAATTGACTTTATAAGTACGTACAGTACAGAAATTCCCAGAAATTCAGTAAGATTTCAACGCCAGCTTTTTAAAAAAAAAAAACTATCAAATAAATAATTCTATACTTTTTAAAAAAATAAATCCTTCAAAATATTTAAATTTTTTAAAGAAATGTAAAGTAATATTAAGTCTTTATGGTTGGGGTGAAGTTTGTTATAAGGAATTCGAAGCAACTGTTGCAGGGGCAACTTTTATTATGCCTAATATGTCTAATATTTTGACTTGGCCAAATATTTATATTCCTGGAAAAACATATTTACCAATTGATTGGGACTTAGAGAACTTTGAAGAAATTTATTATAAAATTTTAAATGATACTAAAATGAGATTGTCGCTTGTTAAAAATGCTCAAAATATTCTAAAATCTATTCATGAAGAAAAGGGTGAACAATATTTTAAATCTATTTTTACTAAAATCACTGATATAGGAAAATGAGTAAAAAGGAATTTCATTATATTTACTCCAACTCAGGTTCAGAGTACTCATGGAAATTTGAAATTCAATCAAAAATTGGCAGACTTTTTTTTAATTACCAACCTCCGATTAAAAATGGTTATTGTAATTTAGGTTGCGGTTATAGATTTTTGAAAAATTACGTAAATGCCGACTTCTTTCAATTTAACAAAGTCAGGACGATTTTAAATAAATCAAAATTGAAGAGTAGGTTAGATTGGGAAATAGATCTTAGATATAAAATAAATTGTAAGGATAATTTTTTTCATGGTATTTTTGCAGAACATGTCTTTGAACACCTTACAATATTTCATGGATTAGAAGCCTTAAAAGAACTTAGAAGAATTTTAAAAGAAGGTGCTATTTTAAGAATTTCAGTCCCTGATCTAAAAAAATATGTTGATTTTTATTGCAAAAAAAAAGTTGATAAAAAATTTGATAATTGGAGTGCTTTAAGAGCTGAAGCTTTATGGAGTCTAAACCATAACTTTGGACATCATAGCGTTTATGACTTCAATTTATTAAAAGATCTTTTAGAAAGAGCAGGATTTAGAAAAATAAAAAAAAGACAGTTTAATCAAAGTGATGATAAGAAATTAAAAATCGATGATATTGGAAGAAAATGGGAAAGTCTTTATGTTGAGGCTGTAAAATGAAAAGGAATATTATTGTAACAACTCAGGGTGCTAACCTTCAAGTTTATTTCGACCTAATTAAAAGAATTAATACAAAAGGAAATATTGGATTTTTGACATCCTTTTATAGAAATTTTAAAGAATTTAAAGAAAGGGAAAAGAATTTAAATTCTTTTCATTTTATCAAGGAGTGGGAAATATTTGATAAATCAAAAAAAAAGAGAGACATTAAAAACTTTTCAAAATTAAATAATTTTTTTTCTCCAGGTGTACTTTGGAGTTCAGTGCTTTCAGATAGAAGATTAATATATGGTAAAAATTCAAAATTTATTGAGGATTACAGTGTGAGATTTACTGATAACCAACTTTTTAATCTTGTAGAAACATTCGTGAATGAATTTGAACTATTTTTTAAAAAAATAAATCCTGATGTTCTCATAGGATCTGTCCCTGTAACATTTGGTGAATATTTAGCCACCGAATATTGTAAAAAAATGAAAGTGCCCACACTTCATCTTCACTCATCTAGAATAGAAAATTATTTTGCCTTACATGATAAAATGCTTGGAACATCAAATCATTTCTTAAAACTAAAAAAAAAAAATAAATTTTTAAAAACAACAAAGGTAAAGGCAAAGAAAATTATTTCAGAAATCCGAACTAAAGGAGTGATATATGAGGGCGTCAATTTGAAAGTCAGTAAAAAAAATATGAGCTTGGCTCTACTTTCAAGAGATCTTTTATATTCGCTGAAAAGTGAGGTTAAAAAATATAATGATATTAATTCAAGAAATGACAATCATGACCCTGGATTTATAAAATTTTGGTATTTCAAAAACATCGTTCAACCTTTTAGATTTTTTAGGAATCAATCTTTTATAAGAAATAAAAAAAGATTGGTTGATATAAATGATTTAAAAAAAGATTTTAAATTCTGCTTTTATCCCTTGCATACAGAACCAGAGGTTTCAATTCAGGTTCTTGGTAGGCCATATCATAAGAACCAGATTGAGCTCTTAAGAAATATAGCAGCAAGTCTTCCACTTGGCATGAAACTTTTGGTAAAAGAGCATCCAAGATCAATAGGCTTGAGGTCATTAAATTTCTATAAAAGACTTTTAGAAATTCCAAATTTGTTTTTTATTGATCCAATAGTTAATTCTTTGAAAATAGTAAAAAGATCAGAATTTATAGCTATTATCTCTTCAACTATTGGTTTGGAGTCATTAATAATTGGCAAACCAATTTTAGTTTTAGGTCATCCAAAATACGCAGAACTTTTTGAAAAAGGACTTGTTAGATGCTATAACTTATTTGAATTGCCTTTAAGAATTATTGAAACTTTAAATATAAAAAAAATTGACGAAAAAGAAATTATTTCATCATTAGGAGCACTTATAGAGGGTTCAGTACAAGTAAATTTTTACAGTAAAATTCTAAAAAAAACTAATAGGCATTCAATTCAAAATTCATTAACGAATGACGAAGAAGTTTTAAATTTGGAAAAATACTTTTTAAGTAGGATTAATGAGGTTGTGAAATGAATCTAAAAATTGGAAAGAATAAAATTTTAAAAGATTCTAAAAGGACTTTTATAATTGCGGAAATAGCTCAAGCTCACGACGGTTCATTAGGTTACGCGCATTCTTTTATAGACATTGCAAAAAAATGTAATGCCGATGCGATAAAATTTCAGATACATTCTGCTGAACATGAATCAACCTTGAACGAGAAGTTTAGAATAAAAATGTCTTCTCAATATAAATCTCGATACGATTATTGGAAAAGGATGGAATTTACCCTTAATCAATGGGCTGAATTGAAGAAGCACTGTAAGGAAAATTCAATTGAATTTATGGTTTCAGTTTTTTCTGATTATGCAATTGATATTGCAAGAAAACTTGGTTTAAATAATGTAAAAGTTGCTTCGGGAGATTTCTTTAACCAAGTTTTAATAAATAATATATGCGCTTCATTTGATAATATCGTAATAAGTACTGGAATGTCTTTAGAAAGAGAAATTTTATTGATGAATGAAAAGTTAAAGAGAAAGAAAAAAAATTTTGCTTTTCTTCATTGTATCTCCAAATATCCTTCATCTTTGGACACGCTATGTCTCGATTCAATCCAAAGACTAAAAATGAAACTGAAAGTTCCAGTTGGGCTGTCAGATCACTCTGGAACAGTTTATCCAGCAATATATGCTATTGCTCAAAACGCGAATCTCGTCGAAGTCCATCTTTCAATGGATAAGAATCAATATGGTCCAGACACCTCTTCATCATTAACTCCTAAAGAATTAGAATTGGTTACAAGTTTTAGGGATAAGTTTTCTATTTTTGAGAAAAAAGTAAGTAGAGATAATATTGTAAAATCAATTAAACATAAAGATTTATTTACAAGATCACTTGCATTGAAATCAGACAGAAAAAAAGGTCATATTTTAAAGAAGTCTGATTTAACACTGAAGAAACCAGGAACAGGAATTCCATTTGAAAAAATCAAGAATGTTATTGGTAAAAAACTCGTCAAAAATGTTAGTAAAAAAAAATTAATAAGATACGATGACATTAAATAATTGGAGAGGAACTTGAAAAGAAAAATTAGAGTTGGAGATAACTTAAAAAGCGGCAGAGGTACCTGGAACTTTGGGGGGCAAGTTTCTAAAACGTTTGTTGAGCATGCAAAAAAGTCAATTATAGGTTATGAAGAAGGTCATGAAATAATTTGTAAACTTAGTGATTTCTTTTGCAAAGATGATAACACAATCCTTGACATTGGGGTTTCAACGGGTGAATTATTAAAAAAAATGATTAAACATAATAATCATAAAAAATCGTTAAAATATATTGGTGTTGATAACCAGAGTTCAATGATTTCCAAAGCTAGGTCAGAATTGAAAAAAAATGTTTCAGTAAAATTAAAGGTCTCTGATATAACAAAACACAAATTGCCAAATAATGAATTTACAATTTCTTATTACACTCTTCAATTTGTACCACCAAAATTTAGACAAAAAGTTTTTGATAATATTTATTCTTCTCTTTCTTGGGGAGGAGGGTTTGTAATGTTTGAGAAAGTAAGAGGCTCAGATGCAAGGTTTCAGGATATCATGAGTAATCTGTATGTAAATTTCAAAACTGAAATGGGATTTTCAGCATCAGAAATTTTAGGAAAAGCTGAGAGTATTAAAGGAGTATTGGAACCTTTTTCTACAGAGGGAAATATTGGATTGCTCAAAAGAGCTGGGTTTGTGGATGTAATGTCTATTTATAAAAATATATGCTTCGAGGGTTTCTTCTGTATAAAATAATGGATTCAAATCTAAAATATCAGAATTTAAAAAAAAAATTTAAAAGAGTTAAAAAGAATTGCGAAATTTGTGGAAGCTCTCGAAATGAGGTTTTTCAAAGTTATGGTAGAACATCATTTCCTGGTGAATATGGATTGTTAAAGATTGTAATTTGTAAGAACTGTGGACATAAATTCCAAAACCCAAATTTTTCTGATAATTTTTATAAAGAATATTATAAAGAGCTCTACAGAGAAATCGCATTTGATGGTAAGTCGCCTTCAAACTTGTATATAAATCAACAAAAAAAAAGAGGAAAAAAGGTTTTTGATTGGTATTCAGGTATTTATAAAAGTTCTATAGGTAGAATGCTTGATCATGGTTGTGCATCAGGTTTCACAATGGCCGAGTGGAAAAGGAAAGGATGGGATTGTTATGGAATAGACCCACATAGACCTTCAGTATTATTAGGAAAAAAATATGGTTATAATGTTGAAATAAGCTCAGGTGAAGATTTAAAATTTAAGAGGAAATTTTTCGATGTTGTATTAAGTTTAGGATCTTTAGAACATTCTTATGATGTGAATGTAAGCTTAAGAAAAATTTATTTTTCTCTCAAAGATTCTGGACATCTTGTAGTGAGGTGGAGATCAGATAAGATTTTTGGATCTCCATTGGAATATTTCAATCATAATCATTACAGATTTTTTACAATTAATTGTTGGAAAATTTTATTAGAAAAACATGGTTTTAAGATTTTAGTTAATTCATCTAAAAAAATTGAGGGATGGGAATCATATGATTATTTTATTGCAATTAAAAAAACAAAAAAAATAAATCTTTTAGAAAGCATTAAGATAAATAGATTAAATTATAAAAAAGAGATTCTGAAAATTAAAAGAACAAGAAAAATTTACTATTCAAGTTGTAAAAAAATAATAAATGAATTTAAGAAAAAACTTCCATCAGAAGTCGATTTTAAAAAATTTTTATCCAGAGAAAAAATTTCATGGGGACTATTAGGTGGAAACTCAAAACAGGTTATTAGCAGATCAATGTTGGAGGCTAAAAGATATATTGTGGAATATGACAATGGAAATGTATCTTGATAAAATCTTTTGTGAAAGAAATCTTATTTGTTGCGAGAAAATTTCTTTTTAAAAAGTTTAAAATAAATAAGACCTATAATTACATAATTTTAAGTTGTTCTGATGATATTTTTTGTGGTTATTATGATATAACTCCATTTTCAAATTGCGGAAGATTTATATTTTATAACAAAAAAAAAAAAGATTCTGTTGAAATAATTTGTCATGATTTTTTGCTTAATAAAGAAATTTGTCTTGGGAAAAGTATGGGTTGGAGCACACAACTTGGGGCAAGAATTTTTTGGTTAAATAATTCAAGAAATTTAGGGTTTAATGCTTTATGGAATAAAAAACAGGTTTTTCTTATTAAAGAGGTTAAAACTAATAAATTAATTAAAAAAGTGAATCACCCTATCTTTGATATCAATAAAAAGAATAATTTAGGACTTAGCCTTGATTTTAAAAGACTTGAGGAAATGAGACCTGGATATGGCTTTGTGGGAGAAAACTCTTTAAAGAATTCAATTGGCATAGTAAATTTAAAGAATGACGTATGTAAAAAAATCATTTCAACAAAAGAACTATGTGATTTTCTGAAAATTAAAAACCAAAAGAGCTCTTATTTTAATCACTTAAGTTGGTCTCCATGTGGTGAATTTTTCGTATTTTTTTTTGTATGGTTAAAAAATAAAGAAAAAAAAACTCATTTCTTTATTTATAATTATAAAAGAAACAAATTATCGCAAATTTCTAAAAAAAATGAAGTAGTGTCACACTTTAATTGGATCGATAAGAACAATCTAATTTTTTCTTTAAAAAAGGGGATATTCAAATATGTTATTTTTAATATTAAGAATAAACGAAAAAAAATAATAAAAAGTTTTCCTAAAAATTTAGATGGCCATCCATCAATAAATCCTCGAAATAGTGGTATTTTTGTAACAGATACCTACCAAAACTTTTTAGGTAATCAAAAGCTGTTTTTAATAGGTAAAAAAAATAAAACCTTGATTGGTGAATTTTTTTTACCGAAGAAATATTTTGGCAGGAACAAAAATGATTTACATCCGAGATGGTCAAATGATGGAAAAAGTATAGCAGTTGACGTTGCTTTTTCAGGAAAAAGAGAAATAATGGTTTTAAAAAAAAATGAGATATTTTAATTATTTAGAAATAATTTCAAACTTGCAAAAGGTTATGAAAAATATAAAGGTAGTATTTTTTTTTATTTTTCTACTGTGTCTTATAGAAGGTGTATTAACATCAGTATCAATAACGTCTATAATTCCAATTGTATCCTCATTAACTGAAAATCAAAATTCACAAAATTATTTTTTAAAAAATTTAATAGGTAAATTTAATTTCGAAATTAGAGATCTAATTTTAATTTTAAGTTTTATTCTTCTGTTCAAAATTATTATTGTTATAAGCAGAAAGGTCCTAAGTATTATCTCTGCAGAGGAATTACGATCACATCTCCACACTTACATATTAAAATCTATTTTAAGTAAGAATTATTTGAATCTGATGAAATTTCCAAGAGGGGAATTAATTGAGAAGTTAGCAAGAAACACAGATTCTACTTCTATGATGATTTTTAAAATTACAAATCTGCTATCTAATCTTATAGTAATTATAGCTTTAATCATAACATCTTTTCTTGTAAATTTTTACATAACAATATCTCTTATAGTTTTATTTATTATTATTTATTTTTTTATAATTAAAAACTATCTGACAACAGTGAATGAGATTGGCAAACAAAAAACAATTAAACAAGAAAATCTTACATCATTATTCTCATCGATAATTTATAGCATCAAAGAAGTTTATTTATTAAATTCAAAAAATTTTTTTCTTAGGAAAACAAAAAATAAAACAGAGTCTTTAAAGCAGACTAGAATTAGAAGTAAGTTTCTTATATCACTTCCTCAAGATATTATAGAATTTCTTTTTGTATTATCAGTTGCAACTATTTTTATAGTTTTTAATTATGAAAATGTAATAAAAACATATATTCCAAATTTAGTCTTTTTTTTCTTAATTTTTTATAGACTGTATCAGTCTTCTATAAACTTTATAAAAGAAATAGCAAATATAGAAAGTATTAAATATGCTTATGCAAATATTTATGATGAGTTTATAAAAGAGAATAATTTCATTGAATTCTCGCGACGAGAAAATATTTATGAAACTCTTTTTCAAAAAGTAATAAGAATTAGCAAACTTTATTTCAGTTTTTACAGTAGTGAAGCAAATAAAAATTTAGAACTTTTAAATAACGTAAACATTAAAATTCAGAAGGGAAAAATAACTCAAATAATCGGAGAAAGTGGGTCTGGCAAGACAACGCTCTTAGATTTAATTGTAAAACTTTATAGTCCGAGTAAGGGCAAGATATTTTTCGACCAAAAAAATATCAGTGAAATTAATGAAGAAACTTTAAGGAAAAATATTGGATATGTTACTCAAAATTGTGGTTTATTTGAAGGAAGTGTGATTGAAAATATAATTTTGGAAAAGGAATTTATAAAAAGTAAACTAAATGAAATAATGAAAATTTGTGATTTACAAAAAATTAATTATAAAAAAATAATTGACGATGGTGGAAAGAATCTTTCGGGAGGTGAAATTAAAAGAATTTCTCTTGCTAGAGTTTTGTACCAAGAGCCAGAAATAATAATTATTGATGAAACCTTTGCCTCTATTGATGAAAAATCAGAGAAAAAAATAATTAAGCAATTAAAAAACAAAAAACTAACTATAATATTAATCTCACACAGAAAGTCTTCCCAAAAATATGTTGATAAAATTTACAACGTCAGCTAGGTAATTATTTATGAAAGTAAAAATATTTGGAGCTGGATCAATTGGAAATCATTTGGCTTATGCGTGTAGATCTCAGAATCTAGATGTAACAATTTTTGACATTGATGATGAGGCACTCGTTAGGACTAAAAATAAAATTTATCCCTCAAGATATGGTTTGTGGGATGAAAATATTAAATTAACAAATTCATTTGATTCAAATGAGAATTACGACTTTATAATAATTGGAACACCACCTGATAGCCATATAGATATACTTAATAACTTGAATTTGGACCGTGTTAAAGCGATTTTAATTGAAAAACCTTTGACTTTTCCATTTGATTCCAGATTGGTAGACGTAAAAAATATTAATAAAATGTCAAAGTTAAAGTTTTTTATTGGATATAATCATATCGTTTCAAAATCGATGGAAGAGATGGGAAAACTTCTTACCAATAGAAGACTTGGAGAATTAGTAGCATTAGATGTTGAATTTAGAGAAAAATGGGATGGTATTTTTAAAGCCCATCCCTGGTTAGATGGACCGTCAGATAGTTACCTTGGTAACTTCAAAGCCGGGGGAGGGGCAACTTGTGAACATTCGCATGCAATAAATATTTGGCATCATTTATCCATTACTTCTGGAAATGGAAAAGTAAGTTCTGTAAACGCTGATCTTGTATTTAAAAAAGATAAGAAACTGAATTATGATTCTATTTCATTTGTAAATTTAAAGTCAGAAAGAGGTTTGGTTGGACGAGTTGTTCAGGATGTTGAAACTAAACCTCACTCTAAAAATGTCATTGCAACATGCGAGAAGGGGTTAATCAGATGGATATGTAATTTTTCAGGCAATTCTGATCGCATTGAAATACTAGAAGGTGATACTTACGAAAAAATAGATTTTAAAAAAGAGAGAAAAGATGATTTTATCGCGGAAATTCAACATATATTAAATTATTTGGAAAATAGTGAAGAAAGTCCGATTGATTTAAATTATGGGATCGAGACTATGAAAATAATCGATAGTATTTTTATTTCTGATTTAGAAAAGAAAACAAAAAAAGTTCAATATTGATGTCCAAAAATAATAAAAAAAAGGTATTAGCAATCATTCCTGCAAGAGGAGGTTCGAAAGGAATAAAGCTAAAAAATATAAAAAAAATTAATGGAATACCTTTGATTGCTTATACAGCAAAGATAATTTCGAAAGCAAAGTTTATTGATAGAGCTGTTGTATCTACCGACAATAAAAAAATAAGAGATGTTTCGGTTCAGTTCGGGTTAGATTGTCCATTTATCAGACCAAAGAAATTAAGTGGACACAGAGTTCCAGATATGCCTGTTTTGAGTCATGCTTTAAAAAAATTAGAGAAAATTGATAATGTTAGATATGAAATTATTTTAATGCTTCAACCAACTTCTCCTTACCGATCAAAGTCAATATTACAAAAGGCTATAAATCTTTTAGAAGAAAAGAAATATGACGCAGTTTGGTCCGTTTCAAAAATTGATAATAAATTTCATGAGAATAAACAGCTCAAACAAGATGAAAATGGATTTCTAAGTTACGCTTCTTCTCATGGTAAAAAAATCATTGCAAGACAAATGCTTGATGATAGATATATAAGAAACGGATTGGTTTATGCTTTTACTAGACAAAGCATTTTAAAAGAAAAAAATTTGCCAAAAAAAACAGGATTTATTAAGTGTGAAGGATATATTCCAAATATTGATACAATTGAAGATTTAGAGAAAGCTGAAATATTTTTAAAAAAAAAGATTATAAATTAGATATTAGTATATTATATTCCTATTAATTTAAGAAAACGAATTATATGACTTGTAAGGTACTTTTTATCTATCCAAATCAAAGATCGGAAAGTTTGGTTCCACCGGCAATTGCTATTTTCTCAAGCTTATTGAAGAGAGATGGCCACTCCGTAGAACTATTTGATACCTCTGATTATGACCTGGACGCAGATGAATACATTACATTCAAAAATTCTCAAAAAAATAAAGTCGCCGTCGGCAACCTATTAGTTAGACCTTATGAGTCTAAAGCTGATTCTATGAGGAAGCACACAAGTGCTACTGGAGATTTAATTAAAAAGGTTGAAAAATTTCGACCTGATCTAGTAGCGGTAACTTCAACTGAAAGTACATTTTTATTGGCTGTACAGCTCTTAAGGTCGATTAAAAAGTTTAATATACCAACTATATTAGGCGGGGTATTTGCTACATTTGCTCCTGAGGTTGCAATTAAACATGATGTGATTGATATGGTGTGCGTAGGAGAAGGAGAGAATGCAATAACTGATTTGGCAAATAAAATAAGTGCAGGTGAGGATTACAGTGATGTAACTAATCTTTGGGTAAAGAAAAAAAATGGAACTATTGTCAAGAATGGTATTATTAACCCTGTTGATGTAAATAATTTAGAACTTCCTGATTTAAGTATATTTGATGACTCCAGATTCTACAGACCAATGTATGGCAAAATGTACAGGATGATGCCTATGGAAACACATAGAGGTTGTCCTTACAAATGTACTTTTTGTAATTCACCATCCCAGAATGTTTTATACGATAATGCAACAACTGGAAAATTTTTTAGGAAAAGAAGCATAGATATGGTTAGAAAAGATTTACTTTACCTTAGAGACGTGATGAAAGTTGAATACGTATATTTTTGGGCCGACACATTTTTTGCATGGTCTAATAAAGAATTTGATGAATTCTGTGAAATGTACAAAGACTTCAAGATGCCTTTTTGGTGTCAGACTAGAGTTGAAACAGTTACACATGAAAGAATAAAAAAATTGAAAGAAATTGGACTTCACATGCTTGCATTTGGGATGGAGCATGGCAACGAAAAATTTAGAGCAGACGTAATAGATAGAAAGTATAGTAATAAATCAGCTATTGACGCCCTACAAATTCCTCACGAATATGGCGTCCCTTTTACTGTTAATAATATTATAGGTTTTCCTGGAGAAACAAGAGAACTTGCATTTGATACTATAGAAATTAATAGACAGTGGGAGGCAGATCAGATGAGTTGTTCAATTTTACAACCTTACTTTGGAACACCTCTAAGAAGATTGGCTGTGCAAAATAATTACCTTGATCCGGACTCAATTTGTCCAGCTAACTCTGATGACACTATGCTAAATTTACCAGATTTTTCTCCGGATCAGATGAAAGGTCTTAGAAGAACGTTTGCTATGTATGTAAAATTTCCAAAAAATAGATGGAAAGATATCGAAAGAGCTGAAAAGCTAACCTACGAGGGTGACAAAATATGGGAGTCATTAAGACAAGAGTATATGGCTACTTATTTAAATGACTCTGATACTTCTATTCAAGAGCAAGGTAATTTCCAGCCTAAAAATACCGATAAAAATGCAAGTGTTGGGATGGGGCCTTCGACTTCAGGTTCTATCTAACACTTAATGAATTATTTTATAACCAGGCTAAGATATCTGATAGCTACGAAAATTAAAAGTTTTACTTTCCCTCTTTTTTTCTATTTATTTACAAGATTAAATATTCCATCAGAGATAGTAAATTTCTTTTTATTCTCCATTGTCCCAAAAAGAAATAAATCGAATTATTCCAAAAATATTCTTTTTTTGGAAAAGGGAATTTTTAATGATGAGGTAAAAGAAGTTTTTTCGGATGAAAAATTTAAACTACTTCAGTTGAATAGAAAGTTTACGAAGAAATTATCGAATTTTTGTTTTCAAACAAAAGTGAACCAACACAATTTTAAAATCGTACGGGGGAATAAAAAACACTTGGAAAAATTTAGATTTTATTTAAAAAAGGCATTTAAAGGTTTGAATGCTCAATTATTTGTTACATTTAATTTTGGTTCAGAAGAAGATGAAGTAATACTCCATTTAAAAAAACTAAAAATCCCTTCAATTTGTCTTCACAAAGAAGGTTTAATGACCAGAGGAGAATATGATGATTATGTGAAAATTTTATCAAGAAGAATGAAATTCCCAGGAGAAAAAATTCTTGTTTATAATGAAAACATAAAAAAAATTTTAATAAAACATCAAAAACACAATTCAAATAATTTAGTAATTTGTGGCTCTCCAAGATTTGATAAAATTTTAAAAGCAAAGAATGTATTAAAACATAAAAAAATTATAATGTTTTTACCTGGGCTATATAAAAGCCTTCCCTCGCAATTAGGAATAAGCAGTGAGATGTCATGGAATATTTTATGTAAAGACTTCTTGAGTCTAGTTAAAGTTCTTAGTAAAGATTTACATGATTATAAATTTTTTTTAAAATCTAAGAGTAGAGATTATGAGCTTATGAAAGATGATTTAAAAAACCTAAAAGGTCCAAACATAATGATTGACACTAAAACACTGGCATCTGATTTGCTCAAAAACTCAAGTTTTTCTATAGGTTTCAATTCAATGGCTTTAATCGAGAGTGCCTGTTATAGAATACCAACTGCAAATTGCATCTTTGGAGAAGCTAAAAATGTTAAATATAAAAAATATATTCATAATTATGGTTCATTAATTAAAAATGTTTATTCAATAAATAGTGCAGTAAAATATGTAAAAAAAACTTTAAGTATCAATGTCACTAAAACCATTAGCAAACAAAATAAAAAGATTCTTGATAAACTAATTGGTAATTCAGAGGGAGATAGTATAATTAGAATAAGGAGAGAAATTGATAAGATTATTTAAAAAATATTTTTTTTCACCACTTACAGAGACCCTAAAAAAGCTAAGATTTTCTCATCTTTATTTATCACTAAACTATTTTCTAAGGAAATCTGTAATTAGTGATAATAGGAATTTTAAAAAAATTAATAAAGCTCTCATAAAAAGAGAGAAGGGCTTTGCTAAAATTAACTTTAACAATAATAATAACTTAAAAAAATTAATAGTTTATACAAAAAAAAAGTTTCCTCCAAAAGTTATAATCTCTGAATCAAAAAATAAAAGTAAAGAGAGCTTTCTAAAAATTCATAAAATAGATGTTTTAGAGCATAAAGACATTCTCAATTTTTTAAAAGATAAGGATTTTCAGGAAATTATTTCCTCTTATCTAAGAAGCACGCCGATACTTACACACGCAAGTGTTTGGTACAGTAAAAATAAAACCTCCCAGCCACAATCATCTCAACTATTTCATTTTGATAGAGAGGATAGATACCAGCTTAAGGTTTTTATTCCAATTTTACCAATTCTTGAAGATTCTGGGCCATTAACATTATTATCTTCAAAGCAAAGCTCAGATTTCATTAGGTCAAGCCTTTTAAAATTTCGATTAGTTTCATTAAAAGACAGAATTGAAGACTCCACAGTCATAGAAAGGTTAGGGACGTTAAAACCATTCAAGATGACGGCAGACCAGGGAGAGATTATTTTTGCAGATACCACAAATTGTCTCCATTATGGAAGTAGAAACTCTCTAAGGCCGAAGTATCATCTGACTATTCAATTTTTGTCAATTTATTCTTATAAACTTCAAAAATTTATGAAACAATTTAAACAAAATAAAAATTCAGTCATCGACTCTTTTAGTTACCTGAGATGGCAAAATAAAAATCTCATTAACTAAATACTTTTATTTATAAATATACCTTTAAATACTGTTTCTATTTTTCTAACCAAAGATGAATTGTCGAAGTTAATGAACTCATTAGAAAATTCAGTTTTTAAATTTTTTTTCTCCAATAGTATTCCAGCAGAGACCATCTTTATTATATTTGTAGGAAGTGTTGTGAGTTTATTTTTTTCTGTTTCATAAGCTATAATATTTACTGACTGAAGCTGACTTAATTTTTCTAAATGATTAAAGAATGCTTTTGGGGAAAGAATTATAAAAGGAATTAAATTACCATCGATGTTACAAAAAGCAGTGTTAATATTATTCAAATCTTTTTCAAAATCATAAAATTTTACATCAAATAATAGGTATTTTGATGTCATTTCCCATAAAAAATTTAAAAGCTTCATATAATTTTTTTCATGTTGAAACACTCCAGTTGCATTTATTAATTCATATTTGTTAATAATATCTAGAGAAAATACATCAGAACATGAAAATTTATATAGGGGGTAATTTTTTCTGGCTTGGTTGATTTGATCCTCAACGATATCAATTCCTAAGAAATTGAAATCTTTATAATAAACCTTTAATAATTCAATTATCCTTCCAGATGCGCATCCTACGTCAAGAATTGACTTTATTTTATATTTAATTTTTTCATGTAAATATATTTCAGATTTAAAGAAATCAGTTTTTTCTTTATTTTTAAACTGATTAATAGAAATATCAGTTGCCCAAAACTTTTTCGAATTATTCATCTTATATATTTAACCTTTTTTTGCCTTTTATCTTGATTCTTTACATATTCATTAATTTTTTGCTGCGACCAATTTTTATAAACTTCATAAAGTATTTTTTCATTCAGATCTTTTTGAAGGTATGTTTTACCTTCTTGACTTTGCCTAAAAGATCTTAATTTATTAGATGAAAATTCTTCCAATGATTGTATTATCAGTTCAACTCCTGAAATGATTCCTTTTATACTTCCATCGTGAATTGAATCATTGAAATCTAAACAAACTAATCTTTGATGTATAATATTACCTGAATCAATCCCTTTATCGAGATTCAAAACTGTTACTCCATTATATTCGGGTTCGTTATTGTAGAAGGGCCAAACGCTGCACGCCATTCCTTTATAATAGGGAGATAAACCTAAGTGAATATTAATAAAAGGTTTTTTAGACTTTAACATTTCTTCTTTAAGTAAACTAGTACCATAGACAACAAATATATCTGCATCACTGTTTATTACTTTTTTTGTTATTTCAATGTCATTTATTCCACCTTTTTTGCATTGATAAATTTTTGAATTTTTAGAGATATCTTTTTTAGTTACATAATCTAGAAGATATTTCTGTTCTGTTTTTTCAAACTCTTCCATATGCTGAACAAGAAATTTATCTCCTTTTTTTTTTGCATAATTTAAATGATTAAATTTATCATTTTTTCTTTCCTTGAAAATCTCAAAAACATTAAAACGAGAGGATATTTTTTTTAAAAGATACTCATGCCTTAGACAGTGACTTGTTAAAACACTCACTTTCATTTTAAAATAATCCCATAACATCTTGATTTAACTCTTTTTCTAATAAGAATATTTGAATGATTTCTATAAATGTAAGTAATTCAAAAAATAAACTAAAAAAAAAATAATTCATAAGATTGTTCTTTTAAATTTAGAAGGTTTTGTATTAGGAAATAAAATTTTGAAAGTTTTATTTTTAAATATTGTTTTTGCAAGTTCATAGTCTAAAGGATAATCAATATTAACTGTCAAATTTTTATTCAAAAATCCATGTCTTTTTTTTCCATAAATACCAAATTTTTTATTTTCAAAGTTCTTTGCTTTCAATACATATACAGCCTGATCTCTTAAATACGCAGGATTTTGTAATTGCCTTGGAAGTCCGAAGGCTGGTTCTTCAAGACAGTATCCCTTTAAATTTAAATTTTTATCTATTTTTTTTATTCTGATTGGATGAGCATCCTTAACCTCTTTGCATGTAACCATGGAATCGGATTTCATTCGTATGTTTAACTTAAAAACCTCATCAATAAGTTTTCCATTTCTAAATGGACAAGGTGGCTCGACAAGAATGATATAATCTGGATAATAGTTTTTGTTTTTTAATTCATTCAACAAGTACTCTATAACATCATAAGACAGAGTTTTATCTTTAGACAGGTGTTTAGGTCTTTTAACGTAATATCTTGCGGCAAGATTGCCAACTTCTGACTTTTTATAATCTGTAGAAAAAATTATTTCAGTAATGACTTTTGATTCAAGTGCGGCAAGGATTGCTAATTCAACAAGTGAAAATCCATTTATAACTTTAAGATTTTTATTTTTAAGACCTTTCGATCCCTTTCTTGCCAATATTAAACCAAGAATTTTCATGTTCTGCATTACACTTTATTATGTTTTGGCCAGTCTTCCCAAAGAATTTCAGAATTATAAGTTTTTTCAAGCCCTGAAATTAGATTTACTTTTGGTGAAAATTGTAGTTCAGCTCTCGCTTTGGATATATCACACAACCTAACAAAAACTTCTCTTTCTTTTTTCCTGTCTGTTTTTGAAAATTCTTTATTAATTTTTGGTTTAATATTTCTTTTTGATAAATTAATAATTTTGTTAGATAACTCTAAAACTGAAATAGAATTATTGGGATTACCAATATTGAAAATGGAAAAATTATTTTTGTATCTTGTTTTTTTTAATGCATTTATTGTTCCCTGAGCTGAATCTGAAACATAGCAATAAGATCGAATTTGTTCACCGGTGCCATTAATTATTGGAGCGGAATTATTTTTAACCAAATTTATAAACTTAGGTATTACAAATTGCGCTGTTTGATATGGACCAAAAGTATTAAAAAATCTTATGACTATTCCAGTAAATTTCTTATTTTCTTTGCATAATGCTTTTAAATATTCCTCCCCAGCTAATTTTGAAATTGCATATACAGATTTACCTTGTGTTATAGATTTTTCACTAACATATTTGTCAAGAGGTTCACCATAGACTTCAGAAGATGACGCAAAGATTACACGTTTAATATTTGATTGCAAAGCTGCCTCAAAAACGTTTTTTGACCCATTTATATTTATTTCTAAACACCTCAACGGTTCTTCCTCAGTTCTTTGAACTCCCAAATGGGCCGCAAGGTGAACCACATAATCAACATTCTGCATTGCCTTACTTAATAAAGCTTTATCTAGAATAGATCCGTAAAAAAATTCTTTAATCTTTACGAATTTTGATACCTTTTGTATTTTTTCTATAAGATCGTAAACAATTGGATGATATCCTTCCTTCAATAATTGATTATAAACTTCAAGACCAATACAACCTGCTCCGCCAGTAACTAAAACTTTTTTTTTAGAAATCATCAATAAAACCTTTTTTGCAGGATAGTACTAGAAATATCAATTTGTTTTAATTTTTTTATTATTTTTTCTGCTGATTTTCCATTACCATATATATTCCTGCAATTTTTTAATTTTCTTTTAAATTTAACATTTGTGATTAAAAATTTGATTTTCTTCAAGATTTCTTCTTTGTTAAATCCACAGTGTATTACATTGTTTGAGTGTTCTCTTCCCCTTTGCCTTGATCCAATATTAAGAACCGGTAGCTTAAAACTTGCAGCTTCTCTTATTCCAGCAGATGAATTACCAAACATAAACTTTGCATTTTTCATTAAAAAGAGAAAATCTCTCGACTTGAGGTGATTGAGTATTTTAATATTTTTTAGTAATTTTAACTTTTTCAAAATATAGTTACGCCCTGGGTCTGTATTAGGTATGAAAGCAAAAATAAAAAAATCTTTTGAAATTATTTTTATTGCTTTTATTACCTCAATAAAGTGTAATTTAGCTTCTTTTAGATCAGTTGTGACTGAGTGCATAGTAAAAATTCCAAAGTTTGAAGGTAGATCTATTAACACTTCCTTATTTTTTCTTTCTGAGTTTATGATGTCAATATAAGGACATCCAACATTGAAAACATGTTTTGGGTTTTCTCCAAGTTTTATCACTCTCTTTTCTGCTTGCTTTGTTGCGACAAAATGAATGTGAGAAAGTTTTGTGACAGCGTGTCTAATGGATTCATCAATGGTTCCGCTCACTTCACCTCCTTGTACATGAGCAATTGGAATATTCATTAAGGCACAAACTGATGCTATTGCAAGAGTTTCAACCCTATCAACAGTCACTAATGCCAGATCGGGTTTATAATTTTTAAGAATATTAGCAATACCAGAGGAACATTTAGCAAATGCTTTTGCACCTCCATATAGAGAGTCATCAGGAGGGTCACTAAACATTTTTACTTTGTGATCGATTCTGAAATTTTCTTCTAAAATTTCTTTATATGTGCTTCCAGCAGACTTTAGGAGATGAGAGCCTGTTACAACAATCTTTAAATCAAAATATTTATCAATTTTAATTTTTTCTAATACACTTTTTATTCTTGGAAAATCTGCTCTTGTTCCTGTAAATGCGCAAATACTAATTTTATTTGATGTCATTCTTCTTTAATTGATAATTATTTTTAATATGTTTGGAGGCTATTCTGCCAATTAATCTTTTATAGTCATTAGCTTTAAAAAATCCGTTACCTGGACGTCTTACCCAGATATTATCTTTAGTCAATTTTTCTCCTTTCCTAATTTGTCGTGAACTTACTACGGATCCGAAAGCAAAACCGGCAACTTTTTTTTCACAATCATCTAAACCCTTCTTTCCTCCTCTCATTTGATAAATCCTCTTTACTCCTTCACTTAGTGTCCTGCAAGAGCTAGGATCCATTGAACAAATTATATCTGGTCCCTTTCTTTTCATATTATCAGTAAAATGTCTTTCAACTATATCAGCACCTAAAGCAACACCAGAAAAACAAGCTAAGTTTCCAATGGTATGGTCAGAAATTCCAATAATAGTATTTCTATATTTTTTTTTTAGTTCTAAAATTCCTCCTAGTCTTACAGATTTATCTGGTGTTGGATAAGAGTTTGTAGTGTGCATCAATGCAAATTTTATTTTTTTTTTTTTCATTATTTTTACTGATTCATCAATTGATTTCATATTATTCATACCAGTGCTAAGGATTATCGGTTTTCCAAAACTTGCAATATGCTCGATCAAAGGGTAATTATTACATTCACCTGAACCAATTTTAAATGCAGGAACATCAATTTTATTTAAAAAATTAGCTGCTGATCGAGAAAAGGGCGTGCTTAAATAGGTAATTTTTTTTTTCTCTACAAATTCTTTAAGTTTAACTTCCTCATCTTTTTTTAAAGCACAATTTTTCATTAAGTTCCAGATAGAATCGCCAATATAGCTAACCTTCATTTTTTGGGCTTCCAATGACATTTCGTCATCAACAAAGTGAGTTTGATGTTTAACTATATCAGCTCCATTTTTAATAGCTAAATCTGCCATTTTGATTGCAGTATCAAGACACCCATTATGATTTATACCAATCTCTGCAATGACAACTGGTGTGCCACCAAGCTTTATATTAAGAAAGGGTAGTTCTATTTTTGAACTCATTTATCTACTATTTAATTTTATTATTATAATGATTAATTAATGAATTTATACAAAGCAACATATTTTTTATTCAATTAATCTAAACAACGTCATTCCTTGATTATTAAAAATTTCTTTTCTCCATTTTCTTTTGAAATTAGACCATAAAATATTTGCATTAAAGTCACGACCATCTATGAGAATCAACGTACCCTTTTTAAGTTTTTTTTCTAAAAAAAGAATATCTATTACACATGGAATTAGTGCTTCATTATTACTTGACCGAAAGCCCCTAATATTGTTTGGATCTGGACCATCTATGTACACAAAATCTGGTAATATTTTTCTTATAATATATTCATATTTTAAGCAAATAAAGTTGCCTTTAGATGGATTTATCTTGGATGGATACCAAAATTCTGAGCTTTTGCTAGATATTCTCAGAAGCATCTTTTCAACAATAGGTGTTAATACTTTTAATTCAAAATTACCTTTTATACCAGAATTAATAAGCATCTTTTTTGTATTTTTCGCCCATTTATTATCAGATTCGATTGAGATAAGTTTACCCTTATTACTATAAGTAGACATAGCATCTAATATTACCGCAGATGAAATTCCGCTTCCATACTCTAGGCACACATTTGGTTTAGATTCAAAAATATTGTTCCAAATTCTTCTTAAATCATCTGACTGAGGTTTAAAACTTTTTTTTTCGATTTTTAAATAATTAAATCTTTTCTTAAACCAAATATTTGAATAATAAACAAAAATCAATCTTGAAATTTCTTTGAAAGACCAAGTTGGTTTTAAAAATAATTTTATAATTCTTTTCAAAAAGTTATCAAACAATGTTTCTCATCTTTCAAGTTATATTAATAAAATTAGTATATGACTGATATATTTTCATTTTTAAATTAATATGTAATATTACTATTTTTTGATAGTGTATGAAATATGAATTTTTTGGCGATGATAAATGCTCGTAAAGGCTCAAAGGGAATTCCAAATAAAAATAAAAAGATTTTTAATAATAAACCACTTATAACTTGGACCTTTGATTTGGTATGCGGTTTAAAAGATTTTTTTATTGATATTGTTTTATCAACTGATGATAAAGAGATTATCACAATCTCGAAAGAAAAAGGTTTTATAATACCTATACAAAGACCTGTAAAATTAGCAGGTGATAAAGTTTTGCAGGTTGATGTGATTGCACATGCCTTAAAAAAATATGAGTCTTTATACAAAAAAAAGGTTGATGCTATAGTTCTCTTTCAGCCAACCTGTCCTATTAGAGAACAAAAAAAAGTTATCGAATGTTTAAAAAAGTTTAAAAAATTAAAACCTGATAACTTAATAACTGTTTGCAAACTTAAGAGGAATTTACTTCATTCAATTTACAATATGAATGGAAATTATTTAAAACCAATTAATAAGATTAATAATAAAGGGAATTTGAGACAAAGAAATCCTATTTTTTATCATAGAGTTGGATATTTATACATTATAAAAAGTGAGCTGATAAAAAAAAAGGTGTTATTTGGATCGGATGTAATTGGTGTCGAGGTAGATTCATTTCATTCATTTGATATAGATGAAAATTTTGATTTTACGCTTCAAGAGCTCTTAATTAAAAATAAAAATTTATTTTATGAAAAAAGAAATACTATTAATAACTGAGACAGATAATTTTGATCAAAATACTTTAAGTAAACTTAGAAAAAAGTTTGATGTGATATTTGGTGTAACCTCAAAAAAAGATATGATCAGGAAATTAGTAAATTCTCAATATTTACTTGTAAGGCTAAAATATTTTTTAGATAAAGAGCTATTAAGTTACTCTAAGAGTCTAAGAGAGATATATACTCCGACAACAGGATTAAATCATATTGATACAGATTATTTAAGAAAAAGAAAAATTGATCTTGTAAGTTTAAGAAATTATAAGAAAGAAATCAAAAATATAAGTGCTACAGCAGAATTAACGATCGGTTTAATATTAAATCTCACAAGAAATATTAGTGAAGCTAAAAAACATGTCGAAGGATTTAATTGGAATAGAAATCTCTTCCTGGGCAACGATCTAAGTGGTAAAAAGTTAGGTGTAATCGGCTATGGAAGGATTGGCAAAACACTCTCAAGATTAGCAAAAAGTTTTAGGATGCATGTGATGTATTTCGATCAAATTAAATCTCGAAGAAATGTAACATTAAAATACTTATGTAAGACGGCTGATATAATTTCAATACACATTGATTACAAAAAAGAAAATCATAATTTTTTCGATGAAAAATATTTTTCTTTAATGAAAAGAGATAGTTTGTTAGTTAATACGTCACGAGGAGAGGTATTAAATCATGAACATTTACTAAATTTCTTAAAAAAAAAAAAAATAAAAGGTGCAGCGCTCGATGTTTTAGAAAATGAACATTTATTTTTAACTAATTTGCATAAAAAAATTATTTCTTATGCTAAAAATAATCACAATTTAATTATAACTCCGCACATTGGTGGATATACTAAAGAAAGTTTACAAAAAGCTGAAAATATTGTACTTGGAAGATTACTGACGTAAATGTTTAAAAAGAAAAGAAAGATAGTCTTTGTAATTACAGCAAGGGCAAGTTTACCCAGAATTAGAACTGTAATATCTTCTTGCAAGAAAGATAAATCTCTTTTAGTTTCAATCGTAGTAGCTGCATCCATGATTTCTAATAAATATGGTAATGTACATGATAAACTAAAAAATTTTGGCTTTGATTACGATTGGCTAATAAATTCCTTACATGATGATGAAAGAATTTCTTCACAACCTAAAACAACCGGTAACATGATATGTGAATTGGCTACTTTTTTTGAAAATTCAAAACCTGACGCAGTTGTAACAATTGCAGATAGATACGAAACAATTGCGACAGCCATTGCAAGCAGCTATATGAACATTCCTTTGATTCATATTTTAGGTGGAGAGGTAACTGGCAATATTGATGAGAAAGTGAGACACAGTATAACAAAGTTGGCTGATTTTCATTTTGTTTCAAATAAAGACTCTTATGAAAGAGTTTTGAAAATGGGTGAAAATAAACAAAATATATTTAATACTGGTTGTCCCTCAATTGATGTGGCAAAAGAATCCAAACTTATCAAACTTCACGACATTAAATTAAACGGTGTGGGCCCTAAAATTGATTTAAGAGACCCGTATGTTGTTGTTTTACAACATTCTGACACGAACAGGTTTGAACAATCTAGACATGACGTAAATATATTATTGAAAGCAATTAAAAAACTGAACTGTCAAGTTATTTGGTTTTGGCCAAACCCAGATGCAGGGACTTCTTCGCTTGCAGAGGGCATAAGATCTTTTAGAGAATTAGATGATGTTGAAAATATTCATTTTTTAAAACACTTAGATGACATGAAATTTCTTAAATTAATTGGGAATTCAAAATGCCTTATAGGAAATTCCAGTGTTGGCATAAGAGAATGCGCCTATCTAGGAGTCCCAGTTGTAAATATTGGATTTAGACAAGAAAACAGACTTAGATCACACAATGTTCATAATGTTGATTTAGATAGTGAAAAAATATATATTGAAATCATAAAACAAATTAAAATAGGAAAATATAAATCCTCATTAATTTATGGTACAGGTGGTTCTGGTAAAAAAATTGCTAAAAAATTATCAGAAATTAAATTAACTTTTAAAAAACAAATCGTTTATTAACAAATGGGTTTTAACTTTAAAGATTTATTCGTTTTAGATATTGCCAATAATCATCAAGGCGATTTAGAACACGGATTGAAAATAATTAATGAACACTCTAAAGTAATCAAAAAAAGAGGGGTTCGAGCAGGATTTAAATTTCAATTTAGAAATCTCGAAACTTTGATACATAAAGACTTCTTAAAATCAAATATCAAGCACATAAAAAGGTTCACGGAGACAAAAATTACTGATAACGATTATAAAAAACTATTAAAAGAAATAAAGAAAGAAAATATATATAGTATTTGCACCCCTTTTGACGAAGAGTCAGTTGATAAAATAATTGATTTTGGTTTTGATATTTTGAAAATTGCATCCTGCTCTAGCAACGATTGGCCCCTACTAGAAAAAATTTCAGAAACCAACCTACCAACTATTATCTCTACAGGTGGGCTTAAAATAGATGAAATAGACAATCTTGTTAGTTTTGCGGAACATAGAAAAATTGACTTAGCAATCATGCATTGCATTTCTATTTATCCCACGAATAATGAACAATGCCATCTTAATAATATTAAAATGCTTAAAGAGAGATATCCTGGCTTGACTATAGGTTGGTCAACACACGAGGACCCAAATGACTCAAATATAGTATCGATGGCTCAAGCTGCTGGAGCTGACATCTTTGAAAGGCATATAGGAGTTGAAACGCAAAATTTTAAACTGAATAAATACAGCTCAACACCAGAGCAAGTTGATAGGTGGATAAGTTCATGGATAAATTCAAAAAAAACCCTTGGAAAATTAAATAGAGATGTAGATGAAATTGAAAGAGAAAGTCTTCATGAATTAAGAAGAGGGGTATATCTTAAAAAATCTTTAAACAAAGGTCATACTTTAAAAGTTAGTGATGTTTACTTTGCAATGCCATGCCAGGAAAATCAGATTTATTCAGGAGATTTTAAAGAGGGAACTGTTTTAAATCAAGATGTCAAAAGGGATGATCCCTTAATTTCTCAGAAAGTTAATTTCCCGGAAACTTCAGATGCTAATATTCTTTATAAATATGTTCACAAAGTAAAGGCAATGCTAAATCACGCAAAAATCAATTTGGGTAATGAATTTAATGTAGAGTACTCTCATCATTATGGTGTCCAAAAATTTAGTGAAACTGGTTGCGTTCTTATAGAATGTATAAACAGGGAGTATTGTAAAAAAATTCTAATTCAAATTCCCGGACAATCGCATCCTTTTCATTTTCATAAAAGAAAAGAAGAAACTTTTCAAGTCCTTTGGGGGATCATGGATATAAACATTGATGGAAGAGAGAAGAAATTATATCCAGGAGATACAGCGCTTGTATTGCCAGGAACTTGGCATAAATTTAAAACTGAACATGGATTTATTGCTGAAGAAATATCGACCACTCATTTTGATAATGACTCTATATATAAAGATAAAGGGATAAATGATATGGAAAAGAAAAATAGAAAAACTACGGTTAAACATTGGGGAAGGTTTGAAATTCAAGATAAACTCCCAAGCTTTTAAAATGTCATTTTCTCTATTCAATAAGAAAAAAATCTCAAGTATATTTGATTCAAGAATAAAATCATTGTTGATTTATTTTTATTATACACATAAACCAAGAATTATTAATCCCCTAAATTATGTTGTGAAACTAAATGAGTTATTTGCTTTTAAATACATAAAAAAAAAGAAATATCTTTATGATCTTATAAAAGATTCAATACAAAAATCAAATTCTACGGGTGTTAGTTTCTCAGATTATCGTGAGCTATATGATGTTGTAAAAAAAAAAAAACCGAAGAATATCCTTGAGCTTGGATCAGGAATTTCTTCCATTATAATGGCCC
>MDTG01364382.1_pt1 | contig 35038 bp, 36 predicted proteins | sample 811421 | NCBI WGS metagenome assembly MDTG01 (sample SAMN05326645, study PRJNA326480) | marine metagenome | isolation source: seawater | place: Pacific Ocean: South East | collected 2011
GAATAGATCAATAAATCGCAATATCGAATATGCTGATTTAAATATATTATTATCAAATAGTGATATAATATTTAATACGCTACCATTAACTAATAAAACTTATAAATTAATAGGAACAAATCAATTTAAAGAAATTAGTCAGAATGCATATCTCATAAATATATCAAGAGCTGAAATAATTGAAAAGGCCTCTTTATTTAATGCATTATCAGATAATAAAATAAAAGGCGCTGCATTAGATGTATGGTATTCAGACGAATTAATAAATAAAAATAAAAAATATCCATCAAAGGAATTTCCGTTCCATTCATTAAATAATATTGTTCTTTCCCCATATAGAGCAGGTTTTCTTGAAAATTCTTCACCTCATCTTGAAGGTGTTATTGATAACCTAAATTTATTTGCTAATGAAGAAAAAGTTTATACTCAAGTAGATATTAACGAAGGATACTAGTTTGAATATTTTATTTACAAATATTGGTAGAAGGACATATATGATAAATTTTGCTATGGAGCTTGTAAAAGATGGTTACCCTATAAATATTTTTGCTAGTGATATATCTTTAGATACTGCAGGATTTTGGGTTTCGGATCAGGTAACATTTTTTACTACTCCTAAAGTTCAAGGTAATGAAAATAAATACGTCAATGAATTATTAAAAAAATGTATTAAATATAAGATTGATGTAATTATTCCACTTATGGATTTTGAACTTCCAATTTTATCATCTAATAAAAAGAAATTTCATAGCTATAATATTGAAGTGATTGTCTCAAACTATGATACGATTATTAATAGTTTAAACAAAAAAGAAAATTATTCTTTTTGTTTAGAAAATAATATTAAAATGCCAAAAACTTTTTTTTCTATAAATAAAAAGTTTTCTAATTATCCTATGATTCTAAAAAGAATTATTGGTAGTGGGAGCGTGGGGCAAAAGATGATCAGTAATGCAGAGGAATTAGTAACATTTAAAAATGGTAGGGATTTATTACAAGAGTATATTTTTGGAAAAGAATTTGGCATGGATATTTTCAATGATTTAAATGGAAAATATATTCATTCATTTGCAAGGGAAAAGTTGTTGATGCGAAATGGTGAGACAGATAAAGCTAAAGCAGTATATTTTGATAGTTTTATTACTTTAGCCAAGAAAATTAGTAAAGTTTTTAATCATATTGGAAATATGGATATTGATTTTATCATAGATAAGAATGAAAATATTTATATTATAGATTTTAATCCACGTTTTGGTGGTGGCTACCCTTTAACACATATTTCAGGAAACAATTATTTAAAAGCTCTTTTTGAACTAATAAATGGTAGGTCATATAAGTTCTCATCAACAAAGGAAGAAGTCATTTTAATGAAAGGAATTTCAATTCAAAGTTACATTTCATGATGAAGACATATATTATAGCAGAAGTTGGTCCTAATCATAATGGTTCTTTAGATATGGCTATTGAATATATAGAAAGATTATCAGAAACGGGCGTTAATGCTATTAAGTTTCAACTTGGGAATCCTGAGGAAACTTACTCATTAAGTGCTTTTAAAGCAGAATATCAAATGAAATCAGGAAGAAGTGAATCTCCCATTGAAATGGCAAAAAAGCATCAGTTAAAACCTGATGATCATAAAATACTTTATGCCAAATGTAATGAAAAAAATGTTGATTATTTATGTTCAGCATTTGATTTAGGTAGTTTAGTTTTTTTAGATAATAATTTTGACTTAAAATATTTTAAAATACCTTCGGGGGAAATATTTTCATTAGATATGATTGAATATATTTCAAATATAAATAAGCCTATTATTTTATCCACAGGAATGGCTTCATATGATGAAATAAGTATTTCAATAAATTTGTTAAATAAAAAACAAAAAAAATATATTACACTTCTTCATTGTATAAGTAATTATCCTACCCCATTTAAAGATGTTAACATGAATAATATGATTGAACTTAAGAGGAGGTTTAATTTGCCAGTTGGTTTTTCAGATCACACGACCATTTCTGAGACTAGTTTAGCCGCGGTATCAATGGGAGCAACAATTATTGAGAAACATGTAACTTTGGATAGAGATTTACCAGGACCTGATCATAAATCCTCTTCAACTATTAATGAATTTAAAAAGCTTATTAATTCAATACGTATTATCGAACAGATAAAAGGTTCTGAAAAAAAGTATTTTTCTCAAGAAGAGATCGAAATATCTAAAGCTGCTCGTAAAAGTATTATATCTAAAAATAATATAGCTGCAGGAGTGATAATTAAAGAATCAGATTTATGTTTTAAAAGACCAGGAACAGGTATTTTGCCAATTAATAAAAATGAAGTTATAGGTAAAAAATCAAAAATTTATATTAAAAAGAATAAAATTATTAAACCCGAGTATTTAGAAAAATGAAAAACGTTGGATTTTTCACGGGTTCACGTAGTGAATACGGACTATCAGTATCTTTACTAAAAGAATTGCAAATTGAAAAAGAAATCAATTTACTTATATATCCTAACGGCCTTCATTTACTTAATGCTTATGGTAATACTGTAAATGAGATTAAAAAAGATGGTTTTAATATTGGACGTGAGATTAATACTTACACAGAGAAAGGAAAAGAAAAAATATATGAGTTAACTGATTCTATAAATAAAATCTTTTCTATAATTAATAATGAAACATTAGATGTTATAATTGTTTGTGGTGATAGAATTGAAGCTTATGCAACTGCTCTTGCAGCTCATTTTGCTAATATTCCTTTATTTCATATTGGAGGTGGTGTTATAACTAAAGGAGCAATTGATAATATCTATAGATTTAATATTTCTAATTTAGCTACTGCACATTTTGTAACATGTAAAAGCGCTTATGAAAGATTAAGCAAGCTTGATATAATAGATCCTAATAATTTGTATCTCTCTGGTTCAACAGCAATAGATCTTATAATCAAGATGCAAAGAAATCCAATAGGTCTAAATAGAATTGTAGAAGATTTGGATTATAATTTTTGTATTATGACATTTCATCCAGTAACTAAAGCCAAAGAGAAAATTAGCGAATTAATGGATTATTCTATTCAAGTAATTATAAATCATGGTATCAATATTGTTATAACTTATCCCAATAATGATATTGGCTCGTTAAATATTCAAGACGTAATAAATAAGTGGAAGAATCATAAGAATATTTTTGTAAAAAAGAGTCTAGGATCCAAAAAGTATTTTTCCTTAATAAAATATTCTAAATTTATAATAGGCAATTCAAGCAGTGGTGTAATTGAAGTTCCTTATTTTAATAAAATTTCATTTAATATAGGCTCTCGACAAGATGGAAGAGAAAAGGATAAAAGTGTTGTTGATATTAAAGCCAAAAAAACTGACATTAAAAATTCAATTAATAAGTATGTAAATAATGATTCAAAGCTGTATAAATGTGCAAACCTATATGGTAGTGGAAGCTCAAACAGAATCATTTTAAATGTGATTAAAAAAAAACTTAGAATAAACTAATTATTTTAGAAGGAGATATAATGAAATTTAATTATAAGAAAATTGATGTTACAAAAAAATATAATTTGCCTAGTGAAGTAAAATTTTGTAAAAAATGTGTTATGTCAAATCAACGTCCAAGAATTGTTTTTGATAGTGAAGGTGTATGCAATGCATGTAGATATCATGAATATAAAGCCACAATAAATTGGGATGAAAAAGCAGATGAATTAATGAAAATTTGTGATAAATATAGATCTAAAGATGGTAGTTATGATTGTGTAGTTCCTTCTTCTGGAGGTAAGGATAGTGCTAGCGTAACTCATAAATTGAAACATATGTATGGAATGCATCCTCTTAATATTACTTATAGTCCTCTGATTTATCATCCCATAGGTTGGAAAAATCTAGTTTCATTAAATTGGACAGGATTCGATACAATCATTGGAATGGCAAGAGGTGATGTTCAAAGAAGATTATGTAAAGATGCAATGATTGAACTTGGAGACCCATTTCAGCCTTTTATTTATGGTCAAGTATTATTCCCAATAAAAATGGCAATTAAACATGGAATAAAATTAATTTTTAGCGGTGAAAATGCTGAAGCAGAATATGGTGGATCCCCTGAAGCTTGGGATAAAAAAAGATATGATCTTAAAGATCTTGAAAGATATTATTTTTCTAAAACACCATTACAATTTTGGTATGATAGAGGCTATACAAAGGAAGAACTTTTGTTTAATAGCCCTCCTGATTTAGATGAGTTAAAAAATTCTGGTATAAAAAGATATTTCTTTGGTTATTTTCATAAATGGTCAAATCATGAAAACTACTATTATGCAAAGGAAAATACTGGTTTAACTGAAAACCCTGAAAGAACAGAAGGTACTTATACAAGATATTCTAGTTTTGATGATAAAACAGATGGTTTTCATCAGTGGTATATGCTTGTAAAATTTGGATTTGGTAGGTGCACCGCAAATGCGGCAAGAGAAATTAGAGAAGGTTACAGAACACGAGAAGAAGCAGTTAATTTAGTACATAGATATGATCAAGAATTTCCTTCAAGGTATTTTCCAGATTTTCTTGATTATTGTCAAATAGATGAAGAAGAATTCTGGGCAATAGCGGATTCATGGTACAATGAGAATATATGGGAAAAGGTTGGAAGTGAGTGGAAATTAAAATTTCAAGTATCTTAAAATTATGAACAAAACAATTGGATTAGCTGGCTTTTACGATGAACAGATTTTATATCTTAGGAAGAAAATTAAAAATGCCAACTTCATAGATATTAATAAAAATAATTCTAATGCAATTTTAAATAGTTTGAACGCATTAATTTGTATTACAGAATCAGAACTTGATAAATTATTTTTGGAAGATCAACCAAGTAACTATAAAAATCTTGATTGGGTACATGCCTCAAGTGCAGGTATTGATAATTATAGACATGTATTAAGTAATATCAATTTTACTTTTACTTGCGGAAGGATAATTCAAGGTCCAAATGTAGCTGATCATGCCATGGCTTTACTATTATCTCTAACTAGACGATTACCTTGGTGTATAAAAGGTGTAGATAAATTTAAAATGCCCAGACCAACAGAATTAAAGAATAAAAAAGTATTAATTATTGGTTTAGGAGGGATTGGAACATTGATAGCTGAGAGATGTAATGCATTTGGAATGGTTGTTTCAAGTATTGATAAGTTTATGAAACCATTATATAGTTTTATTGAAAATCAATATTTACCTAAAGATCTTGATTATGCATTATCTCATAGTGACGTTATAATAGTATCTTCGCCGCTTACAAATTCCACTGATGAAATGTTAGGATATAAAGAATTAAATAGAATGCAAGATGATGCTTATCTAATTAATATTTCTAGGGGGAAAATAATAGATTTATTAGCATTAGATAAAATTCTTAATAAAGGCAAATTATCTGGAGTAGGTCTAGATGTAACGTATCCAGAGGTTTTAAAATCAAATCACCCTCTTTTTAAATATGAAAGAGTTATTATTACGCCTCATATTGCGGGTATGAGCACTGATAATAAACGAAGATTTAATTTAATTGAAAGAAATATTGAAAATTATCTATCAAATTCTACATTATTAAATATTGTAGATAAAGAGGAAGGGTTTTAAAAATGATTAAAATTGTAAATCAAAACACTGCTAATGTATTTGATAAATTATATTCTGATGGTTATGATAAGAAGTACCCAAGCACAGATTTAGTTCGATTAGAATCTTGGTATTTTAAAAACAAAAGCGGTTTATCCTTAGATTATGGTTGTGGTCCTGGAACAAATGGACTGCACTTATTGGATTCAGGTTATAAAGTAATCTTCGCTGATATTTCAAAAGAAGCACTTAATATTGTTGAAAAAAAAATAAAACAAAGATCTAATGATATTATAGATAATGGATCAGTATGTTTAATTGATTCTAACAGTGATAAACTTCCATTTGATGATAATTATTTTGATTATATAGTGGCGCTTAGCGTTCTCGGTAATCTTGATTCTAAAGAATCTTTGATTCAATTGCTTAAAGAGTTTAATAGAGTTATTGCACCAGGTGGTAAAATAATTTTAGATATAAATGCCAATGATACATCATATGTTGAAGAAGCTGAAAAAAACATTGATGATCAAATTTTTCTTACAAAACCAAGTCAACATATTGATTCTGATCCAATTAAAATGTTTTTTCCTAATTCTATTGAAGAATTTACTGCAATTGTTAATACTTGTGATTTTATAATAGAAGATGTGGGATATTCTAATTTTAAATACATGGATTGTAAAAGTCATGAATTTATTGTTTGTGCAAAAAAGGGAGTTAATTGATTCCAAAAAGAATAATTGCACGCCTTGATATAAAAGGACCTGACGTAGTAAAAGGGTTTCAACTAGAAGGCGTTAAAAAGGTTGGGCTTCCTAATGATTTAGCTGGTAAATATTATAATGATACTATAGATGAAATAATCTATATTGATTCTGTAGCTTCATTATATCAAAGAAATAATATTTTTTCGATTGTAAATAACGCAGCTAATGAAATATTTATACCATTAACAGTTGGTGGTGGTATTCGCTCTATCCAAGATATAAGTGAAGCATTAAGAAATGGAGCAGATAAAGTTGCAATTAATACTTCAGCACATCATAATCCAAAACTGATTGAAAAGGCTGCAAAAGCATTTGGTAGTCAATGTATTGTATCTTCAATTCAAGCTATGAAAATTGATGATGACTACAGGTGGGAAGCATTAACAGATAATGCTCGAGAAAGAACTGGAAGAGATGCTATTGAATGGGCAAAGGAGTTAGAAAGCTTAGGAGCTGGAGAAATTTTGTTAACTTCTGTTAAAAATGAAGGATCTAAAAAAGGATTAGATTTAGAGCTTTATGAAAAGATTTATGATGAGGTCAAGATTCCAGTAATTGCTCATGGTGGTGTTGGAGATTCTAATCATATCATTGAATTATTTAACAAGGTAAATATTGATGCAGTTGCTTTAGCCTCTGTATTTCACTACAATCTTTTTACTGTTAAAGAAATAAAAAATGATATATCAAGTGCAGGATTTATGGTTAGGTAATGATATCAATAATTGATATGGGATCCAATAATCTTTTTAGTGTAGTTAGAGCACTTGATCATCTTGGCGTCAAACATAGCATCGTTAAATCAAGTAGAAAAATAATTTCCTCTGATAAAATTATTTTACCAGGGGTTGGGTCTTTTCCTGACGGAATGAAGTATTTAAAAAATAATAATCTTATTGAACCTATTTTGGAAGCAAATGAAAAGAATGTTCCAATTTTAGGGATATGTTTAGGAATGCAATTAATGGCAGATTATGGTTTAGAGTTCGTTAAAACAAAAGGATTAGGGTTGGTTAAAGGTAAAGTAATTGACTTGCCATATGATCACAACAACCCTAATCATAAAAATCTTATCCCAAATATAGGTTGGCGTTCTTTGAAAATTAACAAATCAAATTTATTATTTGATAAAATAAATAATAATTCAATGATGTATTTTATTCATTCATATTATTTAAAATTAATGGATAATTCTAATTTAATAGCCACTATAGATGTAAATGGAAATTATATAACTGCTGCATTTAGCAAATCAAATCTTTTCGGAGTACAATTTCATCCTGAACGGAGTGGCGATGTTGGCCTTACAATATTAAAAGCATTTGGGAATCTTTAGTGAATATTAAAAAAAAATTAAACATAACAAATTTGTTTATATCTAAAGACTCTACAATTAAAAATGCTATGCGTAAACTAGGAGAGACTGCTGAGAAATGTTTATTAGTTGTTGATAATAAAAATAAGCTAATTGGCACTCTCACGGATGGAGATATACGTAGAAGTATATTATCAAGTAAAAAGTTTAGTGAAGATATATCTTCTAGTTATAATTCAAAACCAACAAAAATTATTAAAAGTAAATTTAGCAATCAGAAAGCAAAAAGATTATTGAAAGAATTAAAAATAGATTTAATACCCATCACAAATAAAAATGATGTAGTAGTAGATTATATTACTTGGTCTAGTTTAGGAAATAGAGCTAGGTCATTTAAATCTATTGGAGATGTACCAGTTGTAATAATGGCTGGAGGAAGGGGTGCACGTTTAAAGCCATTTACCAATATATTACCCAAACCATTAGTTCCTATTAATGATAAACCAATAATAGAACATATAATTGAACGTTTTTCTAAAGTAGGATGTAATGATTTTATTTTGACCGTAAACTACAAAGCTCAAATTTTAAAAGCATATTTTGATGAACTTCAGAAATTATACAAAGTAAGTTTTATTGATGAAAAAACCCCTCTTGGAACAGCAGGAAGTTTAGGATTGATTGATTTTAAATTTAATAAACCATTTTTTGTAACTAATTGTGACATTATAATTAAATCTAATTATACAAATATTTATGAATTTCATCTTAAAGGAAATTATGATGTAACAATTGTAGCCTCTACTAAGGAATATATTATTCCTTATGGTGCCTGTGAGATAAATGAAGATGGACTTTTATCACATATAAATGAAAAACCTGCTTATGAATTCCTCATTAACACAGGTTTATATATTTTAAATCCTGAAATACTTGAATTAATTCCAAAAAATAAATTTTTTCATATTACACATCTAATTGAAAAAGCAAAGAATAAAGGATTAAAAGTTGGTGTTTTTCCTATCGATGATAGTGATTGGATCGATGTAGGGCAATGGAAAGAATATCATAAAGCTATAGAAAATTTTTAATGGATAAAATAAAACTTATAGCAGAAACGGCTTGGCATCATGATGGAGATTTTATCTTTATGCGAAAATTGGTTGATGATATTATAAATAATGCAAAGCTTGATATATTAAAAATGCATATAACGCTTAATTATGATGAGTATTCTCATCCTCTTCGATATGGTTTTGAAAATAATAAGAAAAAATTATTTTCACCAAAACAATGGACCGAATTAATAAATAAGATAAAGAGTAATAATTTAGATTTACTTTTATTATATAATGATACTAGTGCAGTTGAATTTGGTGGCAACTTTGATCCAAGTTATGTTGAAATCCATTCAGTTTGCCTCAATGATTTTTATTTATTAGATGCTTTGAAAGATAACATTTCTAGAAAGACAAATATTATAATAGGTGTTGGTGGTTCAACTCTTTATGAGATTGAATATGCAGTTGATAGATTAAAACATAAAAATATAATCTTTATGTTTGGTTTTCAGAACTATCCTACGCGTTACGAAGATATAAATTTTGGTAAAATTCAAAGGATAATGAATCTATATCCTGAATTTTCTTATGGTTATGCAGATCATACTTCTTGGAATGAGCCTAATAATGTTCTTATTACTTTAATGGGCGCCGCATTAGGAATGGATTATATAGAAAAGCATACTACTAATGTTTTTGGTCAAGAGAGAGTAGATTGGAATTCTGCTATTTCTATTGATATGTTTAATGAAATAGCAGATAAGTTAGAGCTCCTTAATGAGTGCAGAGGGGATGGATTGATAAAACTTAATGATGGTGAAAAAAAATATTCTATTCATGGGCCTATGAAAAAGGCTGGTGTATTAAAAGTTGATGTTAATAAAGGCGATTTGCTTTCACTCGATATGATCAAATTTCAAAGAACTGGAAAAACAACAGATCTTAGTCAATTATCAATAATAAATAGTATAGGATTTGAGATTACAAAAAATTTAAAAGCTGGCGATATATTGCAAAGTAAACATTTAAAAATAATTTGATGAATATTGGTTTTTTAATAACTGCAAGACTTAAGTCAACACGATTAACAAAAAAAATATTGCTTCCTCTAAATGGATATACTGTTATTGAGCGGGTTATTCATCGGGCAAAACAAGTTATAGATTCACAAAAAATTATTTTATGTACTTCAATGGTAAATCAGGATTATCCACTTGTAGAAACAGCAGTAAAAAATAATATTTTTTATTTTAATGGTCACAATGATGATGTTCTCTTAAGATTATTAAATGCAGCTGAATTCTTCGGATTTGATTATTTTATTGGCATGACAGCGGATAATCCTCTTTTTTCATTTTACCATGCATTAAAAATTAAGGATATTATAAATAAAGATTCTTCAATTGATTATGTTTTTACAAAACAGTTGCCATTGGGAGTAAATGTTTATGGTATAAATGTTAAGGCAATCAGAACTGTTTGTGAATTTAAGAAAGAAATAGATACTGAGATTTGGGGGCCATTAATTAACAGATCAGAAATATTTAATATAAAAGAGTTGAAGATTGAAAAGAAATATCAAAGGAAAAATTATAGATTAACATTGGATGAGATTAATGATTATAAATTAATAAAACATATATATGATTATTTTGATAATGTTAAAATATTGGACCTTTTAGAAGTTTACAAATTTCTAGATGGCAATCCTGATATTATATCTATAAATGATAAAGTTAATCAAAGAAATTTGGATAAAGATATTATTCAAAGAATTAATAATTATTATAGATCAAATCTCAGTGAAATTTTATCTATAAAGAGTAAGATATATAATTCAGCGTAATCTATTCCGATATATTTTTTCAATAGTAAATTGTTATTTACTCTAATAAATAAACTTTTAAAACATTGATTGACTTATTAATTATAACTGAGTCTTTTTTTACAAAATCTGATTTTGAAAGATTTGGAATTAGATTTTTTATTAATAAAGGACTTAAAGTTGAAATATGGAATTTGGCTAAGTTATTGAGGCCTACTTATTATGAATCATTTGTAAATTCATCAAAAGTTAATTATGATACTTTTAGAATCAATTATTTTGATAAGATGGATAATTTATTATTTAGTATTGACCAATTAAATAATAAAACAATTGTTATATCTAATATTGGTTATTCTGGAAAAGAAACAATTTTTAACCGTCTTTACAAAAATAAAATAAAATTTGGTTCATTCTTACTTGATACGACGCCAACTTTAATTCATGATATACATTTTTATATAAAAAAGAGTAAAAATTTCTTTAATAGCATAAAAAAAGGATACATTTTTAAGAAATCATTAATTAAAAAACAAGTTAAAGAAATTAGATATCCACTAAACTTTTTATTAATTGGTGCAAAAATGACTAGGCTAGATAATAGATACCCAACAAATAAAAATACTAAAATTATTCAAGCGCACTCTCTTAGTTATGATTATTATATTTTAAATAATAAAAATAAAATTAATGTTAATGATAATTATTTAGTTTTTCTTGATTCCTATTTGCCTTTTCATCCTGATTATATAGCGCATAATATGGAACCGAATTGTAGCTCTGAAAAGTATTATCCTGAATTGAATAATTATTTTACAAAAGTTGAAAAAATATTGAATAAACAAGTTGTTATTTTGGCCCATCCAAAATCTCAATATTCTAGAAAGGATAATTATTTTAATGATAGAAAGATTATATATAATTCAACCTGTCAATATGTAAAAAACTGCGATTTAGTTTTAGCTCATTCAAGTATTGCGTTAAACTATGCGGTCTTATTTAACAAACCGATAACATTGATTGATTCAAATAATTATCTGAGCAAATTTAGAAATGAAATATATACATTTAAAAAATCATTGGGGTGCCATGTTATTAATATTTCAAAACTAAAATCTGAAGAAATTAGAATAAATAATATATCTAATGAGCATTATGCTAATTATAAAAATGATTTTATTTTAGAAGGATTAAATAATTCGCAAAATAAAAAACTGTCATATGAAATATTTTTTGATGAATATTATTCAAAATTATGATATAAAAAGATTTTATGAATAAAATATTAATTAATCCATCTACTTTCTGCCAGTTATCTGATGAACCGATTAATCTATTAATTAAAAATGGATTTGATTTATCTTATAATAAAACTGAAAAAAGAATAAGTGAGGTTGAAAATATTGAATTAATAGCAGATTGCAATGGAGTTATTGCTGGTACTGAAATCTATAATAAAAATGTATTTGAAGCTGCGCCTAATTTAGAAATAATCTCAAGATTAGGTGTAGGGTTAGATAACATAGATATGAATTATGTTAAAAAAAACAATATTCATATTATTACAACCACAACTACTCCTGAAAATGCAGTTGCTGAATTATCCTTAGGTTTTATGTTAAACTTATTAAGAGGAATTAATACTCATAATACCAATTTAAAAAATAATATTTGGAAAAAAGAGATGGGATCTTTGTTAGCAAATAAGACCCTTGGTATAATCGGTTTTGGAAAAATAGGACAAAAATTAGCAAAATTAATTAGTGGTTTTGAAATGAATTATTTGATTTATGACCCTTATATAGATAAAAATTCTTTTAATAATAAAACTAATTTTCAATTAGCCACATTATCTGAACTCTTTAAGAATTCAGATGTAATTTCAATACATGTTAATTTAACACAAGAAACTAAATCTATGATAAACTACGATTTAATAAGATTAATGAATCCTGACTCTATTATTATAAATGCTTCTAGAGGAGGTATATTAGTTGAGAAAGATCTTGAGCGTGCAATAAAAGAAAATAAAATAAGTGGAGCTGCATTAGATGTTTTTTCTCAAGAACCATATAATGGCCAATTATTAAATTATGATAAAATAATATCTACACCCCATATTGGATCATATGCAAAAGAAACAAGAATCCAGATGGAAATAGAGGCTGCAAATAATATAATAAGTTTTTTTAAGGAAAATAAATAATGCCTACTGTTTTAGTGACTGGGGGGTGTGGTTTTTTAGGAAGCCATATTGTTGATGAATTATTACTTAATAATTATGTTGTACGTGTTCTTGATAAGAATATCGTTGAGTATACAAGTTCATCTGATCTTGAATATATCAAATTTGACTTATTTGAAAATAATATACCAAAAAAATTAGTTTCTGACTGTGATATAATAATCCATTTAGCTGCCTTTTCAGATCTGAATGCAGCATTAGATGCTCCACTAGATACAGTTAATCATAATGTTGTTGCTACCATTAAACTTTTAAAATTAGCGGCAGAAATAAAAATTAACCGTTTTTTATTTGCAAGCACAGTGTATGTTTATAGTCAAGGAGGTGGATTTTATAAGGCTAGTAAACAAGCATGTGAAGTATATATAGAAGAGTTCCATAAACGTTATGGTTTAGATTATACTATTCTACGTTATGGTAGTTTATATGGTTTACGATCAGATGAAAGTAACGGAATTTATAGATTAATTAATAGTGCATTAGATGAAAATAAGATTGTGTATAATGGAGATGAAAATGAAAAAAGGGAATATATTAATGTACAAGATGCAGCGAGATTAACAGTAGAGACTATTGATTCAAAATTTATTAATGGAAACTATGTTATAACAGGCCAACAAAGTATTACTAATGCTGATTTAATTACCATGTTTTCCGAAATATTAAATAAAGAATTATCAGTTGAGTATAATAAAATTGAAGAAGACATAACTGGCTCCCATTATAAAATTACTCCTTACACCTATTTACCAAAGCCAGGAAAAAAGATAACACCTAGAGTGTCAGTTGATATGGGTCAAGGCTTGATTCAATTAATTGAAGAAATACAGAATGGAGATAAAGAATGAGGGAAGTAACAGATAATGATGTAGTTAATGTATTAATGAAAGATGGTGTTGAAAATGTTGATTGGGAATCAATGCGAAAGTATGAGAATATTTCTAGTATTAGTTTGAATGAATTGAGAAAAGATTTTGGAATGGGGTCTTGGGCTGTTAGAATTGCATTCAATGATTTGTTTGGAGGAGTTATAATTCAACAGCAACCAGGAGAAGGTAATAGAAAGCATTATCATCCAGATGCTGATGAAAATTGGGTAATTATGGAAGGTGAATGGGAATGGTGGATTGATGGAATTGGTACGAAAAAAGTTAAAAAGAATGATATTGTGGTGGTGCCAAAAAAAACATGGCATCAAATCAAATGTACTGGAAAAGAAGTTGGGGTAAGATATGCAATTACAAAACCGAATGTAGATCATACATATGAAGATGAGTAATGAAAAATATTAATTGGGATTTTACTGATAAAACCGTTCTAATTGTTGGCGGATCCCGTGGAATAGGGAAAAGTCTTGCAGAAGAATTTGTATTGAGTAATGCCGATGTTGAGATTATTTCTAAACAAAACTGTGATATTTCAAAAAAGAAACATATAGATAAATATTTTTCATTATTAAAAAAAGATATTGATATACTAGTAAATGTTGCTGCAATTAATTATGCCAAAAAAATCGAAGATATATCATATGATGAATGGGATAAAGTTATCTCAACCAATATAACTTCATATTTCTATATTATAAAAAAAACAATTAATAGAATGAAAAATGGTGGTAGAATTGTAAACGTGTCTTCTATTGCCGGTAGAAACAGAAGTTTAGTAAGCGGTGTCCATTACACCTCAAGTAAGGCTGCAATTATAGGTCTAACAAGACAATTAGCATTTGAGCTTGGTGAGCGAAAAATCAATGTAAATGCAGTATGTCCAAGTCAAACTTTAACTGAAATGTTAACTGATTCAATGACAGAATTAGAAATTCAACAACTTTCCAAAAATATACCCTTAAAAAGAATTGCTACAATTTCCGAACAGGTTTACCCTATACTGTTTTTATGTTCTTCTGAGGCATCGTATATAACAGGGGCAGTTTTAGATGTAAATGGCGGGCAACTTTAATGGTGAAAAAGGAATACAAAAATGTTGCTATTTTATTTGGTCGAAAGAATAGTGAAGGTTTTCCTAGAAAAAATTTGTTTCCTATATTAGATAGACCTGCAGTTTTATACCCTATATTGGCATCTTATTACGCTTCAAGTGTTGATAAAATATTCTTATCAACCGATGATCCAGAATTAGTTAATATTGCCGAAAAATATGATGTAATTCCACTTAGCAGACCTAAAGAATTGTGTACAAGCGATGCTCTAATAGAAGATGTAATGCAATATGCATTTTATCAAGTTAAAGAATTATTAGAATCTCAGCCAAAATATATATCTATTCTTCTTTGTAATAGTTGTAATGTTATTGCTAATACACTTGATGAAGGTGTAGAGTTTTTAGATTATAATGAAGAATATGATTCAGCAATAACTGCCTGCAAGCTAAATATGTATTCACCTCTAAGGGCTAGAAGATTAACGTCTGATGGTTTTTTAGAACCATTTATCCCTTTGGATATTGTTGGAAATATAGAGGATTTAAGTTGCGATAGAAATTCATCTGGAGATGTTTTTTTTGCTGATGGAGGATTAACAGTAGTTCGATCTGAATTTCTTAAAAATGTGAAAAGAAATCTGTTACCATTTCGATGGATGGGAAATCGTATTCATTTAATAGAACAAATTCCTGGGGGGTCTGATATTGATGATTATTGGCAAGTTGCTGCTATGGAAGCATGGCTTACTAAACATGGATTTACTAAGAGCTTAACTCCCTATAAATAATTTTCTTTACAAATTAAACTTCATAAAAATCTTAAAATAATATCATCTGAAAGGCCTGAAGAGGTTTATAAAAATATTTTTTCTAGTTTTGAAGAAATTCATTCTGAATCTCATAAACGAAATTATATTTTTTCAGGGGGAAGTACTCCGCTTCCACTATTCAAATTAATGATTGAAGGTATAGATGATTGGAATAATACATCTATTTTATTAAGTGATGAACGATTGTGTGATAAAAATATGGATTCATCAAATTATTTTCAATTCAATAAATACTTTATTGAGCCGATTTCAAATGATTTAGTAAAACCTAAAGTACTTTATATCCCTGATAATTTTTATTTATCAAAAGGTTCACAGAAAAAACAAAGTATTTTTTCATCAATGATAAAAGATTATAGATATTCAAAATTATGTTTACTCGGCTTAGGGTCAGATTCTCACACAGCATCTCTTTTCCCAAATAATAATAATAATATTAATTTAAATGATAAAAATTGTTTCTTTACAAAAAGAGAAGATGAAAGTTATCATAGATTAACTTTGACTTATTCATATTTAATGGATGCTGAAGAGATCTTTTTCTTGGCAATTGGTAAAAATAAGTCAGAGTCAATATATAACTGTATACACTCAAACTATGATCCATTAAAATATCCTGCGCAATTCATATTTAAAAATTACTCTAATAAAATTAGTTTATTTGCAGATAGCAAAGCCTTGAGTTTATTATAATGAAAATAAAATGTATTATATTTGATTTTGATGGAGTAATCAAAGATTCAGTTGATATAAAAACAAACGCTTTTGCAGAAATCTTTTCAAAATATGGTACATCAATTGTTAATAAAGTTTTAGATCATCATAAAATGAATGGAGGTATCTCAAGATTTGAAAAAATTAAACATTATTATAAACAATATTTAAAAATTGATTTAACAAAACCTCAAATTCAAGAAATAGCAAATGAATTTTCAGAAATTGTTTTAAATAAAGTTATTGATGCTCCATTTATTAAAGGTGCTGAAAAATATATTAAAACTAATTATAAAAATTATAAAATGTTTATTTCTACTGGAACTCCACATAATGAAATCATACAAATAGTAAGAAAGACTAAACTAAATAAATACTTTAAAGAAGTATTTGGTTCTCCTGAACAAAAGATTGATCATTTAAATATGATTTCTCATAAATGGAATATTGAAAAGCAAAATATGGTATTTATTGGTGATGCCTTAACAGATAAAAATGCAGCTAATATTTTCAATATTAAATTTATTGCAAGAGCAAATAAGGGAGATGTTTTTTTCAATGATGAAAAATATAAAATTAATGATTTATCTCAATTACAAGAAATAATCAGTACAATCAATAATGAAGCAGATTGATTTAAATAATCTTTCTAGAGAGAATACCAAATTATTAAATGATATATATGATGATTTAATTAATGATTATCATAAATCAATTGATTCTATTTATAACATAGTAAATAAAAAATCAATTTATTTGTATTTATGTACTACTCTAAGTAGAAATCATAATTTATCTAATTTATTTATCAACCTATGTTATTTAGAACTAGTAAAAATTTTGGTAAATAAGGATAATATAAAAGTTGTCAAATGTAGATCATTTGAACAGAAAATATTAATTAAACAATATTTTAAAAAATTAAATAAGAATATTAATGTTGAATATAAAGAAATATTAAACGATAAATTAAAAAGATATATTGCGCCAAGCGTCGATTTTTTAAGAAATATTAAAATATCTTTAAGAGAATTATTTCACCGCAATAAAGATAGGAAACTTGATAATAATAAAGAAAATGAAATTATAATTATAGATACATTTTTAATTAAATCTATGTTTAAAAATGGCGTTTATCGCGATCGCTATTACTTAGGTCTTTTGCAAAATATAGATGATAACACCAAAAAGAAGATCTATTTTTGTCCAACTATTTTAATTAATGATGATTTAAATAAGTATATTGATATAGTTAACAAGAAAGAAAATTTCATTTTCAAATTTGATTATTTGAAAATATCTGATTATTTATTTGCATTATTTATTCCATTTTTTAAAAACTCTTTTTTTAAAAAGAAAATTTTCTTTAAAGAATTTAATATTAGCAAGATTATAAAAAGGGAATATCATATAAATAGATTCCATTCGTCAACTTTTCAAGGAGTCCTAAATTATTTATTCTTTAAAAGATTAAAAGAAAATAATATTAAAGTTATACTTGCTGTTGATTGGTTTGAAAATCAGCCAATTGACAAAGGTTTTAATTTAGGATTAAATAAATATTTTAGTAAATCAGAAACTATTGGATATCAAGGATTTATTTTATCTTATAAATATAATTTACATTTAGTTCCTATTTCAAAAGAAGTTGAGGCTGGGCTAATTCCTAAGAAGATTTGTGTTATTGGTGATGGTCTAGTTCCATTTATAAAGAAATATTACTCAAAATTAAATGTAAAGACTGCTCCCGCATTTCGTTTTTCATATTTATATAATGATCAATTATTAAACAAAACTGAGGATACTAATTATAAAATTCTTGTTGCATTACCCATATCATATTCTCAGAGTTATAATATTATAACTCAAATAATTAAAGTTTCTGATAGTATAAATTTAGAGTATATAAGTTGGTTCATAAAACCGCATCCAAGTCTTGATATATCACGTCTAAAAAATAATTTAAATCATTGGCCAAGAAATTTTGAGTTAACAAAAGAGAATTTTTCAAAATCAATCATTAATAGTAATCTCATGATTGGTGGTTCTTCTAGTACTTGTATGGAGGCATTAGCTTATGGAATACCTGTGATTATTATAGCAGATTATAGTAGTATCCTACAAAATCCAATTCCAAATAATGTTTCAAAAAATATGTGGAGTATTTGTTATTCAGAAAAAGATTGTATTAATGCCTTAAATAGATTCTATAAAATAAAAAACTTATCAAAAAAGAAATTTAGAAACGAAATCCTCAAAGCTTATTTTAATCCTATTTCTACTGAAAGTATGGCTTCGATTCTTCCATTGAAATAATATAGAATTGTTAAGAAATATTTTAAATAAACTATCTAGAGATGATGATATGGTTTTATTCCTTAAATCATCTCTTAGATATCCTCATTTAAACTTTTTTCTATTTATAAGGTTTATTACCTATTTAATAAAAAGGTTAATTAAGAAAATTACTACTCCATTTATTAATTCTATTAATAGAATATTAAATATTGATGTAAGGTTATTTTCTTTAACATTTAATGGTAGATCTAAACATTTGAAACCTTTTTATAAAGAAAAAAAAGCATGGCTTAAAAAAAAGGAACATGATTATTGGTATGAAAGTTTGCCATATACTGGATGGAAAACCTCTCTTAATAATAAATCTACAAGCCAAAATATGCCTTTTTGTTTGGCTAGTGAAAAAGTTTTCTTTATGAAAAATAGTAAAATTGATTGGTATAAAGAATATAATGATTCTGAAGATACAATGTCTTTACATCGATTTGATTGGTTAATATCTATGTTAGCTTTAAAGGAAAAAGAAAAGCTACCAGAAAAAGGGGTGTCATGGATACTTGACTGGTTAGAAAATGAAAAGAATCTCAATAATAGATTAATCTGGGATAGTTATACTGTATCCGAACGTATAGTTAATTGGTTAATCTTTTTATGTTGTATTAAGCCATTTATTAAAGATGATTCGTTTGATCATGCATTAATAAGATCATCAATTGTTAAACAAATAAAACTTGTTGCTCTCAATTTAGATTATTGGGGTAGCAAAACAAATAATCATATTATTAATAATGCTCGTGCTCTATATATTTCTGGTAGATTATTAAAAATTAAATATGCAGAGAAAATTGGTTTATCAATTATTAAGAATGAAACAGATAAGCTTATACCAAATGGAGTTTTAGCTGAAGGATCAACGCATTATCAATTTTTAATTACTAGAACTTATTTAGAAATATTTTGGTTTGCTTCAAGAACGCATGATAAAATGACATGTGCTTGGATAAACCATAGATTATCAAAAATGCTAAAATCTTGTCGGTTTATAAGTATGGAAGGTAATAATATCCCTTTTATAGGCGATATATCTCCTGATTATCCACCTACTTGGTTATTTGGATATCCATTTACAACTGAAAAGAAAAACACTAATAGTCTTTCCCCATGGTCATTAATTTGGGGAAACTTAAAAGAGTTTGATAATCTACTCAAAAACATAGATACAGAAAACTCAAGTGAGAAAAATAGTATTGTTTTAATTAATGAACAATGGTTGAAATTACAAAAAAATAATATTACTGTATTTTCAAGCATTATAAATAATAATATTTCATCTCACATACACCAGGATCAAGGCGGTATTTGTTTATATTATGAGAATTTTCCAATTCTTATTGATCCTGGATTGTGGAAATATACTTGGAATAACCCAATAATTAGATTTCAATCAGGAGTATCTTCACATTCGACTATATCTATAAATAATATTGGTCTCTTTCCATCGAAGCTATCACTTTTACATCCCATGAATAATTATTTTTCAAAATATAGGATTAACTATAAAAAAATTGAAAATGGATATAAGTATTTTATGAAAGGATTCCGTGTTCTTGGAAGATGGCTGAATTGGGATAGAGAAGTTTATGTTAAAAGAAATGAATTAGTTATTAATGATTATGTTGATTGCCCGAGAAAAGATGAAGAAATACAAATTTCTTATGTTTTTGATAATAAAATAAAGTTTAATGATCAACTTACAAAAGGTAGCAATGGTATTATTAGTTTTGATCTATCAATAATTGGCAATACAAAAGAAAAGTCTATTTTACCCAATACCAATAAAAACATTAAATCTGGATATAATAGCAACTATTATGGTGATTTAAATCCATGTAAAATAATTAATTTATCTTTTTATTCTCACGATCCTTTAATTATTACTACTAAATATAAATTTTATAGAATAAGTTAATTTTGTCATTAGACGATAATTATAAAATATAGTTATGTTTTCGATTGTATGTCCAACCTATAATTCATCAGACTACATTCATCGAACGATTTCAACAATTTTGGACCAGGTATTATTACCAAGAGAAGTAGTTTTTTCAGATGATGGTTCTGAAGATGATACGATCAGAGTTATAAATCAATCAAAAAGTAAATTTATTAGTAAGGGTATTAATATATATGTTATTTCCAATAAACATAAAGGTCCAGGAGCAGCAAGAAATGCTGCTATTTTTAAAGCATCAGAAGAGTGGATAGCATTTTTAGATGCAGATGATGAATGGCATCCAAAAAAATTACTTAAAGTTTCAAATCAAATAAAAAATAGTAGTAATTATAACACCTTTTTACATTGGGAAAACTTTATTCAACTTAATAATAAAGAAAAACTATTGAAGCATGGTCAATATTATAATCAAAATAATAATTTGTCAGAGCAACTATACACTTCAAACTTTTTTTCTACATCCGCATTAGTACTAAAAAGAAAACTTTTAATTGAATATAATGGATTTGATCCTCTGTTACCTAATGCGCAGGATTATGAATTTTGGCTTCGTTTATCGCCAAGCATTAAATTGAAAATAATTCCAGAATTTTTGGGTACATACTATGAATTGAAATCAAGCATAACTCTAAGACCATATTATCAGAAAATAAAATCTTTTTTATGGATTGCATTTAAATATAGAAAGTTTTCAACCAATCGTTCTTTTATATACAAGTTAGTAAGATTATTCTTGACAAAAGGTTGGCTTCAGGATATCAACAGAATTATTTTTAAGAAATGATTTGATTTATGAACTATTTCTCACACGGTAGAACTGCATTAAAATATGGAATAAAATATCTAAATCTCAAAAAAGATGATATAATATTATTACCAAACTATATTTGTGATGTTGTTTTACACCCTTTATTACTATTAAAAATTAAGCCATTATTTTATGAGATAACTGATAATATGCAACCTAATTGGGATCAATTAAATACTATAATTAGTAGAAAAGTTAAAGCAATTATGATAGTTCATTATTTTGGATTTCCACAAGATTTAAATAAAATAAAAAAATATTGTGTTAATAATAATTTATTTCTTATTGAAGATAATGCACATGGCCATGGTGGCGAATATAAAGGTCAATTATTAGGCACATTTGGTGATATTGGTTTTTCTTCGCCAAGAAAGCTGTACCCAATAGATTATGGTGGCATTCTATATACAAAAAACGATCAAAAAATAAAGAAGTTGCCTTCCCCAAATCTTGTAAATAGAATAAAGAAAATCATTAAAAGAAGAACTGGTAACTTATTCGCAAACAATAAATTCTATAATTATGATAAATCACATCCGGAATCAATTAAAATAATACAAAACATAATAAAAGATATGTCTATTGATAATCGATCACTTCATATATTAAATAATATAGATTATAATGAAATAAGAAAATATCGAGGCATTATTTATAATTATTGGGAAAAATTTTGTTTAGATATTGGTTTGCATCCAGTATATAATAAACTTATAAATAATATTATTCCCTGGAACTTTTCTGCTTATGCTTCTGATTTAAATGAAAGAAATAAATGGCTTGATTGGGGTTTTAAAAATGACATTAAGGTATATACTTGGCCTAGACTTCCAATAAGTTTTATAGATAAAAAAAATAATGTTTTGGATCGTTGGAATAGATTGCTTTGTTTCCCAATTGACCAAGGAATTTCAATGAAAAAATTGAAAAATATTATTAGATAAATTATTTTGAAAAAAAAATATATTGATATAAATAATGTTGAAATAAATATTTATAAAAATTTTGAAGTTATATCTGAGTTATGGAAAAAGTTTTATCAGAATTCAAATGGGTATCCTTTTCAAAGTTTTGAGTGGGTTTCTCATTGGCATTTTACTATAGGAAAGGCTGAAGGTCATACTCCTCAAATAGTTATCGTTAAGGATAAGAATAATAAACTTTTAATGCTTTTACCATTATCAATTAAATATCAATATGGTATAAATGTCTTATTATTTTCGGGAGGAGACTATGCTAGCGGGTTATTTTGTAAAGACTTTTACGATTACCTTACTAACGAATCATTTAATAAAATATTTAATGCAATTATTAATAAAATTAAAAATATCGATTTGGTCTACTTTAGCAGTCAACCGCAGATTGTAGGACTAATTAAAAACCCCATGATACAATTTTTACCTGTTTACTTATATCATGCTAAGAGTCACCAAATAGTGCTAAATACAAATTTGGGAGACTATTTTCAATCAGTTAAAAAAAGAATAATTAACGATACAAAAAGACAATCTAAAAGATTGAATAAATTAGGGAAAGTATCTTTTGAAGTAGTTCAAATAGATAAATTTAATGATGTTACAGATATTATGATTGAACAAAAATCTAAACAATATCTAAATACTAAAGTTAAAGATCAGTTTGAATTATCTTATAATCATGATTTTTATAAAGATTTATCTTTTATTAGTACGAATGAATTATCAAAGCATATCTCAGTATTAAAAATCGACTCAACAATTATTGCAACTCATTGGGGTCTATTTGATAGAAAAAACAGTACATTATTTTATTTAATGCCTTCCCATGATAATGAGCATTGGGGAAAATTTTCTCCTGGAAGATTGCTAATGATTGAAATTCTTAAATGGTGCATAGATAATAATATAAAGATATTTGATATGACAGGAGGTAATGAGCCCTATAAGTTTATTTGGGCAAACAATAATGTAAAATTATTTAATTATCTCCAACCGATTACGTTTATTGGAACGATGATTTATTTTATTTTAAAATTAAAACATTTTTTGAGGAATAGATCTTTTGGTAAATAATTTGAAAATATATCTCAGAAATTTAATATTCTTTGTATTGTATTTTTCGGGTATTCCATTTTTAATAAGAGAATTTTTTCAGAAAAACAAGATAACAATTCTTACATTTCATCATATTCCAAAAGATTCATGTGAAAAAATTTTTAAGTATCTATTAGCTAAATACAATGTAATACCATTAAAAAATTATGTTGATTATATAAAAGATAGCGATGAGAAAAAACATTCGATTCCTCCAAAAGCTCTTATTATTACTATAGATGACGGTTTAAAAGAAAATTATGATTTATATGATACAATTAAAAAATATGATATTCCTGTTACTATATTTTTAACAACTGGCGTTATAGGTTCTTACAAAGGGTTTTGGTGGAATCATAATAAAACATCGCTTTCTACAGAAGATCTAAAAAAAATTTCTGATAAGAAAAGAATCAAAACTCTTGAAAGTAATGGTTTTTTTGAAAACGATCCAGTGACATCTAGAGAATCATTATCTTTAAATGAAATTAAAATAATGAGTCAAACTGTAGATTTCCAATCTCATTCTGTTACTCATCCAATTTTACCTAAATGTGATATAGAAAAAGTAAAATATGAGATTACTGAATCAATGAAGTTTCTAAAATCGACCTTTAAATTTGATGTTTATGCATTTGCTTATCCTAATGGTAATTATTCTTTGAGAGAAGAGGAAATAATTAAATCAACAGGTTATGACTGTGCTTTAACAACTGATCATGGTTTCAATACATTGAATTCTGATTTATTTCGATTAAAACGAATTTCTGGTGGTATAGGGCATTCTATTATTGAAACAGCAGTAAAGTCGAGTAGTTTATGGGAAAGGATTTCTTTTTTTTTCCGTTAAATTAATTAACTATATCTAATAATGGCAGATATTGTATCATTACTTTTATTAGTTATTTTTTTCTTTTTAGGATTTATCTATCCAAAGAAAATTGGGTGGATTGCACTATTTTTATGTCCTTTATTAGGTCCAACTACATTGACAATTGCCGGTTCAAGCTTTTTGCCTTTAACAATTTATCGAGTTTTTATTATGATAACATTTGGAGTGTTAGCTAGCCATTATGGCAGAAATTATCCTTTGAAAAAAATTTTAAAAAGTAATTTTGTGAAGATATTAGCTATTCTTGTAAGTTTTATTTTTTTTATTTCATTGAAAGATAGGGCAATAAATATGATATTTACATTTATCCCTAATATATTTTGTTCTATTACTTTATGCTTTGTATTAATTAGAACAAAACCTGATTTAATCAAATTCACAAAATTTTTTGTTTACCATGCTTCAATTATTAGTATTCTAATAATTATAGAATTTTATACAGAGTTTAATTTTACATATGAAATGCAAAAAACTATACCTGGCCTTACTGTAGAAGAACTTAATACAACATCAAAAATATATAATCCTCAGGATAGAACTGGTATATATAGGCCTGGAGGGCTAGATGGAAGCGCAGGTCAAACAGGATTTCGTTTAGCTTTTTTATTCCCGTTAACTTTATGGTTTGCAACAAGAAGTGTTAAGTTTTCTTTTATTCATGCATTTATTACATTAATTGGATTATTTCATTTGCAAACCAGAGCATCTTGGTTTGCAATCATAATATCTTTCTTATATATACTTACAATATTCTTTCAAAATAATAGTTTAAGTTTAAAAAAGAAAATATTGTCAATGTTTGCAATAGTTTTCTTGAGTCTATTTATGTTCTTTATTTTTCAACCTAGGTATTATTCAGTAGCTAATGATTTTATATTTAATACAATTCCTGATTCTTTTAATCCAGAAGCTCATAATAATATTGAATATAAAATTATTAGGTGGCCTGCTGCATTAAAAATTATAAATCAATCTCCAATTTGGGGACATCTAGTCTCAAGACATTATGCTGAAAGCTATATGTTTTGGGGGTTAGACCTGCCATCACCATTTGTTTATTTATTATCAGGGGGAGCAGTCCTATTGACTATTTACTTATCACATTTGTTTTTTATGCCATTAAATTTAATTAAAATATCTAGATCCAAACTAAAATCTAATAATGAGAAAATTTATTTTCTTTTTGTTGTTTCGGCCTTCATTGCTGGCATATTTTGTATTTTTACTAATTACCAAGAAGCTCATTTTCTCATAATGTATATGTTATATATATCTATATATAAAGTTTTTGTTTTTTCAAAATATTGGAATCCCAATCAAGTTGTATCATAGATTGAATTATAGCTTTATCAGGTATAATAAATTTTATAATCTTAGATATTTATGTTCTATTAATTTATGAAAAAAAATAATTTACTTTGGATTGGTAAAGGTCACAAGGCGAATACCTGGTATCATATTTCACCTTTTTCCTATTGCAGAAATGTGAATAATTATCATGTTTTAAGATACGAAAAAACATCTAAAAATATTGATAATGCAATATGGCATATATATAATCACCATAATTATTTTATAGGAATTATAAAATTATTTTTTCTTGGAATCAAAGTCTCAATCAAACAAAAAATTGATGTAATTGTTTCATTTAGTTTATTCCCATGGGCAATAATTTCATGGTTTATTGCAAAATCAACAAGAAAGAAGATCATTATTGGGTTTGTTGGAACTGATTTTAATTACCATTTAAAAAAAACCATTTTTAAAAAATTATATTTCCTTATTTTAAAAAATAGTGATGCAGTCTCAGTTACTGGAAGTAATATGAAAAAGTGGATTGTAAAAAATATTTCAATAGATGAGAAAAAAATCGTTGTTTTACCTCATTTGATTGATAAATCATATTCCAATACTGGAAGTTTTGATTATGATTTGATTCACGTTAGTAAGTTAACAAAAAATAAAAATGTTGAATGTATAATTAAAGCAGTTGCTTTAGTAAAAAAATCAAAGAAAAATATCAAATTATGTATACTAGGAGATGGAGAGCAAAGACAATATTTAAGTAATCTAATTGATCAAAATAACTTAAGAAATAACATTATTTTGAAGGGATACAAGGAAAATGTATTTGATTATTACAAAAAGTCTAAAATTTTCATTCAGGCATCTTATCATGAAGGATTTTCATTGGCTCTTCTTGAAGCCATCTCGTGCGGTTTGATTCCCATAATAACAAATGCTGGATCAGAGAAAGATTATATCACAAATAATATTAATGGATTATATTTTAATTTCAATAATCATATTGAATTATCTGAAAAAATATTATTTGCATTAGATAATGATCATTATAATAGATTAACTGATAATGTCCTGGATTTGCAAAAATCTCTTATAGTTCATAATAACTACCATTCTTATGAAAATATTATTGAAGCTGCTATTAGATAGTATAAAATGAAAAATAAATTAGACAATTTAGAATTAAAGAATTCTTTGTTGGATTTCTTGACATGGTTTGAGTCAAATGGATTTGATACATATGATAATAATGATATTTGGGCATCTAAAATAGGAAACAAAGTAAAATCTATATATATTAAAAAACCTAAAATTGGGTTAATTCCATTAGCTATCATCCATTTAATGGATGTATTTATTCCTTCAGTAAGAATACTTCTTTCTAACAAAAAAGCATTTTCATGTGCCAAAGCAGAAATGATGATGGGCTATATAAATCTTGAAAAAATCTTTTCTAATAATGATTATAGAAAAAATGTTATTACTATTTCTAGAGACCTTATAAATATTTCAAATAAAACAAATAACGGTATTGGTTGGGGAGTACCATATAAATGGGTAACCCCTGATGGAGACCTCCCTTTAAATTCACCAAGTATTGTTCAGACTTCTCATTGTTTTCATGCTTTTGATAAAATTTTTCTTGAAACTAAAGATGAGAAGTATCTTGAAATAATTCAAAAAATCACAAACTTTGTTTACGAAGATTTAAAAATAAATATAAATAATAGTAAAAGTGAACCAAGTAAATATGGTTACAATTTTCCAGTATTAACATTTAATACAATTGCTATTAGAGCAAGTATTTTAATGAGAGCATACAAATTGTTTGAAGATGAAAAATATAAAAATGCATCCATGAAAAACATCAACTATTTAGCTGATTATCAAAATGATGATGGTTCATGGTTTTATTCTCACGATCTAGATTCTATTGACAACTTTCATACTTGTTATATTTTGAAATCTCTTTATTCAGCATATAGAAGTTGTAATGATAATCTTATAATTGATATTGCTAATAAAGGATATGATTATTATAAAAATAACTTTATTAGACCAGATGGGACTTTAATTCATTGCACAAAAAATACTAATCCAAAATTTAGATATATTGAGCTTCTTGATTATGCAGAAGCGATTAAGCTTGAGATAGAGATTAAGAAGGCAACTAATAAAAATTTATTATTTGCTTCTGATCTTGTTAATCAAGTAGTTCATAAATTTCAAACAAAAAAAGGATATTTTATTACTAGGATAAATTCTCTTGGAATGAAAAATAAAATTCCCTACTTAAGGTGGCCACAGGCTCCGCTCTTTAATGCTTTAACAGAATACTATATTTATTCATAATCTATAATGAAAACATAATTTATTCATATGCAAATAGAATTTGTTAATCAAGCCTCTTACATTATAAAGTGGGGAGAAAATAAAAATCAATTAATTACTGATCCTTGGTTTGATGGTAGTGCATTTAATTGCGGTTGGAAACATTTGTCAAAATCAGGATTCAAGTATAAGGATTTTAAAAAATACTATTCATTGGTTAAAATATGAATAAAAGTATTATAATAATTGATTGTGGAGGCAATCTTCGATCAGTTGAAAAAAAAATATCATCGCTGGGATTTGATGCAATCATTACTAATAAAGCAAATCATATCGAAAGGGCAGATAAATTGATCTTACCTGGTGTTGGTCATTTTTCCAATGCAATGAATCAATTTAAAAAATATAAGATTTTAGATATCCTTAATAAAAAAGTTCTAATTGAAAAGACACCAATATTGGGTATTTGCTTAGGAATGCAATTGATGGCAAAATATAGCGAGGAAGGCGGCGTAGAAGGATTAGGTTGGATTGAAGCGAAAATATTAAAGTTTAAAATTAAAGATAAGCTTAGATATAAAGTGCCTCACATGGGTTGGAATAACATAAATGTAATTAAGAAATCCAAGTTATTTGAAGGTTTATCTGATGAAGCTGTATTTTATTTCGTGCATTCTTATCATATCGAATGTTATGAAAAGAATGATGTTTTATCTTCTACAAAATATGAATATGAGTTTACTTCTTCACTGCAAAAGGAAAATATATATGGTACACAATTTCATCCAGAGAAAAGCCATAGATGGGGTGAAAAAATCTTAAATAATTTTATTGATCTTTAAATGTTTTTACCTCGAATTATACCAGTTTTATTATTGCAAGATTCAGGTTTAGTTAAATCAATTAAATTTAAGAATCACCGTTACATTGGTGATCCAATAAATGCCGTAAAAATTTTTAATGACCAAGAAGCAGATGAGCTTGTTTTTCTTGATATTGATGCTTCGAAAAATAATCGTTTAATATCACCAGATTTTGTTAAAAATGTTGGTGATGAAGCAAATATGCCTTTTGCTGTCGGAGGTGGAATAAAAAAGATTGATGATATTAGAATTTTGCTAGAAAATGGTGCTGAAAAGGTAGTAATAGGTAAATCAATATATGAAGATTTTAAGCTCATCGAAGATGCTGCAAAAACTTATGGATCTTCAACGATAACTGCCTGTCTTGATGTTAAAAATAATTTTCTTAGAAAAAATCAAATTGTGTATGAAAATGGACGCAAAAAATTCTTTGGCGAAATAAAAGATGTTGCTAAGAAGATTGAAGATTATGGTGCTGGTGAAATTATTGTGCAATGTGTTGAAAGAGATGGTACATATCAAGGTTATAATATAAATATTATAAAAATTATTTCTCAATCAGTCTCAATTCCTATAGTTGCTTTAGGTGGAGCTAGAAATCTTTCAGATTTTAAAAGTGCTATCAGAGATGGGTATGCTTCGGCGGTTGCAGCTGGTAGTTTATTCGTATACCATGGTCCTAATAATGCAATACTTATAAATTTTCCGTCCAAGGATGAAGTGAAAAGAGCATTTATATAAATTATGAAAATTTTAATTGATATTGGCCATCCTGCCCATGTTCATTACTTCAAATACTTTATAAAATCAATGAATGATAAAAATCATCAGATTCTTATTTGCGCTAGGGATAAAGAAGTAACTCATTCTTTATTAAAATACTATGGATTTAAATATGTATCCAGAGGAAAAGGTGCGAAAAAAATATTATTTAAATTTTTTTATTTAATTTATGCAAATTATTACCTTTATAAAGTTTCGAATAAATTTAAGCCAGATATATTTTTAAGTTTTGGGTCAACTTATGCAGCTCAAGTATCTGCATTCATTGGAAAACCGCATTTAGCTTTTGATGATACGGAACATGCAACATATGAGCATATAATGTATAAACCTTTTACTAATAAAATATTTACTCCAAGCTCATTTAAAAAAGACTTTGGTGATAAGCATATTAAATTTAAAGGTTATATGGAGTTATCTTATTTACATCCAAACTATTTTACTCCTGATCCAAATGTTCTTAATATTCTTGAATTAAGTAAAAATGAAAGATATATTATTGTAAGATTTGTAGCATGGGATGCATCTCATGATAATAATTTATCTGGATTGAATCTTGATATAAAAAGAAAATGTATTAAGATTCTATCTCAACATATTAAGGTGTTTATTTCATCGGAAGAGATACTACCTTTCGATTTAGAGAAATATAGAATTAATATTTCGCCAGAAATGATGCATGATGCATTATATTATAGTAGTTATTTATTTGGAGAAAGCGGTACTATGACTGCTGAATGTGCAATGCTTGGCGTTCCTGCAATACAAATAAGTGGATTGCCAAATGATACTATTGGAACTCTATCACATTTGCAAAATGAATATAAGTTGATTAAAGTTTTTGAAAAGTTTGATGAAAATATATTAAAAGAAATTATAAATAATCTTGATGATCAAAGTTTTTATAATAAATTGAAACAAAATAGATTAAAGATGATTGATGAGAATATTGATGTAACAAAATTAATGATTGAAGAAATCGAAAGATATATTTCTTAGATATGGATTTAATAAATAAACATAATGTACTTATTTTATCTCCTCATACAGATGACGCAGAGCTTGGGGCAGGAGGAACGATTATTCGATTGATTAATCAAGGCTGCAATATACGCTGGCTTGTTTTTTCGAGCGCAGAAGAATCTGTTCCAAAGGGTTTTAAAAAAGATTCTTTAAAAAATGAATTCTTGAATGTAACACGAGAACTTGGTCTTGAAAAAAAACAATTTGAAGTATTCAATTTCAAAGTAAGATATTTACATGAAAAAAGACAAGATTTACTAGAATTACTTGTTAAGGAAAAGGTAAACTTTAATCCAGATCTTGTCATTGGTCCTTCTCAAAATGATTTACATCAAGATCACCAAATTGTTTCCAATGAAATGATTAGAGCATTCAAAAATAATGCAAGTATAGTAACTTATGAATTGCCTTGGAATCAACTCAACTTTAATAATAGATATTATGTAAAATTAAATGAAGAGATTATCGATAAAAAGATTTCATTATTAAAAAATTACGAAACTCAAATTGCTTTAGATAGAAAATATTTTTCTGAAGATATGATTAAAGGCTTAGCTAGAATTCGTGGGGCCCAATCAAATACAGTTTACGCAGAAGCATTTGAGCTCATAAAATGGATAGCTTAAATATATTAATTACTGGAGCTGGAGCGCCAGGAATAAAAGGCTCAATTTATTCTCTAAAAAACAACTATGATAAAAGAAAAGTAATGATTTATGGAACTGATGTTAAAGATAATGTGGTTGGTAAATATTTATGTGATCATTTTTATACAATTTCGCACTCAAGTAAATCGCAAAATTATATTAATGATTTAATTGATATTTCTAACAAAAATAATATAGATATAATTATACCTCAAAATACTCTTGAACTTGAGTTATTATCAAGAAATCAAAAAGTATTTCAATCAATAAATACAAAAGTCATTATTTCTAATAATCAATCAATTATCAATTCTAATAATAAATTATTATTGATGAAAAAATGTGAGGAATTAAATATTCCTGTTGGGAAATATTATATTGTTAATAATAAAAATTCTTTAATAAATAAAGCTAAATTATTGAAGTGGCCTGAAAATAAATTAGTTGTTAAGCCTCCTTTATCAAATGGTTCTCGTGGTGTAAGAATAGTTGATGAAAAAACTGATTTGAAAAACTTATTTTATAATGAAAAACCATCTTCAATGTATACAAATTTAGATATGCTAGTTAAGGTTTTAGGTGAAGAATTTCCGGATTTGATTATTACAGAATATTTGCCAGGATTTGAATATACCGTTGATGTATTTAAAGGCGAATCTATGTATATAATTCCAAGAAAAAGATATTCAATTAAATCTGGAATATCATTTGATAGTGTTCTTGAAAAGTCATCTAAAATTATTAGTTTTTCAAAAAAATTATCAAATAACCTCCAATTAGAGTATTGTTTTGGATTTCAATTTAAAATGGATGAAAATAATATTCCTAAAATAATAGAATGTAATCCAAGAGTTCAAGGTACAATGGTAATGTCAACGATGGCTGGAGCTAATATAATATATAGTTCAGTGAAACACGCCATTGGCGAAAAGGTACCGAATCTTAATATTAATTGGGATACTAGATTTACAAGATATTGGGGTGGAGTATCAATAAATAAAAAAGAAATAAAGATAATATGAATAAAAAAAAGTATTGCTTTGATATAGATGGAACAATATGCACAACAAATTGTGATTATAAAGATGCTATCCCTTTTGATGATGTTATTAATAGAATTAATAAATTATTTAAGACTGGCAATAAGATTACCCTTTTTACTTCACGAGGTACAAAATCAGGTAAAGATTGGTATGATTATACTAAAAAACAGGTTGATGAATGGGGTGTAAAATATCATGAATTAATTATGGGCAAACCACAGGCTGATATTTTTATTGATGATCGTGCAATTAATATTGTTGATTGGAGAGAAAATACTAAATCTGATAGTAATTATTTAAAAGATTAATTATTCAAAAATGGAAATTAAATCATATAAATATAATGTATCAAAAATATGCTCACGATGCGTTATTGATGACACAGTAAAAGGAATTGCTTTTGATGAAAAAGGTGAATGTTCTTTTTGTAAAATTCATGATGATTTAGAATCAAAATTTCCATTAAATGATGAGTCGTTTTCAAGATTAGAATTATTAATTAATAAAATAAAAAAGGATGGAAATAAGAAGAAATATGATTGTATTCTTGGCGTAAGTGGAGGGAGAGATAGCACATATACACTGTATAATGCAGTTAAATTTGGTTTACGACCTTTGGCTGTACATTTTGATAATGGATGGAATAGCAAAATTGCTGTTCAAAATATAAAAAGAATAACAGAAAAACTAGGGGTTGATTTATATACGCACGTTGCTAATTGGGAAGAATTTAAAGACTTGCAAAGATCCTTTTTGTTTGCATCAGTTCCAGACGCAGAAGTCCCTACTGACTGGATAATATTTTCTGTATTATTTAAAGAAGCAGCTAGATATAATATTAAATATATTATTCATGGTCATTCATTTAGGACTGAAGGAACAACTCCGCTGACTTGGACATATATGGATTCAAAATATATAAAAAGTGTCCATAGAATTTTTGGAACTAAAAAATTAAATAGTTTTCCTAATATGACACTTTTCAAATATGTTTACTATACAATATTCAAAAAAATTAAACAAATAAGAATATTATATTATCTTCCATATGATGAAAAAAATGTACTATTTACATTAGAAAATGAATTAGGATGGAAAAATTATGGTGATAAACATCATGAATCTCAATACACAGCTTTTTTTCAATCTTATATTCTTACAAGAAAATTTAATATTGATAAAAGAAAATTACACTACTCAGCAAAACTTCGGAATGGTCAATTATCTAGAAAAGACGCATTAGTAGCAATTAAAAGTGATCCATATACTGGAGGGAAAGATTTATTTAATTATTGTCTAAAAAAATTGAGTTTATCTGAAAAAGATTTCACAAAAATAATGAATGATAATGTTAAATCATTTCTTGATTATAAATCTTACTATAATTTTGTTCTTAAAATGAAAATAATAATAAAATGGGGAAATCAATTAGGTGTAATTCCTGATACAGTATATAAGAAATACTTTTATCTTAAAATATAATAGGTATAAAAAAAATAAATAAAATATTAACCTTTAATAAAAGTAATTATTTCAAGTTTTTATTTTTTATTTGGATAATAACAATATCTATATTTTCTCTTGCTCCTCAAACTGAAAGTAGTTTGATTAATACGGTATATGTTTTTGATAGAAATGGATTTTTATTACATATTTTTGCTTATTCTATTGCATCAGTTCTTCTCCTTAATTCTTTTATTAAGATAAATATTTATCTAATTATTCTTAATTCAATATTATTATCTTTATATAGTATTATTATTGAAATCTTGCAGTTACAAATTTCTTATAGAAGTTTTAATTTATTTGATATAGTAGCCAATTGTACAGGAATTTTATTATCTTTATTAATTATGTTTATATTAAAAAATGCCAAAAAAAATAATTCCTAAAAATTTACAACAATATTTTACAAAATATTTAAATGTTGATAATGAAAAATTATTGATAGTAAAAACAACTAAAACTTTTAACATTAAAAATTATGATGAATTAGAGCTAATTATTAATATTGAAAAAACAAATAACTTTAGATATGTAAATAAATTTCATGAAAATGTAAATAATGTTCTAATAACTGGGGGTATTTACATTAGTTGCGCTGAATCATTAAAGCAAAGAAGACAAAGAAAAGAAAAGAAATATTTTTTTCTGTTTAAACATATAATGTTATTCATTGATTTTATTTATAAAAGGGTATTGCCCAAATTACCCTTTATGAAAAAAATTTATTTTTTGTTAACTCGAGGACATAACCGCGTCATGACTAAAATTGAGCTTATTGGTAGGCTTATATCTTGTGGATTTGAAATCATTGAAATAGTTGAAATTAATGGTTTATCATATGTTGTTTCAAAGAAAATTAGGGAACCATATTTTGATATGTATCCATCATATGGGCCAATCTTTAAAATGAAAAGGGTTGGGCTTCAAGGAAAAATTATTTCAGTTTACAAATTTCGAACGATGTCTCCGTATTCAGAATACACTCAAAAACAAGTTATTGCTGAAAATAAATTAGATTTAGGTGGTAAAATAAAAGATGATTATAGAATTACTTTTTATGGAAAGTTTCTTAGGAAGTATTGGATAGATGAGTTTCCAATGATTATAAATTGGATTAAAAGAGA
>MDTG01389806.1_pt1 | contig 35036 bp, 36 predicted proteins | sample 811421 | NCBI WGS metagenome assembly MDTG01 (sample SAMN05326645, study PRJNA326480) | marine metagenome | isolation source: seawater | place: Pacific Ocean: South East | collected 2011
ACGTTGATAGGCTGGGTGTGGAAGCGCAGTAATGCGTGCAGCTGACCAGTACTAATAGCTCAATTGGCTTGATTTATGCACTGAAAAAAATTTTAAAAATTTATATGGTATTAATATTTATTTATGTACAATAAAGTCGTAGATGTACAAAAAAAAGATAATCTTAGCAATAGTTGCCGCAAGATCTGGGTCGAAGAGCATAATTGATAAAAATTTATCGAAAATAAATAAACGAAGTCTACTTGATTGGATTATAAGCAAAGCTTTAAGATCAAAATATTTAGATAAAATTTATGTTTCTACAGACAGCGTTAAATACCAAAAACTTTCAAAAAAGTATGGTGCTGATTGCTCTAGTTTGAGGCCAAGAAAAATAAGTAGAAGTAATTCAACTGAAATTGAGTATATTTTACATACTTTAAACGTTTTAAAAAAAGAAAATTTTTTTCCAGATTATATAGTTAGATTGCAACCAACCTCTCCATTTCAAACTACTTCAGATATTGATAATTCTATAAAAAAAATTGTAGAAAATAAAAACGCAACATCTCTTCAAGTTATATCTGAAAGCATTTTAAGTCCTTTAAAAGCTCTTCAGCTTCATAATAAAAAATATTTAAAGCCGTACATTTCATTAAAAATGAATAATGAGGTTTTAAATAGACAAAAATTGAAAAAATCATATTATAGATCTAACATAATCATATCTAAAACTAAAAATATTTTGAACAATAAAACACAGATTGGCAAAAGATCATTATTTTACCTAATACCTAACTATAGATCCATAGATATAAATGATAAATATGATCTTGAAGTTGCCAAGATGATAAATAAAAAATTTGGATTTTTAAAAAATGTCTAAAAAAATTGTACTAGATAATTTTGAGGTAAATGAAGATAGTTTACCCTACGTAATAGCTGAAATTGGACATAATCATCAAGGGTCGGTTGACAAATGCAAAGAGCTTTTTTTAAAAGCAAAATATGCAGGTGCTAATGCTGTAAAATTACAAAAGAGAAATAATAAAAAATTATACACAAAAAAATTTTATAATAGTATTTATGATAATATTAATAGCTATGGAAAAACATACGGAGAACATAGGGAAAGATTAGAATTTGATGAATATCAGTATAAAGAACTATTTAATTTTGCAAAAGATTTAAATATCACCATGTTTGCAACACCATTTGATTTGTACAGCCTAGAGTTTTTAGAAAAATTTAATTGTCCATTTTATAAAGTTGCATCATCAGATATCACTTTTATAGAATTGATAAAAAAAATTGCAGATACTGGAAAGCCAATAATTATAAGTACTGGATATGCTGATATTGAGGATATAGACAGAGTCTTGAATACTATAAATTTCAAAAATGATGTTGCATTTTTGCAGTGCTCATCAGCTTATCCAGCTGAATCAGATCAAATCAATCTCAATGTGATTCCAGAAATGATTAAAAGATACCCTAAAAATATTATTGGTTATTCTGGCCACGATAGCGGGATATTAATTCCTTCTGCTGCTTATCTTTTAGGAGCTAGAATTATTGAAAAACATTTTACACTAAGCAGAGCTTTAAAAGGTACGGATCACGGTATGTCTTTAGAGCCAGAAGGATTAGCTAAAATGTGTAATGGATTTAAAAAATTAAAAAAATCACTTGGTTCAAAAAAAAAACAAAAAATGGAATACGAACGCAAATTTATATTTAAAATGAAAAAAACAATTGTAGCATCAAAAAACTTAAGTAAAGGCAGTTTATTAAAATTTAATGATATTGAATTTAAATCTCCAGGTGAGGGCTTAGAGTGTTATGAATTAGATTCTTTAATAGGGAAAAAATTAAGAAAAAATATACCTGAAGATCATGTCTTAAGTTTATCAGATGTTGAATAAAAAATTTATAAAAAAAAAGATTTTCCCTAAAATTAAAAATTTAGGATACAGAGAATGGGGGGAAGAATTAATTTTAGTCCATATACCTAAAAAACTTACATTAAAAAAAATAATAATTAAGAAAAATAAAAAAGGTGGATTGCAATATCATCATAAAAAAAATGAATGTGGTTTAATAATTAAAGGTAAATTAAAAGTTAAATTTGATTTAGGTGATGGTCTTTTAAAATATAAAATATTAAAAAAAGGTGACAGATTTCATTTTCCGCCTGGTCTAGTTCATCAGGAGATAGCTATTACAACATGTGAAATTATAGAAGCTTCTACACCACATTTTAATGATAGAGTTAGGGTAGAAAAAAAATATGGCTATAATTTAGAAAAAGGTTTGCCCTCAACTACATTGAAGCAAGTTAAGTTTTTTTAAATTATGAAAAAAATAAGTGTATTCATAGGTTATGATAGTAAAGAAAAAATTGCTTCGACTATATGTAAATTTTCATTGGAAAAAAATACTACTATTCCATTAAGTATAAAATTTTTGAAAATTAAAGAACTAAGAAAGAAAAAAATATATAAGAGAAACAATGACCCAAAAAGTAGCACAGAATTTACTTTTTCAAGATTTTTAGTACCTTATTTATCTAAATATAAAGGATGGTCAATATTTTGTGATTGTGATTTTTTGTGGTTAGAAAATTTAAAAGAGCTTGAAAAAAAATTTAATAAAAAATATGCTGTTATGTGCGTTAAGCATAATTACAAACCAAGAAAAAATTTTAAGTTTGATAACAAAAAACAATATATTTATCCAAGAAAAAATTGGAGTTCACTAGTTTTGTGGAATAATGAGCATTTGTCTAATAAAAAACTTACCTTAAAGATGATTAACAGTAAAGATGGTAAATTTTTGCATCGATTTGGTTGGCTCAAGGATAATGAAATTGGAAGTATTCCATACACTTGGAATTGGTTAGCAGGCTACTATAAAGTGAAGAAAAATATTAAACCAAAAGCAATTCATTATACAGATGGCGGCCCATGGCATAAAGGATATGAAAATTCAGAATTAAGTGATAAATGGAATAATTATTTAAAGCTATATTTAAAACAAAATAAAAAATGAATTTTAAAATAGGAAAATTAGAAATTGGCAAAGGCAAGACTCATTTAATTGTTGACATCGGTATAAATCATTCTGGATCACTAGACAAAGCTATTTATTTTTCCGACCTTGCAATCAAGAATGGTGCTGAAATAATTAAACACCAAACACACATCGCTGATAAAGAGATGTCAATAGAGGCTAAAAAATTGAAGCCTGGAAATTCCAATCAAAATATTTTTAAAATTATAAATGATAATAGTTTAAAATTAAAAGATGAAAAAAAATTGTGTGATTATATTAGAGATAAAAAAAAATTTTTATAAGCACTCCTTTTTGCAGAGAAGCTGCAGATAGATTGAATTCTCTCAATGTTCCTGCTTTTAAAATAGGCTCAGGAGAATGCAATAATTATCCACTGGTAAATTATATTTGTAAATTTAAAAAACCAATTATTTTAAGTACAGGCATGAATACAATAGAAGAAGTGTCAAGAACAGTTTCAATTATAAAAAAAAATAAGGTCCCTTTTGCAATACTTCATTGTACAAATATATATCCAACTCCTCATGAGTTAATAAGACTTAATGCAATGCTTGAAATTAAAAAAAAATTTAAAGGTATACCCTATGGTTTATCTGATCATTCAGAAACAAATTTTTCATGTTACTCAGCTATAACATTTGGGGCGTCACTTTTGGAAAAACATTTTACAGATAATAAAAAATCAAAAGGTCCTGATATGACATCATCAATGGATGTTGAAGACCTAAAAAATATGTTAAAGGCGTGTGAATTGATACCCAAAACTTTACCAGGGGAAAAAAAACCAGTCAAAAAAGAACTCAAAACTATTAAATTTGCATTTGCATCAATCTCAGCAGTAAAAGATATTAAAAAAGGGGATGTTTTTACAGAAAATAATATTTTTCCAATAAGGCCTAACACTGGATATTTTAAGCCATTAGATTTGAGATCGTTATTGGGTAAAAAATCCAAAAAAAATATTAAAGCAAATACGCAATTAAAAAAATCAGATATTTATTGATATAAAGACTATGGTAAAAAAAATGGTATTTATTTCAGGTACAAGAGCTGATTATGGAAAAATTAAACCTCTTATAAAAAAAATTTCTAAAAAAAAAAAAAATCGAGATATTTATCTTTGTCACCGGTATGCATTTAATTAAAAAATATGGTTATACAGTAAACGAAATAAAAAAAGATTTTAAAAAAAATATTTTTTCATATAAAAATAATAAAGAAAATTCAGAAAATTATTTAAACACATTCAAAAAAACTGTGGATGTATTTGGAAAATTTATAAATCACAATAAAATAGATGCTGTTGTAATCCATGGAGATAGGGTTGAAAGTTTAGCAGCTGCAACAAGTGCATTTTTAAGTCAAATTAAAATTTTACATATAGAAGGTGGTGAGGTTTCAGGAAATATTGATGAAACAATTAGACATTCTATCTCGAAATTATCAAACACGCATTTTGTATCTAATAAATTAGCCTTTAAACGTCTATATCAAATGGGAGAGAAAAAGAGTCAAATTCACATTATTGGTTCCCCTGAAACAGATGTTATTTTTTCGAAAAGGTTACCCTCGTTACAAGAATTAAATAAAAAATATGATATAAAATTTAGTGAATACGCTATTGTAATCTTGCACCCTTTTAATGAAAAATTGGACAAATACATAAAACAAGTAAATATTTTTTTTGAGGCAATTAAAAAAAGTCAAAAAAATTACGTAGTAATTTACCCAAATAACGATCAAGGTTCAAAAATAATAATTGATAAGATAAAAGAACTAGAAAAAAATAAACAATTTAGGTTAATAAGGTCAATGAGATTTGAATATTATTTGGCATTATTAAAAAATGCTAACTTTATAATTGGAAATTCTAGCTCGGGTGTTAGAGAGTCGCAGAATTATGGCGTCCCATGTATAAATGTAGGGAACAGACAATTTAAAAGATCTAATAGTCAAAATATATTTAACTCAACATTCAAAAAAAATAAAATTTTAGATTTAATTAGAAAATTTTCAAAAAAAAAAAGAATAAATTTAATAAATAAAACATTAAGATTTGGAATTGGAAAAAGTGCAGAAAAATTTAGTAAAATAATAATGAAAAATACATTTTGGAAAGAAGATAATCAAAAATATTTTAATGATGTTATATAAATCATTAAAATTAACTAAGAAATTATATTTAGCAATTAAGAGTTTATCTTTAAATATATTTTTGAAAATATTTAATTTAATTTATATATTTAATCCTAAAAGTTATAAATATTTTACCCAGATATTTAAAATTTATTCTTCCACAATTAATCTTGATTTAAATGATGATGTTTCGAAAATTAGAATAATATTAAAAACATTTTCAAGTTTAAATAAGTCACATTTAAAATATCATCATAAAATAATTTTATTTAATTTTATTTTAAAATTTTGTAAAATTCATATCAATAAAAAATTTCTAGAGAAATATTTTTATTTAATTTCGAATAAAGAATTAGCAACTAAAAATCAAATACAGTTAATTAAAATAGTTAAAAATTATTATGAAGATGATCTGTATAGTTTTATTATGTTAAAAAAAATATCATATGCCTTGGGTTTATATAGATTCAGTTTTTATTTAAGGCTTTTCTTGGAAAAAAATGTTTTAAAATTGAATAATCAAAAAAAAAATTTAATATTTAAATTCAATGTTTCTCTGTTTTCAAATAATGAAAAAGCTTTTAAAACAGCAGCGGAAAAATTAAATCAAATTTTATTTTTTAATAGAAATTGTAAAGTATTTAACCCAAATGAGTGTTACTCATTTTTTTTTTCAAAAAAAAAAATTTTCCCAAAGCATATATTGGAATTCAAAAGATTTAGAATATAAAGATATTATACAAAATAAAAGAGTCGCAATAGTTGGACCATCAAATTCTTTGTTAAAACAAAGAGAGGAGATTGATGATTATGACGTTGTTGTAAGAATGAATCAAGAGGCTCCCTTAGAAAAATCTTTAGTGGATTATGTGGGAACAAAAACTGATATAAATTATTTTGGAGGTGGATTAATTCATTCAAGAAAGAAAAAAGTTTTTGATTTTATAAATTCATCTAATTTACAATTCATTTGTTTTAAAGATCAAAACACCTCTGATAAATTCAATTTATCTAAAATTAAATCTAAGTCACGGCAATGGCTTGAATTTCCATGGAGCTTTGAATGTTCTCATATGATGGTACAAAACATATTATTAGATTTATTGTGCTTTAGTCCAAAAACAATTAAGCTTTTTAATGTTGATTTTTATTTAGGTAAAAAAAAATATATGTCAGATAAGTATAAAGTTGGAATATTTAGTAGATCCCCTGTTTTTGATTTACATGATCCTTATGTAAATTATAGAATAGTAAAATTTTTATATGAACAAGGATTTATAGAAGTTGATCCCAACGTAAAAAAAATTTTAAAATATTCAAACCATTCATATATTAAAATTTTAGAGGATGTTAATAGAGAATCTGCTTTTAATTTAGTTTATTAATTTACAATACCTTCATCTATATTGTAAACTTTGTCCGAACCTTTTGCTACAGAATTGGAATGAGTTACTATAATAATAATTTTATTTTTCTTAAGTTTATTCAAAATTTTTATAATTTTGTTACTACTTTGGTTGTCAAGTGAGCTAGTTGGTTCGTCTAAAATTATTATTTTCTTATTAAAATATAAAGATCTAGCAATTCCAATTCTTTGCAGTTGACCACCAGATAATATGCCTCCTTTTTCTCCAATTTTGGTATTTAATTTTTTAGGTAATTTATTAATAAATGTTCTCAAGCCTACTTCATTTATAATTTTATTGATTTTCTTTAGATCTATTTGGTCATTACTTTCTCCGAAGGCAATATTTCTAATAATTGTTTCATCTAAAAGAAAAATTTGTTGAGGTAAATATGACATGTTTTTTAGTATTTGATTGGGTAGTTTGCCAAATTTATTTTTATTCACAGTATATTCTCCAGATTTAGGCTCTAATAATCCGCATAAGATATTAATAATAGTACTTTTTCCTGATCCACTCGAACCCACTAGAGAAGTAATCTTATTTTTTTCAAATTTAATTGTACGATTTTTAATTTCAAAAACTTTATTTTCTTTATTTTCATTATATCTAAAATTAATTTTATATAATCCTATTGAATCAATTTTAATATTTTTAATTTTTTTATTTGAAATTACTTTTAAAGGATTAAATTTTTTAAGATCATTAAAAATAATATCTTTAGAGATTTTTGACTGAAAATGAAAATTTATGAAGTGATTTAATCTATTAAATGAGGGAATAAGTCTCACAATCATTACAGAAAATAAAATCATTTCTCCTAATAAAACTGTTTGACCAGCAACATCTTGATTTATAAATAAAAATAATACTAAACAAATAACTAAGACAAACATTATTTCCAAAATAAATCTAGGTAGTTCTTGAAAAAAACTTATTCTAATTTGACTTTTTTCATTTGAATTAAAACTTAATAAAAAAATATTTTTGAAAAAAGAGTATTTTCCAAATACTTTAATTTCTTTAATTGATTCTAAATTTTGTTTAATAGAATTTAAAAATAAAAAACGTGATTTTAAGGATGACTTAGAATAACTTTTTATTTTTTTAATTATAGAAAAGTTAATTAGGACGCCAAAAAAACAAATTATTATCAACAAAAATATTGATAATTTAAAATTGATTAGTGACAGAACAATAAATAAAAATAGAGTAATAGTAATTTCTTGAAAAATATTTGCAAAATTTAAAAAGTGATGAGAAGTTAAATTCAATTCTGTGATAAAATTTCTAGATATTTCTGATGAGTTTTTTTGTTTAATAGCAATTAGATTTGATTTTAAATATGAGTCGTACAAAAGATCCGCTATTTTTGTTTTAATCATATATAATATGTTGTATTTAAAATAATTAGCTAATATTAAAATTAAATTTTTACTTAAAAAAATTAATCCTATCCAAAATAAAATACTAGCTTCACTTGACTCTGATAGATTTAATTTATTTGAAATAAAATCTAAAACAGCATTGTTGAAAGTGAACTCTTTATCTAAAAAGACAGTTGAAAAAAAGAATGGTATTATTGCAAAACCTAGGGCTTCTAGTAAGTTAGACAATAAAAAAATGAAAAAGAGAGAAGCTATGTATTTATTTAGAGTTTTTCTTATTATTTCCATTGTCAATATATTTACTATCTAGGTATAAGATATATTTATAAGTCGCTATGATTAAATCATTTTTCAAAATATTACAAAACTTAAAATTTTTTTTGGGCCATAAAAAAGTAATTATTGTTGATAATATCAATAATGTTGAAGATGAAATAATGAAAAAAATTAGAGTTTATGATTATGCGGAATTATTATACCCCAACACTATATATGTAAATGTTTTGATACGCGCTTTGATTTTAAAAATATTTAAAGGTTATAAATTAAGAATATCTTATTATTTGAGTTTTATACAAATTGCAGATCCCAAATTAGTTCTAACATTTACTGACAACAATATTTTCTTTTATTCATTAAAAAATTTAATAAAAAAAAAAAATTTATTTTATATCACATCAAAATGGGTGGAGAGCTAATCTCTCAGATTTATTTGATAAGCAAATTCAAAAACCAGTAGATCAATTTTATTTATCATGTGATTATATTTTTTCTTTTTCAAAATTAATCTCAAGCCTTTATAATAATATTATTGACTCCAAAGTTATAGAGTCTGGGTGCTATATAAATAATCACTACAAAAAATTAAGAGTTAGAAAAAAAAAAATTAAAAAATTAATATTTATTTCAACTTCTGATTTTAATGTTGAAAAAAGATATAAAATAAAAAATAATTTTTTTTTTTCTTACGAAAAAGCTATTTTGAAATTTATTTTTCAATATTGTTTAGAAAAAAATATTTCTCTTTATATTTATCCAAAATTTATTCAATCCAGAGATGAACATAAAAATGAACTAAATTTTTATAAAAAAAATTTACCTCTTAAATACTTTAATAAGAAATGGTTTATGATAAAAAAAAATAATTCAAAATATATATATAAAAATATATCAAAATTTGACTTAGCTGTTTCAACCGAATCTACATTAGGCTATGAATTGCTAGCTAGAGGATTCAAGTGTGTTATTTTAAAAGCTAGAAGTGATTACCTCAAAAAAAATTTGATATAAATTTTTCAGAATCTTTTAATTACGGCTGGCCAAAAAAACTAAAAAAAAATCATGGATATTTTTGGTCAAATAAGTTTGATGAAAAAATTTTTAGAAAAATATTTAATAATGTTTCTGACTTCAGCCAGCAAAGATGGAATAAAATTCTTTATGAAGAAAGAAATAAATTGTATTTCCATGATCATGGAAATAAAAGATTTTATAAAATTTTAAATAAAATTATTAATGAAAAAAAATAAAATAATAGCAATAATACCAGCTCGCAAGGGGTCAAAAGAAATCCCAAATAAAAACTTTTATTTAATAAATAAAAAACCTTTAATTTTCTATACTATTATGTCATCTTTAAAGTCTAAAAATATTAAAGATATATATGTAACAACTGATTCTAAAGAAATTATAAATTTTTCAAAAAAAATAGGTGTAAAAACTATTCAAAGACCACTAAAATATTCAAATAGCATGTCGACAGCTGATGAAGTTGTAAAACATTTTATATCAAGTATTGATCTAAATCATAATGATATTTTAATTTACCTTCAGCCCACTTCTCCATGTAGAAATCACATTCATATTAATAAAGCACTTAAATTATTTAATAAATTTAAAAAACCTGTTATTTCAGTAGTCAAGGATGATGAAGTAATATTAAAATCCTATTTGATGAATGGAATTAATCTTAAATCTCCGTATAAAAAAAATTACTACAATTTAAATCGTCAACAATTGCCACAAACTTATAAATCAAATGGCGCAATTTATATATTTAGTAAAGAACAATTTTTAAAAGCAAGTGGTTTTCCAATAAATGATGCTATTGGTTATTTGATGAATGAGTCTGAAAGTCATGATATTGACAATTTTAATGATTTAAAAAAAGTTAAAAAGATACTAAATAAAAATTATAAAAAATATATTTAATGTATAAAAAAATTGATTTTAAAAGTTACCCATACTTAGAAAAAAACTCTATAAAATTAGTAAGTAAGCTTTTAAAAGAAAAAAATTTATCAAATTTTGTTGGCTCCAAAGTTGAAGCTAACATAAAAAAAATGATAAAATATAAAAGTATTGGACTAGAAAGATATAAAGCAAAATCATCATTTTTGGGTGGTTATTATGTTAGAAAATTTGAAAGTGAATGGAGCAAGAAAACAGAGTGCAAATATTCAATAAGTGTGAACTCTGCAACTACCGGGATAACCGTTGCATTACTTGCTGCAGATATTCAGCCAGGTGATGAAGTAATAACAACTCCGTATACTTTTACAGCAACAGTAGGTGCAATTCTAGGAGCAAATGGTGTGCCAGTTTTTTGTGATATTGAAAAAGATACTTTGTGTATAGATCCGGTTTCATTAGAGAAAAAAATATCAAAATTTACTAAGTTTATTGTGGTAGTTCATTGGGGTGGTAATGCAGGAAATCTCAATGAAATAATTAAAATAGCAAAAAAATATAATTTAAAAATAATAGAAGATGCATCACATTCACCTGGTCATTCTTATAAAAATAAAAAAATAGGAAATTTTGGTATTGCGTCAATTTTTTCATTTAATCAACCAAAGAATTTAATGACTGGCGAAGGGGGCATGGTATGCACCAACAATCAAAGTGTGGCTAGAAAGTCAAGATTGATAAGAAATCATGGCGAAGCTATTATTGAGGACAATGAATCAATAAATTCAATGCAAAATTGTGTTGGTTATAATTATAGATTAACTGAAATTCAAGCAGCCATAGGATGTGAGCAGATTAAGTCAATGAAAAAACTTAATAAAATTAGAAAACAAAACTTTAATTATTTAATAGAGAATATTAATAAGAAGTATAAACATATTCTAACACCACAAAAAATATTAAATTCAGAACATTATGCTTACATCAGCCTTTTTTTATTTTGTGGAAAAGCAATTAGTAGAAATAAGTTTTTAGAAGAAGCCAACAAATTAGGAGTTCCTTTTGGTTCAGGCATATCTCGATTGATGTATGAACATCCAAATTTAAAGAAAAATATTTGTTTTGGAAAAAAAAATTTTCCTTGGGTAAATAGGCGTATAAATTATAAGTCTTGTAGGAAAGAATTAAAAAATACTGAGTATGTTAAAAAAAATTACGTTTGCTTATTTAATATGGGCTGGCCATTAAACAAAAATAAAATGACAAAAATTTTAAATGTAATATCAATTATTGATGAAAGATTCTTTAAAAAAAAATAAAAATATTATAGCAATAATACCAGCTAGAGGCGGTTCAAAATCAATTAAAAATAAAAATATAATCGATTTAAATGGAAAACCATTAATTTATTATACCATAAACCAAGCTTTAAAATCTAACGAATTTACCAAAGTGATTGTAAGTACGGATTCTTTAAGTATTGCAAAAATCGCTGAAAAATGTGGTGCAGAAGTTCCTTTTTTAAGACCAAAAAATATATCCCATGACTGTCCAACTGAAAAAGTTTTGATACATGCAAGTAAATATTTAGAAAAATATATGAGTTTTGATGGAGTTGCCTGCTTACAACCAACATCTCCATTTAGAAAAATTGAGTCTATAAAAAGTTGTGCAAAAATATTTAGATCAAAAAAATACGACTCAGTAATAACTTTTAAAAAAGTTGAAGCTGAAAGACCTGAATGGATGTTTAGAAAAAAAAATAAACTTATGATTCCATATATTAATAAAAAAAAAATTAATGGTAAAATAATTTTTGGAAAAAATATTGCAAGACAGCTTTATGAAAAACTGTATAAGCCAAATGGATCAATTTATATAACCAAAAAAGATATATTATATAAATATGAATCAATTTATGGCTTTAATTTATGTGGTTATATAAATGATGAATACGAGTCACATGATATAGACACAAAATTAGATTTTGAGTTTTCCAAGTTTCTATTAAAATCACTAAAATTACATAATTGAGAATTAAAACAAGCATAATTGGCCTAGGAAAAATTGGTTTAAAGTATGATGAAAGCCACAAATATAAAATTGGCAATTATACCTCAGAGGTAACTAAAAACAAAAATTTAGAATTAGTATCAGTAAGTGATCTCTCTTATTTAAATTTAAAAAATTATCAAACAAAATTAAAAACAAAATTTTTTAAATCTATTGATCAGATGCTTAAAGTCACAAAACCAGAATTAATAATTATAAGTTCAAGTACTATTAGTCAGTATGAAATTTTAAAAAAAATATTAAAATATAATCCAAAATATATTGTAGTAGAAAAGCCAGTTTGTGAAAATTCTTTTCAATTAAGAAAAATTATGAAAATCAAAAATAAATCAAAAATATTTGTTAATTATGTAAAAAGATATAATCCTATATATGAAGATACTTTAAATTTAATTAAAAAAAAAACTTATGGAAACATTAAAAGCTTAAAAATTTCTTACTCTGGTGATAATTTTAATATTGGATCCCATTCAATTGATTTAATTAATTATTTAATTAATGAAAACATCAAAACAGTAAAAAAAATTAAATCATTTAAAACGAAAAACTTTGAATTAAGTTTTTTTGAATTGAATAAAAAATATGAAATACAATTTAAAAATTATAGAATAAAAAGTTTATATTTTTTTGAATTAGAAATTATTTTTGAAAAAGGTAAAATCAGAATTTCAAATAATGAGACAAAACTAACTAAGTATAAACTTGTAAAAACTTTTAAAGATTTTAGAAATTCTCAAAATTTTTTTTATGAGTTTTTAGAAACTAATGTTATCAATTATAAAATATCTAAAGAAACACTGGTATCTAAATTTTTAAAAAAAATTTTCAATTCAAAAAAAAGATCAAATTTAGCAGATTTTAAAGATGCGATTAATGTACACAATATTTTTGAAAAAATTTTTTAAAAAATGAAAATATTATTTATAAATGGATTAAAGTTTCCTTCAAACCTCAATTCATATGACAAAATTTATTGCACCAACTATCTTAATTATAAAATATTAAAAGATAAAGTAAGGGGAGTAGAATGTCTTACAAGTTTCAAAATATCAAATTATCATAGAGTAAAATTCCACGAACAATTAAAAAAAAATTTAATTCTGGAGTCAAAAAAGTTCGATAAAAGATGGGTTTATTTAGGTAAGGACTACATGTTATGGAGATTTTTAAATATTTTATATTATAAAGAATTAATTAAAAAAATTTTATTAAATTCTAAAAATATAAAAATAACTTGCACATCATCAAAAAATAAAGATTTAAATTTAGCAATTTGTTCACTAAATGATGCTCAAAAAATTGGTATTAAATATCTTAATTTGGATAATTTAGAACAAACCTCCCCCCATAAATTTGGCGGTCATTATGACCTAATAGACTCAAAGTATTTATCAAATAAATTGATTATAAAGATTTTGGCTTATATTTATAGATTATTTAATATTTCAAAGGGGACATATATAAAATACCCAAATTTGAAAAGATTCAAAAATTATTACAGATTTTCTGATTTTTTTTCAATTAGTTTGAGTTTAAAATCTATTATTCATAAACTTAAAAGATTAATAATAAATAAAAGTAAGATCGATTTCTTAAAAAAGATTAATTTAGAAGAAAAAAAAAATTTTAAAAAGATATTGTTTGATAGAGTAAATTGGAGGGATTTAAGTGATTATGATTATAAAATTATTAATTCTATATACAATAATTTATCCTCAAAATTACAAAACTTCAAAAAAATTGATAAAATTTATGACAATTACTTAATTTTTTTTAAAAATTCTCAAATCAAAGAATTAGTTTTAGATCAAGATAACTCGATGAGATCAAAATTACTTATCTACACTCTTAAAAAACTTAAAATTAAATCATCATTTTATTTTCATGGATATTCAGATGATAAATTTTGGTTTGGAAAAAATTTTAAAAAAAATATTTATGATATTGATAAAATTTATACATGGACTCTTAATTCAAAAAAAAAATTAACAAAAAAATTTGAAAATAATGTTGAAACTTTTTTTCATAACAAATTTAAAAAAAAAAAAATAATTAAAAAAAAATTTATCATTAATAATAAATCAAAAATACTTATTTTAGGTTCATCTTGGACAAATATGTCTTTTTCTATCAAGAATGATTGTTTTGAGAGAACAGTTATCGACTCTGTGACCATTCTTAATTCTTTAGGTATTAAGAAAATAGATGTTAAAATAAAACCAGTTGATGATTTTTTTTACAAAAATTATTATTCGGCTATAAAAATAATGAAGTTAAAATTAAACTTAAAATTTAATCTAATTAATGAATATTTGACTGAAGATTTTATTAATAATTATGATTTAATTATTACAGATAAAACTACAGGTTTGTTTGAGACTTTTTCCTCAAAGGTTCCAGTAGTAGTTTATATTGGAAATTTTGAAGAGTCTAATTTTATTAGTTATAAAAATTTAAAAATATGTAAAAGCTGCCATGATCTAAAAGAATCTATAATTAATATTAATTCTGTAAAGAATTCGTATTATCAAAAAATTTATAATAGATTAATTGCTAATTAATTAAAATCACCCTACAAAAATTGATAAACGATAGCATAATAAATATTAAGATTGAATTATATAACGTGTCTTTTTCAATATTTAATATTTTATGAGTAATCATTAAACTTTTGGTGTCATTATTTTTTATATGCGAATATAAATTTTCTAATAGTTTAATCTCTCTCCTAAAATTAAAAATACTATCATAAAAATGCATCATGTTTGGGTCAATTCCCATTTCTTCCTGCCACTTAAATTCATCGTATCTTACTTTAACTTTTTCTTTCTCTTTTTTTATAAATGGCAAGAGCGTTTTCAATTGATAATTTTTATAATCCTCTTTAATTAAATTAATATAATTCTCAACTTCTTCGGCTCTATTAGATTTATTTAATTTTATAAAAAAATAACAATCAACTTCATATTTCCTTGGTCCCACAAAACCTCTGCAATCTAATTTCCTTAGATCTTGGTTTCTGTCACTTTTGTTTCTAGATGTTATTCTTTGTAATCTATCTAAATACTCAATTGGAGTTTCCTTAATTTCTGGGTAACTTGACTCAATTGTGTTTGTATCAATTCTTATTAATAAATAATCATTATCTTTATAATCAAAATAATTACTTTCTATTAATGGATATACTCCAAATGAAAAAATTAAAATTAATAAAAAAATTAATTTACCTTTTATAAAAAATTTTTTTAATGCCTCAAATAATGTTATTTCCATGTCTAGCTAACTGATTAATCTTAAAAAATATAAAAGTAAATATGAAAATTTTTATACTGACATACAAGTCAATATTAATTCCAGAGATAATGATGAAAATCAAAAAATATAATGGTACACCTAAAATTGAGTAAAAAATTAATATACAGCCAATTAAGCCTGTGGCAGTAATAGCACGGACAATTAAAGACTCTATGTATAATTCATTGAGGCCAATACCTATAAATTTTGATATATTGTTTTTTTGAAATTCTAAAATAGAACTTTGCCATGTTTCTAATCTTAAAATAATTGAATAATGTGTTAATGGATCTTTAACATCATTAAGTTCAGGTATGTAACCAGTTGTGAAATAATTTGTGTAAACATCCCATAAATATAAAAAATCAATTTTGGATAATCTTGATAAAAAATCATTTGATAAAATTTTATTATAAATATTTGTATGAAAATTGATAAAATAAAATATAGAAGAAATAATCAAAATTAACATCAAAGAATAAATTATACTTTTAATGCTAAATTTCTTAATCTTATTAAACAAAATGATTAATAAAATTAAAATTATACTTAGTACATAGCCAATTAAATTAGTGATCCCATAGGCTAAAAAAACATTTATAGAGCACAAGGTCATATAAAATAAATAATTTTTCATATCATATCTTGCTCTAAAACACGCAAGACCTAAAATTCCAAATACAATGCCAAGCTCCCAAGATCCACCAAGAATCCCGTAAGATCTTTGATTCAATAGATGGTCTGGTCCCAGGTAACCAATTGACGAAATTGATCCTATTAAATTGAATACTTGTAAAACAGAAAATATAAAATTGATAATTATATAAAATTTTATAATTTTATAAATATTATTTTTATCTAATACGTTATTAAGAAATATTATTAAAATTGTGTATTCAATTATTCTTAATAAAATAAGTAAATTTAAGTTTTTATGATTAATCACATGAATAATATTAAAGAACATAATCAAACAAAAAAAAATTATCCAATTTTTAAAAATAAAATTATTACTCCATAGTGCCATTGGATTTTTATTTTGAAAAAATAAACTCAAAGCAAAAATTAAAATAATTATATCATCAATTCTAGGTCCTTGTTTTACACCATCAAGAGGTAGTTGAAAAAGGTCAACTTTTGGAAGAAATATTACTAAAATTAAAAAAAAATATTTTATTTTAATATTTTTAAAATTAATTAATTGCTGTTTGATACTTTTAAAATACATATTTCATAATAGTATTAACTTTCAAAATTTTGTATATCAATAACACTAATAAATCAAAATAATTAAAAAGTTTACTCATAATGAAAAAAAAAAATTGTCTGCTAATTTCTCAACATTTTTATCCTGAGGAATTTGTTATTAATGATTTAGTTAGAAAAACAAATAATTATAAATTTAAGGTAGTTACAACATATCCAAGTTATCCAACATTTTTTAATTTTAAAAAATTTTATAAAAATTTCATTAAAAGAAAAAAACAAAATTTTACAAACTCTCAAATTTATAGAGTTGTTACTTTTCCAAGAATTTTTAATAATTATTTTGATATAATAATGAATTATTTAAGTTTTATTTTTTTTGGAATAGTTAGTTTGTTTTTTATACCTAAAAAAAAATTGATTTTATTTTTGTTTATGCAACTTCACCATTATATCAAGCTTTAATTGGAGTTGTTGCAAAAAAATTATTTAATAAAAAATTATTCATATGGGTTCAAGATTTATGGCCTGAGTCTCTTATATATACTGGTTATGTAAAAAATAAAACAATTCTTAATTTGTTAAAAAAATTAAGTTTATATATTTATAATTCATCAGATTTATTAATAGCTCAATCAAACGAACTATCTAAAAAAATAAAAAAACAAACTAAAACGAAGGTTGTTTATTTACCAAATCCAAGCAGAAGTTTTTATTCAAAAAAAAAAATTGGTAATATTATTTCAATTGGTTATGCGGGTAACTTTGGAAAGGTCCAAGATTTAGATCAAATAATTTTAATAGCTGATACAATTCGAAAAAAAAGATATAAAAAAATAAATTTTTATTTAATTGGAGAAGGCTCAGAACGTAAAAGGCTTTTACAAAAGCTTAAAATAAAAAAAATTGATAATGTTTTTATAAAGCAAAGAATTTCAATGAATAAAATTATTACATTTTATAAAAAAATGGATGTATTGATAATAAATTCAAATTTAAAGGGAGATGAGGCTGTCATCATTCCTTCTAAGCTTCAAGCATATTTATCAACCTCTAAACCAATAATATCTTTATGTGAAGGATCAGTTAAACAAGTGGTCAACAACTCAAACAGTGGAATAAATTTATCCAATATGAGTGTCAATATTGCAGCAAAAAAGATTATAGAATTAACTAATAATAAAAAAGAGATGTTAAAATTATGAAAAAATGGAAAAAACTATTTCAAAAATAATTATGATTTAGACATTGTCGTACGAAAGTTTGATAATATAATCAATTCTAATCTGTGAAAAAAAAACTATTATTACTTGGCTCCGAAGGAATGCTGGGACATGTTTCGCTGATTAAACTTAGTGAAAAATTTTTGGTTTATGCAACCACTAAACAAAAAAAATCATTTCTATTCAAAAGACTTAAAATTACACCTAATGTAATTTTCTTTGATAAAGTCGATTTAACAAATTTTCTATTATTAAAAAAAATTATAAAAAAAATTAAACCAGATTATATTTTGAATTGTGCGGGAGTTATTAACAAAAAAATAAACAACTCTACAATAATTAATTCTATAATTATTAATTGTCTTTTACCACATCAACTTGCTCATATATCTGATTTGAATAATATAAGATTCATTCATATTAGTACTGATTGTGTTTTCGATGGAAAAAAAGGAAATTACTTTGAAAATGACGAAAAAAACCCGTATGATTTTTATGGACAAACGAAATCTGTTGGTGAGGAATTTGTTTCAAAAAATTCTTTAATAATTAGAACATCTATAATTGGACATGAAATTAAATCCAAATTTGGATTGTTAGAATGGTTTTTAAATAGCAAAAAAAAAATTAGTGGGTACAGTGGTTTTAGTTATTCTGGTCTAACAACGCTTGAACTACAAAAATATATTTTATTTTTTTTAAATCATAAAAAATTTACTGGAATTATAAATATAGCTTCAAAACAAATAACAAAGTATGAATTACTAAAAATTATCAAAAAGGTATATAATAAAAAAATAATAATCAATAAAAATAGAACTGTTATAAAAAATATGGTACTTAAATCTAAAAGACTAAAAGATAAAACAATTAAAAAACCTCAAAATTGGAAAAAGCAATTAGAAGATTTAAAAGAATTTTATGAAGAAAAATACAAACATGTTAAATAATAAAACAATTTTAATTACTGGTGGGACTGGTTCTTTTGGATCTGCATTCGCAAAATTTTTATTAAAGAATTCATCTTGTAAAATTGTTGTTTTTAGCAGAGATGAAAAAAAACAGTTTGATATGAACCAAGAGTTAAAAAATAAAAGAATACAATTTTTTATTGGTGATGTTAGAGACTATCAAAGTGTTAATTTAGCAATATCAAACAATATTGATTATATATTTCATGCAGCAGCCCTTAAGCAAGTCCCATCCTGTGAATTTTTTCCATTAGAAGCTGTTAAAACTAATATTCTAGGCGCAGAAAACGTAATGCAAGCTGCGATAAATAATAAGGTTAAAAAGGTAATATTATTAAGTACTGATAAATCTGTATATCCAATTAATTCTATGGGCTTGACAAAATCTTTGATGGAAAAAATTATGATTTCAAAAACTAAATATCAATCAGCTACAGATTTTGTAGCCACAAGATATGGGAATGTAATGGGTACGCGAGGTTCAGTAATTCCACTATTCATAGATCAAATTAAAAAAGGTAAAAATTTAACTGTTACAAATCCTAAAATGACAAGGTTTTTGATGTCCATAGAAGAGTCGGTATATTTAGTATTGCATGCATTAAAGAATGTTAAAAATGGACACATAGTTGTTCAAAAATCGCCAGCTGCAAGTGTAGCTATTTTATCAAATTCATTAATTAAAATTTTTAATTCAAAATCTAAAATAAAAATAATTGGAACGAGAGGTGGTGAAAAAGATCACGAAGTTTTAGTTTCTAAAGAAGAAATGAGCAGAGCGAAGTCATTTAGAGGATTTTATGATATTCCACCGGAAACAAATGAAATTGAAAATGAAAAATATTTTTTTAAAGGTTTTAAAAGTAAATTAAATTTAGAAGAATACTCATCTAGTAACACATCTCAATTAGATGTAAATCAAACAATTGAAAAATTGAAGGAAAGTGCACTAGTTAGTAATTTGTTAAAAAATAAGAATTTTTAAAAAATTTAAAATCAAATTTTCTTAAATTTAATATGACACATAGTTTTAGTTTAATAAGTTTTTTTAAAAAATTTTATATACAATTTCTGATAAAATTTGGTTTTTTTAAAAAATTTTTATTACCAAAAAAAGAATATAGAATATTTATTTTCCATGAAATAAAAAAAAATAATTTTAAAAAATTTGAAGAAGTCATAAATTACATAAAGTCTAAATATGAAATTATTGACCCCAAAAAAAATTTCAATTTGAAAAGTAATTCAAGTCAAGCAATTATAAGTTTTGATGATGGCTATTATTCACAATATGAATGTGTAAAAAAATACCTAGATAAAAAAAATATAAAAGTAATTTTTTTTGCCATTTATGATTTTATGATTATTAATTCCAAAAATAAACATAAAAAATTTCTCAAGGATAATTTAAAAATTAATTCTAAATTTTTAAATAATGAAGAATTTAAAAATATGAGTATTAAGAATTATAAATTATTAATAAAAAATGGACATACGATAGGAGCACATACAATAAGCCATCCAAATCTCAAAAAAATAAGTAGAAAAAATTGTGAAAAAGAAATTTTTAATTCAAAATATAAAATTTCTAAAAAACTAGGAATTAAAAATTTAGACAATTTTGCTATAACATTTGGAGGCATAAACTTTATAAATCCATTTATACTTAAAATTTGTAAAAAATTTTATAAATCAACATATACAGGCATCAGAGGTTCAAATAATAAAAAAAACAACATTTATTTGAGAGATAATTGTGATTTGAATAAAGAAATTGATGAAATTAAATTGATAATAGATGGCAATGCAGATTTATATTATGTTTTTGATAGAATTAAATTAAAATTTTATAAATACATATCTTAACAGTGATAAAATTTACACCATATTTAAATATTTTTGATTTTTTTTTATCTTTTTTTAAAAAATTTTCTCTTAAGGATTTTTCTCATTTATTATTATCAAAATCTGCCAATAAGAATGTAGTTCAGTTTATTTCAAGATCGTCATGGTTCCTTTTTTTAATTGCAAGTATTAAAAAAAAAAAAGTTAACAGAAAAATAAATATTTGGTTACCCAGTTTTTATTGCAATGATCCAATTTATTTATTAGAAAAATTGAATATAAATATTTTTTTTTATGATGTGGATGATAACTTCCGAATTATTACATCAAGCATTAATTTTTTAGAAACACATAATAAAAAACCTGACATCATCGTTATGTGCAATTTCTTTGGAAAAATAATTGATGAAAAAGAACAATTATTTTTCTATGAGTTAAAAAAAAAATATAACGCCTGGTTGCTTCAAGATGCAACTCATTGTATTGATCCCAATGTTGTAGATAGTAAATATTCTGATTTTACCTTTATATCTCCTTACAAATTTTTCTCATTACCATATGGAGGTCTATATTTAACAAATTTGAAATTTTTAGAAGCCAATTCTATTACATTTTTAAATAATGAAAAATTAACTTTAGATTTTTTAAATAAAATAATTAATTCTTTAAATTTTAAAAAGAAAAATAATTTAAAATTTTTTCTTAAGTGGATGATTAAATCTTTGGTAAATTATTTATATTTCAAATTAACGATAAAAATTTTTGAAGATGATTATTATATTGAAGATATTAATTTATTACCTAATCCGAAAATTAATTTTGTAATCAAAAATTATATTTTTTTTAAATTCAAAAAAATTGATTTAATTAAATTAAGGATCAAAAAAAATTCACTAAAATGGAAAAAAACATTAATAAATCTTGGTTTTAAAAACCAAGAAAAAATAAAAATAGATGAATTTGATATTAACTCAAATGTTACCCCATATCTTCTGAGAATAAGCTCAAATCATGAAATTATCATTGAATATTATAAATTTTTAAAAGAAAAAAAAAATACCTATTTTAACATGGCCAAATTTAAATGAATTTATTAAAAAAAGTAATAGTAGATTCAATGCCTCAAGATTAAGAAAATCAAATTTTTACATTTCATTAAATTATCAAATTTTTCCATTGAATTTAAAAATTAAAAGTTTGTTAAATTTTGACAAATTAGAAAATAAAAATCACAATTACGAATTAATTAAAATTCAAGATTCCCAAACATGGGATAGATATTTTCGTAAAATTGATAACAATAATCTTTTACAAGATTGGAAATATGGAGAAATATTATCTCAATTAAAAAACATTTCTGTAAAACGTTATTTATTAAAGAGTAAAGATGAGACAGATAAGAAATGTATTTTTCAGCTTTTAAGTAATTCTAATAAATTTATAAATATAAGTTATATTAATAGAGGACCTCTTTTTTTTAGCCATGTAACTGAGGAAGAAAAGTTAAAAATTATAAATTTTTTATTAAGTTTATTTGACAAACCTTCTAAATTGAAATTTTTAAAAATTAACCCAGAAATTCAGATTAGTTCTAAAAATGTTTTTTTAATTAATAACAAAAATATTCTTTTTTTAAAAGAACCTCATTGGACCTCTTCATTAATAAACTTAAAAAATGATTTAATTTATATAAAAAAAAATTTTAGAGGGTCAATAAGAAATGATATTAATTTTTTTGAAAAAAAGATTAATGAGCTTACCTTAAATGTTTATGATAATTTAGAAAATCCGATATCTGATAAAAACAAAAAAATTTTAGAGAATATGTACCTAAAAAATCAGAAAGAAAAAAATTATAATGGAATAAGTATTGATTTGCTTAGAAAAATTCTCAATAAATCTAATTATAGACTCTATGAAATTATACACAACGAAACAAAAAAAATAATAGCGTACGGTTTATTTTATTTACACTTTCCTTCAGCAACATATTTGTTAGGGGTGCATAATGATAAATTTAAACAATACAGGGTAATGACTAATATTTTATTTATGTCTATTAAAGACCTTAAAAAAATTGAGTTTAGTTTTCTAGATCTTGGAGGTATTGATTATTTGAAAAATAAAAATGTTGCTAATTTTAAAAAAAAATTCCAAGGTCAAGAGTATACTTTAGTCGGAAAAAAAAGCTTAGTATGATAAAAAAACCATTTTTCTCAATTATCATGCCAAATTACAATTCATCTAAAACTATTTCTAAAACTTTAGAGTCAATAAAAAAACAAAGTTTTGATAATTATGAATTAATAATAGTGGATGATTGTTCTACAGATAATTCAAAATTTAAAATTTTAAATATTGTTATAGATAATAAAATTAAACTTATAAGATTAAAAAAAAATAGTGGCCCTGCGAAAGCAAGAAATATTGGCATTAAACAATCGAGTGGGAAATATTTAGCTTTTATTGATAGTGATGATATTTGGTATAGGAATAAATTGATGGAAATGTATTTTTGCATTTTAAGCAATAGAGCCAATGTTTATTGCCATAATGAATTATTTAGCTCCACAAAAAGATTTAAATATGTGATTAAAAATGGACCTTTTACAAAAAACTTCTACTACGATTTATTAACTAACAAGAATTGTCTTTCAACTTCAGCAGTAATTGTAGAAAGTCTTTTTATTAAAAGAAATAAAATTTTTTTTAATGAAGATAGGTCTTTTTTTTCAGTTGAAGATTATGATTATTGGATGAGATTAGCATATAATAAAGCAAAATTTCATTTTTCTAGTAAAATTCTTGGAATTTATAATTTTAATGATGATAGTATATCATCAAATTATTACATCCATTATCATAATACTTTAAATGTTTTAAAATATCATTGCTATAAAGTTAACAAATTTAAAAATGCCAATGAGACCTATAATAAAGCTAGTTTTAGGTACAAAATTAATTTTTACAAATATCAATTTTTAAAAAATAAAAATTTTTTTATAATTTTAAATATATTGAATTTAATTATTTTAAATCCAAAAACTGCGTTACAGCATTTTGTTAAAAGATTTTATAGCACTACTTAAGTAGGTCAACATATAAGCTCATATTTTGATGGACAATATCAAAGTCATCGCCTTGCATTTCCTTTGAAATTGACCCATTTACTTTACTATAAATTATTTTTGAAAAATTATATTTATTTTTATATTTATCAATTTTATCATAATCCCAAAAATTAATATGATTATGTGCATTATCTTTATCAAATTTACTATTTAATGTAAGTTCATTCATCAATTCCAAGTATTCATATTCAGTAATTTTTTTTTTAACTTATAATTATTAATATTTTTATTTGTACAAATTTTTTCAATTAACATATCTGTAGTAGTTTTTTTCCCATAAAATTTATGCCAGGCATAATAACTATTTTCAAATAGACACATTTTAAATAAATATTTTGCATCTGGGACGACAACTCTTAAGACACCATTTTTCTTTAAAACTCTTTTACACTCTTTAAAAAATTTGTCGGCAAATTTTTCTTCAACATGCTCTATAACATGTGAACAATATATGTTATCAACAGTCTCATCTTGAAATGGTATATTGTCATTTCTCATATCATAGCTAACTTTTTTTAAGTTAAATTCTTTCTTATCTGAGTAATATCTTTTGTTAAAAAAATCTAAACTAATAAAGTTATCTATTACATAATCTCCAGCACCGATATTAAGATTAATTTTATTTGTATCTCTTTTTCTAATTATTTTATTAAATATTATTTTATTTACTTTTGATCTTTTTCTATCTTTTCCATCTAATTGAACACTAATAATCCAATTAAAATTCTTCAAAATTTTTTGAATATACTTGTAAATTAATCTGATCATAAATATAAATATAAATAATGAATTACCCTATATTTTGTAGTTATTACACTGATAACTTTCCTTATAATATATACATAAAAGAATTAAAAAAAAGTCTTGATAAATTTAACTTAAGGTATGAAATTTTAAAATTAAGTAATAAAGGTGATTGGGTTTCCAATTGTGCTCAAAAAGCAGATTCAATAGAAAAAATATATTATAAATATCCACAGAATCCTATTTTTTGGTTAGATGCAGACTCAGAAATATTAAAAGAACCAGTTTTTTTAAAAAATTTTGACTATGACTTAGCAATTAATTTAAGAGATGGATGGAATATATTGGGTGCTCAAATTGGATTTGGTAATTCAGATGTTGCTAAAAAAATACTGAGGAGGTGGTTACAATATTGTAGAGAATTCCCTTATGTTTGGGATCAAGTTTCTTTAGGATATGCGTGGGCAGACATTCATAGCGAGAATAAAGTAAATACATTGTTAATGAATAAAGAAATGTTTCTTAAGAAAACAAGAGGAAAATATTTACAATTTTTCAATAATTTATTTAATAATAAAGCAGTATTTTTTAATAAGCAAGCCAGCAGAATAGTCGATACAAAAAATCAAATTCAATTTACTTCAGATGATGTGCCACTAATTTGGAGAGATTCGGTTAGGCAAAAAAAATTTTTTAAAATTGATTTATACAAAGAAAACAATTTATATTTAAAAAAAAATGTTACATAAATGATAATAGGTATTGACGCTTCAAATATAAGAAGTGAAGGAGGAATTATTCATCTTACTGAGTTGGTAAATAGCATTAGCCTAGATACTTCAAAAATAAATAAAATTATAATATGGGGAGATTTTAAAAATCTTAATAAAATAAAAAATGATAAAAAAATTCACAAATCATATATAAATAATTATTCGCAAAATTTATTATTTAGAATATTTTGGCAATTTTTTTTGTTACCAAGGATATTAAAAAAAAAACGATGTTCAATTTTATTTGTATTAGGTGGAATTTTTTTTAACAAAAAAATTAAAACTGTTACAATATTTCAAAATATTTTACCTTTTATATCGAATGACGTAAAAAAATATAGTGTATTCAAAAGATACAAAATGTTTCTCCAAAAAATATTATATCTTAAGTCTTTTAAAAATTCTGATGGTATAATTTTTTTATCAAAATTTTCAAAAAAAATTTTATCCAAAGAATTAAATTTAACTAATATTAAGCACGAAATTATACCGCACGGCATTTCAAATAAATTTACATTCAGAAAAAGAAAAATAGATAAAAAAAAAATTATAAATTTACTTTATGTATCAACTATAGATATTTATAAGCATCAGGATATTATAATTTCAGTAATAGGTAATTTAAAAAAAAATTTAAAATTAAAACTGAATTTAGTTGGTCCTTACTCAAAAAAATATAAAGAATTGTTGGATAAATTAATATTTAAATTAGAATTAAAAAAAAATGTTAGATTTTATGGTAGAATAAAAAATATTCATTTGAATAAAATATATAATAAAAATGACATAAAAATACACTTCTCTAAAGCCGAAACTTTTGGAATGACAATGCTTGAGGCAATGAAGTGTGGACTTCCTGTAATTTCAATAAAAAGCGAAATTTCAAAAGAAATTTTAGGAGAAGCTGGTATTTTTTGTAAAAATTCAGAAAACAGTGTTGAAAAAGCAATTTACAAAGTTCTTAATAATAAAAAATATCTAGATAGAAAAATATTTCATGGCAGAGAAATTTCTAGACTTCATAATTGGAAAACTACATCTAGAAAAACTATTTTATTTTTAGAACAAATTAATAGTTTATAAAAATTTATATTTATAATTAAATTTTTGTTCAAATATACTTATGGCTAAATTGAAATATATATGCGATAAAAAATTTTATGTATAAAATTTTTACTGTAGTTGGAACAAGACCCGAAATAATTAAACTTTCAAGGATTATTAATCTTTTTGATAAAAATTTTAAACATAAGATAATACACACTGGTCAAAATTTTGATTATGAATTAAATGAAATTTTCTTTAATGAGATGAAAATTAGAAAACCTGATTTCTTTTTAAATTCAGCAAAATTAACAGCAATTAAAACTATTTCTGAAGTTATTAAAAAAATTGAGTCATTAATTATTACAGAAAAACCTGATTTAGTTTTTATATTAGGTGATACTAATAGTTCATATTCTGCATTGGCTGCAAAAAAAAATAAAATTCCTATAATTCATTTTGAAGCTGGCAATAGATGTTTTGATGAAAATGTGCCTGAAGAAATAAACAGAAAAATTGTTGATCATATCTCAGATTTAAATTTAACTTATACTAATATTTCTAAACAAAACTTAATTAACGAGAATATTGCCCCAAAAAAAATAATTTGTGTTGGTAGCCCCATGAAAGAAGTAATAAAGTTTTATAATAAAAAAATTAATTCATCTAAAATTTTAAATAAATTAAATCTAAAAAAAAATAATTTTTTTTTAGTATCTTTGCACAGAGAGGAAAATGTTGATGATCCAATTAAACTTAAAAAATATTTTCAATCTATAATTTTTTTAACAAAAAAATACAAACTTAAAGCTTTGATTTCTACACATTATAGAACAGCAGCTAAATTAAAAAAATAAATATAAAAAATAAAAATTTAATGTTTGAAAAACCATTTGGTTTTTTTGATTATATGTATTTGCAAAAGCATTCTTTTGCTACTTTATCTGATAGCGGAACTTTATCTGAAGAGTCAAGTATACTTGGACGAACTGCAATACATTTAAGACATTGTACTGAAAGGCCTGAAGGATTAGAAAATGGCGCAATAACTTTATGCCAATTTTCAGAAAAGAATTTAGTAAAATCTGTAAATTTTATTAGTAAAAAGATTAAAGTTAAGAACCATATAGCATATGACAAGGATAATATTTCAAGTATAATTTTAAAAAAAGTTATAGGTTTTTTGGATGAAAAAAATAATCTATTTTAATTTAGTCTAGATTTTTGATAATATGAATATTCTTAACATAAGTTATATTTTTTTTAATTTTTTACTTTTTTTTTATTTTAGAAATATTTCAGATTTAATTAATATTTATGATAAATCTGGAGGACGCAAAATACACAAAGGAAATATTTCATTGGCAGGAGGAGTCTTCGTTTTTGTCTCTATTTTTTCATTCATTTCTTTTTCAAAATTATATGAAATAAGTTTTTTTAATCAATTATTAATAAATGAAACACAAACTTTAATTTTTCTTTTAACCTCTTGTATGTTTTTTTTAATTGGTTTAGTTGATGATAAAAAAGATTTATCATCAAAATATAAAATTTTTTTGTTTCTTATTTTTATCATATTTTACCTTAATTTTGATCCTTCATTGGTTGTAGAAATTTTATTTTTTTCTTTTGTGGATAAAATTATTCTTCTACAAAGTGCAAGCTTTGTTTTTACTCTTATTTGTATAATCATTTTTATAAATGCATTCAATATGTATGATGGTTCAAATGGTCAAATTGGAATTTATTCATTAATATTTATTTTATATATATCCTTTAAATCACAAAACTTAGATTTATTAATAATTACAATTCCAATTATCTTATTTCTAATTTTAAACTTTAAATCAAAAACATTCCTTGGTAATTCAGGATCTTATTTTTTAGGGTTTCTCTTTTCATTTATAATTATTAAAACCTATAAACTTGATAGTAATAATCTTAAAGCAGATGAGGTTGTATTATTAATGTTTTATCCAATTTTTGACTTAACAAGATTATTTGTTTTGAGACTAATAAATAATAAGAATCCTTTTATTGGAGATAGACAACATATTCATCATTATTTATTAAATAAGTTTAAAAAAAACTATATTGTTCAAATATACCTTTTTATTCTAGTTACATTGCCAATTATTACTTATGAAACATTTAAGATAAACTTAATTTTAATTTTAATAATAAATTTAATAATTTACTTATCAGTCATAATTAAAACTAAAAATTCTAAAAATATTGATAATGGATAATTTTAAAAACATTTTTTTTTTTACAAAAAATAATTTTTTTTTTTTATTATTATGCATTTATCCATGGGCTCTCATTTCAGGCCCCTTTATTTCTGATAGTATTGGAATTATCTTATCTTTATACTTGGTTGTAAAAAGTATAATCCAGAAAAATTTAACATATTATAAAAATGTATATTTTATCTTTTTTTTCTTATTTTGTATATTTATAAGTTTAAACTCAATATTTAATGCACAAAATTTTATTTCTATTAAATCATCAATTTTTTATATACGATTTGGTTTTTTTGCAATTGCAGTCCACTACATTCTAAAAATTAATTATGAAAAATTAAATATATTTTTTTATAGTTTATTATTAGCTTTATTGGTTTTAAGTGTTGACTCTACTTTTCAAAAAATTTTTGGTTTTAATATTATTGGTATAGAAAAACACGAACTACGAATAAGTTCTTTATTTGGAGATGAGCTTATCTTAGGTTCATTCGTAATTAAAATCTTGCCCATTATATTAGCTTTTATTGTTTATTTAGAAAAAAACATAAAGTTATCTAAAATCTTAATAATATTAATATTAAGTTTAATTCCAATATTGTTAAGTGCAGAGAAAGCAGCCTTTGTGTCAATCATTTTATTTTGTACATTTATAGTTTTTGCTTTTGACTATAAAATTAAAATAAAAATATTTTTAATTTTTATAATATTTTCCTCAATTTTTTCAATTTTATCAATAAATAAAGATACAAAATCAAGACTATTAAAAGAGTATGCGCAAAGCATAGTTGTTACAAAATCAATTTATACTCAAGTTCACATTTCTCATTTTAATACAGCTTATAAAATGTATTTGGATAAGCCAATTATTGGTCATGGTTCAAAAACGTTTAGATTAAAGTGTTCAGATCCAAAGTATATTTATGACAAGTTTTCTTGTTCAACACATCCACATAATTATTATCTTCAATTGTTAGCTGAGACAGGTTTAATAGGAACATTTTTCATTACTCTTTTTTATCTGTCATTAATTTTAATTTTATTTAAATCAATAAACTTGAAGAAAATGGTTATTTTAAATCATAATTTACCACACTCCCTTTTGGTTTGCTCTTTACTAATTACATTTTTGCCAATTTCTACTTCAGGAAATATCTTTAATAACTGGGTATCTTCTATGAATTTTTTTTCAATTGGAACTTTATTATTTTTTTTAGAAAATAAATTGAAAGTTAAAAAATATGATTAATCTTAATATTATAATAAAGAGTCTTTATAATTTTACTAAAAGATTAGTATTTGTATTTTTTTTTATATTTGTCTTCTATCAAATATTTCAAAACTTAAAATTTTTTGAGATTAAATTTCTAAAAAATTTACCTCTAATTTTATTAATTTTTTTTACACATATAATTCATCATAATTTTTTAAATTTAAGACTATATTTGTTAATTAAAAATTGTACTAATTATTCTGGCTCTTTTTTTTATTGGGCAAAAATTTTTTTTAGTAGTTTAGCTTTTAACTTAATGATAAGCCATACAGGATCGGCATACAGGGCATTAGAATTAAAAAAAAAGAATGTAGAATATGAAAAATTTTTAGGTTTATATTATATTTCATTTTTAGGTTATCTTATTGTTAATTTACTACTAATAAATATAGAAATTTTATTCATTGATGACGTTACTGAAAATCTAAAATGGTATATTTTTTTTATTTTTTCAATTATTTTTTGTCTAGCCATTTTTTTTCCATATTTCTCTAGTTTTTTTATAAATAAATTTCAAATTTATAATATCCAAATAATAAAAAAAATTTTTAATATAGGATTAACTATTTTATCTTTTATTAAAAATAGCGTTAAAAAAAGTGGAACAATTTTAATTATTATTGTTTTTAGTTCAACTTCACACTTTTTTGAATTTTTATTATTTTATTTATCTTATGACTTATTTATGACGGAATTAAAAATTGAAATATTAATAATATTATTTTCATTAAGCTTTGTATTAGATAGAGTTCCTATTATATCAAATATTCCAGGTTTAAATGAAACAATCTTTGCAGCAATTTCAGTACCAATGGGATTATATTTTAATGAGAGTTTTCTTACTAAGCTAACATTAAGATTTACTGGTTACTTTTCTGTAATAATAAACCTTTTGCTGTATAGGTTTTTTTTATCAAACAAATAAATGATTATTGTCACGATAACAAAAAATTCATCTAAAACTATCCTTGATACGATCAAGAGTCTAGAGAGACAAACTTATAAAAATATTAAATGGTTAATCATCGATGAAAAATCTACTGATAATACTTTAAAATTAATCAAATCTTCAAAATTAAATAAAGAAATTATTAATACAAAAAAGAAAGGTATATTTGTGTGTTACAATGAAATTCTTAAAACTTTAAAAAATAGAAAGATTGATGATATAATTTTTTTCTTACACTCAGATGATATTCTTTATAATAAAAATACATTAATGAATGTTTACAATTTATTCCAAAAATACAAAATAAGCGCTTTGTGTGGTGATGTTGTATTTTTTAAAAATAATAAAGAAAATATTTTTAGAAAATGGATTTCTAATCATCCTAAGAAACAAATTAAAATTATTAAAAATTTATATAAATTTAAAAATTTTGATTTTAATGATTTTTTATTCGGATGGTCTTTTCCTCATACATCTTTCTTTTTTCACAGTAAAATAATAAAAAAAATTCCTTATTATGATCACAAATTTAAAACTAGTTCTGATTATGGTTGGACAATAAAAATATTACTACAAAATAATTTTGATATTTATTATATAAATAAATTTTTAGTCAGAATGAGAGCTGGAGGAACAAGTACCAATATTAAAAATTTATTTGTTCAACTTAAAAATGATTTTACAATAATTAAAAAAATTTTTTATAAATCTTTTTTTGATTATTTTTATTGCCTAATAATATTATTTTTTAAAAAATTTTGGAAATTAAAACAATTTTTTTAAAATTCGTTAGGAAGTTTTTCTCTTTTCTTAATACCCAATATTCTTTTAATTACATTATGACCGTGAGCAATTTTTTTTAAGTAAACTGGTATATCATCATGATAATATAATTTATGTATAATAGGAAAAACGCCAATTCTACCAATATTTTTTTTTGAAATTATTTTTTTAACTTGATGCTCTAAGTTTCCATCAAATATTAGAGCATCAGTTGGCTCCAAAAGATCATCAAGATTAATTAATTTATTATTTTTATTTATAGTTATTCCTCCTTCTTCAAAATCATTATTTTTAAATGTTATATTGAATGTAAGATTTAACATCATATTTTTTGAATGCCCATCGACATGTTGAGACATAAACCCTTTTCCGGCTTTATAAAAATTTGTTTGTAAATACATAGCTATTCCATGTTTTGAATAATTTAAGCCATAATTTTCTTTTTTCCCAGTTAGTAAATTTCTAATTTTGTGAAGTTTAATTCCATAATCAAAAGTTAGTTGGTGATGCGGTTCATTCCATAAGTATTGAACCAACCTAAGCATATCGTTCTCTTTTGAATTCTTCTTTGAAGTAGCTAAATAATTTTTATCTCCTAAAATAATTCCTGTTTTATGAATATTATAATTTTTATTTTGAATTTTTATATTTTCAAAATAGTTTAACCAGTATTTTCTTATAATCTCAAAATCATTATTATTTATAAAATTTTTAATTATATAATATCCGTTATGATTCAATTGATTAATAATATTATCAGTTTCCATTAATTTTACTTATGTTATAACTTACAAATATACTTTTTTTTATATTAAAATTTTTATGATATTCCATTTTAAAAAAAAAAAAATTAATTTAAATAATAATATAACTCTAATCAAAAATTCAAAATTTAAAGATCTTCGAGGCGATATATCCACAATTGTGGATAAATCTATACAAACAAAAATAATCAAAAAAAGTTTTTCTAATTATTCTGATAAAATAATGATTAGAAAAAAAAATACACTTACCGGAATTCATGGGGATAACAAAACCTGGAAAATCTTATCTTGTCTTAAAGGTAAAATTTTAGTTGTTTTAGTAAATTGTGATTTAAAAAGTAAAAAATTTGGAAAACATTATAAAATTATTCTCAGCGAAAAAGATACAAATTCTCTAATTATTCCTCCAAAAATAGGTAATTCATATCTATGCCTATATCAAGAAAACATAATATTTTATAAAAATCTATTTAATGGAAAATATAATGATTTTGACAAACAATTCACATACAAGTGGAACGATAAAAAATTCAAAATAAGATGGCCAATTACAAACCCAATTTTATCTAAAAGGGATAAATAAATGTTAAAAAATTAATGTTTTTTAAAAAAACTTGGTGCAAAACTCGAATAATTAAAAAATAATAATATATTAATTATTATTTTCATGAATGCAAAATTACACCATTCGATTTCTCCTATATATTTTTCTTTTTTTCCACCTAAACCATTTTTGAAATAAAAAACGTTTTTTTTCTTGATCTCATCATCACCAATAAAATAATATTTTTTAATATTTTTCTTTTTTGCCTCATCTAACAAACTTATCATTAAGGGGTAGCCAGTTTTTAAACTTCTTCCATGATTTGTAGTTACCGCAAAAAAATCCCATGCCCTATGGTCTTGAAATATAGCTGCTCTGAAACCTAGAATATTATTAAATTCATCATAAGCTTTTGAAAAAATAATATTTTCTTTAAATATTGAAAAAATAGATCTAACTTCCTCGTGACTGTGTCCTTTTCCTAATTTTTTATCAATCTCTAACTGTCTACTTAATTTGTATATCATGCTTATGTCTGGATTTTTATCTATCACAATATAGATTTTTTTTTTGTTAGAAACTTTTAAATTTTTTTTAAAGTTTCTATCTGTATTTTTAATTTGTTCATTTTTATTTTTGAAAATTGGTATAACTAATTTTGTATTGCCTGATCTTTTGAAAATAGCTCTATTAATATTAATTTTTTTTTTTAAATTTAAATATTCATTCTCCAAAGAGTTAGTTAGATCAGCTCTAAAATATTTAAAAAAAAATTTTTTATATTTTAAGTTTAAAAATTTAATTACTTCACTTAGATTTTCATCTTGTCCATTTATTGAACCAGGTAAATAAATAAATATAAGTGGTCCTTTCGTTTTAATTATAAGTTGGCAGCTTGATATAAGCTCATCATTTTCATTAATACACAATCTTAATATTTGCCATTTATATTTGCTTTTAAGAATACCCCAATTATAAAACTGTCTATAATCTCCTTTTTTTTTAATTACAAATTCATCCCATTCACTCTCGCTTAATGAGGATTCATAACAATATTTCATATTTATTATATTAATTTGAATTTAAAATTTTGCTACTATAAAAATTTGAGAATTAATTAATCCTCTCAAAGAATTGAATGGAGAATAATATACATTCAAAATTTTTAAGTTCTCTTTTTTTAAAAAATTAATAAAATTAATATAATTAAAACCAATGTGTGAGTTCGAATATTTTTTAGTTGATCTTTTTATATTTACATAAAAAAAACTTTTCAAAATATTTTTGAAAGTTGTATTTTCGTGAGTTTGGAATGTAAAAATTCTAATTAAATTTTTAAGAAGGCTTGATAGGCCAACCTCAATTGGAACAGAAATAACAAAATTACAATTTTTTACTGAAATTTTCTTTAAATATTTAAATATTTTTTTCTGTTCATTAATGTTTAGATGTTCAAAAACTTCATTAATACAAATTAAATCAAAATAATTTTGATAAATTTTTTGTGGGTTTGAAAATATTTTATTAATTTTATATTTTTTTAAATTAAATTTTAATTCTTTAACCATTGAAATATTTGGCTCATAAAAATAGTAATTTTTTTTTTGAGACTTATTTATAAATTTATAAAGTTCTCCATCACCAGCTCCATAATCAAGTATTTTAAGTGGTTTAAATTTTGCAATCAATTCTGATGATAAAAAATACCTTTTAGAATGCGAAAACCTTTTAATAAAAGATTTGTTTCTTATTGTCTTGCCATCATAATTCATAATTTAAATTAGAAAACTCTTTTAAATGATCATAATTATTAACAGATTTACTGAAAGTTGTTATTATTTTTAATCATAAAAACTAACAATTAAAAAGCTTTACAATTTTATAATATAATAGTATTGAACTGTGCCTGGTAATTATTGCGAGAGTGTTATACCCGATCCCATTCCGAACTCGGAAGTCAAGCCTTTCAGCGCCAATGGTACTTTGTCTTAAGACACGGAAG
>MDTG01379143.1_pt1 | contig 35031 bp, 32 predicted proteins | sample 811421 | NCBI WGS metagenome assembly MDTG01 (sample SAMN05326645, study PRJNA326480) | marine metagenome | isolation source: seawater | place: Pacific Ocean: South East | collected 2011
CTTTACTTATACCATTACTAATGACGATGGCACCACCGATAGCGCAACTGTCACGGTCACCGTTACGGGTGTGGAAGATCCCCTCGGTGCCAACAATGACACAGCAACGACGGATGAAGATACCTTAGTCAGCATCCCCGTATTAGCTAATGATGTAGACTTAGACGATGGCTTTAGTATTACCGGTGTCACCGCCCCTGCTGCTGGTACGGTGAGCATCAATGGCGCCAATATTGACTTTGATCCTAATGGTGATTTTGATAGTTTGGATGCAGGTGATACAGCAATTCAAAATTTTACCTATACCATAACAAATGATGACGGCACTACGAGTTCAGCAACTGTTAGTGTTACTGTTAACGGCCTTGGCTCACCAAACGTAGCACCAACTTTGGCTGATATCGACGTCTTAAAAGCGTTACCTCAGACGACTAGTCCAGCATTCCGCTACGAAGCATCTGACCTCGATGCTGATGGGTTTACGAGTGATAACCCTGCACCGGGAACGAGTATTTTCAGTTGGACAGATAAATCTAGCGCCAGCAATAACGCCGGCAGCACAGGAACACGCCCTGTTTTGTCAGTAACTGATAACCAGAGTTATGTTGACTTTACTACACCGGGTACCGCGCGTCTAAACCCTACCAATGCATCAGAGATCAATACTAGCTCTTATACTGAGAAAACCATTTCTATGACTTTTCGGACTGGTACTGATCTTAGTGGGACACAAGTACTCTATGAACAAGGCGCAGGAGTCAGGGGTTATACCTTCATCATGGAAGGCGGAGAGTTATATGCAATGGCATTTAATAATACCAATGAGTGGGGCCCTGCAACTGCGGATCGCTATAAGCCAATTTCGCTAGGCTTTCTTGCAACAGAAACTGTATATACAGCAGTAATGGTTCATGACTCATTTGAAGTCGTTGGGCCAGATACAGGAACATTTCGTGCCTATCTCAATGGTGTCGAAGCAGCGACCTTCCAAACCGATGTCCCATTCCAGCGGGCACACTCTGGTGGCGCTGGTATCGGTGATGTTAATGGTTCAATCCGTCACCCAGTAACTTTTGGAACTGTTAATGCCGGTAACTCTAGTAACTTCTTAGGCGAAATTAGTCATGTTACCTCCTGGAATGATGTCTTTACCCCACTTGAATTATCCGCCAATGCGGTAGCAAATTTTGGCGGCTCCATGCAACTGACCACAACACTGCTCAATGCCCAGGATATTGATAATTCACCGTCAGAATTAACCTACACTGTCAGTGGTGAAGTGAATGGTCAATTAGAATTAGTAGACAGTGCCGGTGTCGCTATTAGTAGCTTTACCCAAGCTGATGTGAATGCTGGTAAAGTGGTGTTTGTACATGATGGTTCCGCAGCCACAACAGCGTCGTTTGATTTCACCTTAGGGGATCCGACTGTAACCCCATTCTCTGACACGATCACGATGTATGTTACTACTCCAGTCACAGGTGGAAATGGCAGCCAAACGCTAATTGGTACTGAAAATTCCGATGTAATCACAGGTGGGAATGGTAGCGATACCTTATATGGTGAGATAGGCGCAGACTTATTAGACGGTGAAAATGGTAAAGATAGCCTATTTGGTGGTGAAGATGACGATATCCTTATATTTGATAGCCAAGACAACATAGCTGATGGTGGAAGCGGTACAAATGATATTCTTCGGATTGATGATAATAATGAAAACGTCGATATTACATCCATCCTCAATCAAACAAATGGATTAGACATTACAAATATTGAACGCATTAGTCTGATCGGAGATAACCAAACGTTAGAACTCACGTCAGATGGTAGTGATAATGACATCAGCGAAATTACAGACAGTAATAATACGCTGTATGTTGATGGTAATAACACAACAACAGTTATTCTCAACTTGACTGGCGGCAGCTGGAGTGCCGGCACAGCAGCAGGCGATTATACGTCATACACCAATGGTACAAGCACATTATTAATTGATAATGATATTTCAACAGTAACCATACTCTAAGCTTCTGTTCACAATTAAACCAGTGTACAATAGGTGTTTTTGCTTCTACTATTATTAATGATGAAAACACAGTGCTGGTCGAAAATATTATTACTAATCATAGGGTTAAGCTTGGGTCTAGGACCTTGGGCCTACGCTGGTAATAACTTGCCCAACCTAGGAGATCCTAGCCAAGCTAAGCTCCCCCAGAGCAAAGAAGCCGAAATTGGCAAAAAATTCATGCAGCTCATCCGCAGCTCCGGTAAAGTCATCGATGACCCCATCGACAACGCCTATCTAGAGGGTATAGGGGACAAATTAACTAAAGCCGCTGATACCCAGGGCTACCATTTTCACTTCTTCTGGGTCAATGATGGCTCAATCAATGCCTTTGCCGGGCCGGGGGGTTATATTGGTGTCAACGCAGGGCTCATCATGGCCACCAGCAATGAAAGTGAACTGGCCAGTGTAATGGCCCATGAGATTGCCCACGTTACCCAGGGGCATTTAGCCCGCAAAATTGAAAATGCCAAAAAAGTCCGTCTTGCCAGCCTGGCGGGGATGCTAGCTGCGGTCGCAATCGGGACCCAAAGTGGTGAAGCTGCCGGCGGTGCATTAGCAGCAACAATGGCTGGTGGCCAACAAAGCATGTTGAATTTTTCCCGTGTCAATGAGCGGGAAGCCGATCGCGTTGGTATGGAAACATTGTTTAACAGCAATTTTACCCCAAGTGCTATGCCCCAGTTTTTTTCGCGCTTACAAGAGCAAGAGCGGTATTATGGTAGCTTTCCAGAATTATTAAGTTCTCATCCACTCACAGATGATAGGGTTGCAGATGCCGAAAACCGCATTGCTCAATACCCTAAACGTCATGCCACAAGTTCGCAAGAATATTATTTAATACGAGAACGGCTACGTGTACAAACGGCCAAATACCCTAAAGAGGCTGTCAATTATTACAAAAAATCACTACAAAATCATGAATACCAAAATAAACTCTCTATGGAATATGGTTACGGCCTAGCCTTAATTCGCAATCGTCAGTACACCAAAGCCAACCAAGTTCTCGAACAGATTGCTAAACAACAGCCTGAACAGCTAACCCTACAACTTGCCTATGCAGACTCTTTTGCTGAAATGCATCAGTTCACTAAAGCCAATGATATCCTCGCTAAACTCCATAACGATCACCCGGATAACTACGCAGTTAGCTGTCAGTATGCGGCAACGTTATTAAAGGCAAAACAAGCCAAACGTGCCGTTAGCATCCTGCAACGACATCAACTCAAATACCCTGATGATCCTACTCCTTATGGCCTACTCTCTCGTGCTCTGGGGCAAGCAGGTCAACAAGCCCTCGCCTACCAAACCCGAGCACAGTATTATGTCGAAAATGGATCACCGCGCTTGGCTATCGATCAATTGAAGATTGCCTTGCAACAACCCCATTTAGATCCTTATAATAAAGCACGTATCCAAGCGCGCTTAGATGAACTCAAAACTAATCTCAAAAATGCCTAGCTAAGGCCATAGGAAGACAATGACAAACCACTTTATCAAATGGATGACATTCACCGGACTTATTCTCATGGTGGTAATGGCTAATATTGATGCCACCATCGTTAATTTAGCCCTGCCAGACATTGGCAATTATTTAAATATTCCTCTCTCCAGCATGCAGTGGGTAGTCAATATGTATTTACTGGTCACCATGGCAACGTTTGTGCTAGGTGGCAAACTGGGTGACGTCTATGGCCGCCGCAAAATCTATTTAATCGGCATCATTGTCTTTATCGTTGGCTCAGCACTTGCCGGCCTTGCCAATAATCAATGGCATATGTATCTTGGCCGAGGTATCCAAGGCTTTGGCTTTGCCCTGACCTTTACCACGGTGATTATATTAATCACCTCGATGTTTCCGGCATCCCGTCGCGGTGCCATTATGGGAATAACCCTAGTATTTTCTGGCATGTCCCAAGCCATTGGCCCTAGTGTTGGCGGGGTTATTCTGCATTATCTGGATTGGCGCTGGATATTCTTTATTAATGTGCCATTAGGATTGATTTCCTTCGCTATTACTTGGTTCTTTTGTCCAAAAGGCTTAGTCGAGCGTAAGGATGAAAGCATTGATTATATCGGTGCTGCCCTGCTTGCTATTGGTTCTGGTTTAATGGTGACAGGGTTGAATGAAATCAATCACTGGGGACTCAAGAATATTGATTTGTACTGTGTTTTTGTCGGTGGGTTAGTCTTCATGGCATTATTTATCTGGCATTCGCTGCGACAAAAAGAACCGTTAATTCAAATGCATTTTTTCCGCAATCGTCCTTATGTAGCAGTTAACATCGTACGTGCTATTTTTATGTATAACTATGTCATGCTATTGTTTATCTTGCCTATTTATTTACAGAATATTTTAAACTACAGTGCCCTGCATGCCAGTTATTTCCTGCTAGCGATGACCTTAGTATTTGGCGGCTCGAGTCCCTTTATCGGCCGCTGGCTGGACACAGTCTCGGCGCGCTTCTCAATATCTGTGTCTGTCATTGTGCTCATGTTAAGCTTGCTGCTTTTTGCCATATCGCCATTTATCTTAACAACGACAACCTTAATCCTTGGCTTGGTACTGACGGGTATCGGTGTTGCTATTAATATTAATGCTACGATTACAGCAGCTATGACTGAGATACCGGAGGAGCAACAAGGTGTGGGTATGGGATTATTTTATACGTTGACGTTCTTTGGTGGTTCAGTGGGGATCGCATTATCCGGTTCTATTGTTGGCTTAGTCAGCCGTATACATATCATCAATCATACTGCAAATACCGCATTAACACAGTACATTGAGCCATTGCGACTAGCTGCCAGTGGAGCGCGTAGCATTACTGATCTACAACAGGAATTACCCGCAAATTTATTCCAACAAGCACTGCCATTAGTACAACAAAGCTTTTCTATTGCTTTTGCAGCTGTGATGGGATTAAGCTTAGTGCTAACGCTGTTAAGTTTATACTACTGCCGCCGTTTACCGAATAACTCAACTAAAAGCGTCGATGCCAGTTAAGTGTTTGCCTAAAATAAGATGATGGATATTATCCGTACCTTCATAGGTAAATACAGACTCAAGATTATTCATGTGACGAATAACATGGTACTCGAGACTGATCCCATTCGCTCCCAGCAAATTGCGTGCCATGCGGGCGATTTTTAATGCTTCACGGCAACTATTCATCTTACCTAATGAAATCATTGGCGGTGAAATCTTACCGGCATCTTTGAGCCGCCCTAAACGTAAATTAAGGCATTGCGCTTTGGATATTTCGGTAAACATATTGACTAGATCATTTTGGACTAATTGAAAACTGGCGACAGGTTTATTGAACTGTTGACGTTCCTTAGTATAATCCAATGCAATTTCAAAACACGCGATTGCTGCACCAATAGCCCCCCAGGCAATACCATAGCGTGCTTGACTTAAACAACTAAGCGGAGCACCAATGCCTTTGTCACTGCCGGGCAAGTAATTCTCATCTGGAACAAAACAATCACTGAACACCAACTCGCCTGTAGACGATGCACGTAGAGAAAGCTTTTGTTCGATACTAGGACGTTCAAAACCATCGAAGTCTTTTTCAACAATAAAGCCGCGGACTCCTTCATCCGTCATCGCCCAAACAATCGCAAGATCAGCAATCGGTGCATTGGTGATCCACATTTTTGCGCCATTCAGTACCCAACCGCCATCGACTTTTTTGGCGGTGGTTTTCATACTGCTCGGGTCAGATCCCACATCCGGTTCTGTCAGACCAAAGCAGCCAATCAACTCTGCACGACACATGGCCGGCAAGTATTTTTGTTGTTGGGCTTCACTGCCATAACGATGAATAGGATACATGCACAAAGAACTTTGCACCGACGCGAAGCTTCGCAAACCACTGTCGCCGCGCTCAAGTTCTTGACAAATAATACCGTAGGTGACGTAATTTGCCTCTGCGCCACCAAATTTGCTCGGTAATGTAATGCCTAACAAACCTAATTCAGCCAAACGTCTTGGTAACTGTTCAGGAAAATAAGCTTCTTCAAATGCCTTTGGCATCGCAGGGATCACTTCATTATCAACAAATTGACGCACCGTAGATTGAATCAAGCGCTCTTCTTCAGTTAACTCTTCACTCAGTAATAATAAATCTTCCATCATTCACTCGCTATGATATATTCAATTGTTGTTTCACTGCCGTAACAATATCATCACGGCTGGGTAATACATGCTGCCATGCTTGACCAAGAGGAATAAAGCAATCACGCCCACACAAACGCTTAATCGCCGGTGGACTCGCCATCGTTTCTACGATTAAAGTAACGAGTTCTTCTGACAAGGAACCGGTCTGTCGACCTTCATCGACAATTAAAACATGTTGGCATGTTTGAATAGCATCGATGATTGCTGCTTTATTCAACGGCGCTAACCAACGTAAATCAATAACTTTAACCCGACGTTGATGCGTCTTTTCAATGATTTTGGCTGCTTGGCGAGATAAATAGTAACCATTACCATAGGTGATGATAGCTAGCTCATCGCTGTCGCCATGTATACCCAGTTCGCCAAATGGGATACACATATCTGATGCAGAGTAGCTACTCAACCACAAACTGTCACCGGGTATATGCAAGTCTTTTGTCATATATAAAGCGATCGGTTCTAAGAATATCACAATGCGGTTCTCTTCATAGGCAAGGCGGACACACTCTCGTAGCATTTTGGCACCATCCTCACCATTCGAAGGACAAGCAACTATAACCCCGGGCAAATCCCGCAATACCGCTATGGAATTATCATTATGGAAATGTCCACCAAAGCCTTTTTGATAGGCGAGTGAAGCAATCCGTATTACCATAGGATTGCTGAATTGGCCATTGGAAAAAAACGCTTGGGTAGCTGCCTCACCGCGAAGTTGATCTTCCGCATTATGGAGGTAGGCTAAGAATTGAATTTCAGGGATTGGCAAAAAGCCATTCAGAGACATCCCTATAGCCGTACCAAGAATGGTTTGCTCATCAACGATAGTATCAAACACCCGCCGCTGACCAAAACGCTTTTGTAGATCAGCAGTCACATGATAAACCCCGCCTTTTTTGCCAACATCTTCGCCAAAAACAAGGATTTCAGGGTTCGTTATCATCAAATCCGTTAATGCTAAATTCAATTGCTGACTGAGGTTACGAGGTAGAGTCAATTGCTTCTGATGATTGTTAAAAATGGCTTCTCGTTGTTGACCATTGGGAGATAAATCTAGCACTCGCTCACTCTTAGAGGGTACTATACTAGCAGCAACCGCAGCAGCACTGGTTAATTTTGGTCGAGCAACTGCTGCAGCTGATTTTTTTTCGAATTCATTCTTGATGTTTTGGTAGCGAAGAATAATCTCATCGGTGCTAGCAATACCCTGTTCTACTAATATTCTTGCCGTATGGAGCAGAGGATCATTGGCTTCTGCTGCCACAATATCCTCTTCACTGTGATACACACTTTCAATATCGGAGCCTGCATGACCTAGCAAGCGCACACAACGCATATGCAAGAACACTGGCTGGTGTTTTCTTCGCGCAAGCTCCTCTGCTTCACGGGCTTTTTGATAAACATCACATATATTCAAACCATCCGCACAAAGATAATGGATACCTTGGCGGTGGCGCACATTGGCGGCCACCCAACCATGGGGTGTCGGCATTGAGATCCCAATGCCGTTATCTTCACAAATCATGACTAAGGGCAAAGGGTATCGTGCCGCGCTCACCCACTCGACTGTATTCATCGCCCCTTGCGCAGTCGAATGATTCAATGATGCATCGCCAAAACTGCATAACACCACACTGTCTGGGGCTAAGGCTGTTTGCAGTCCCAACTCTTTACCCCGCGTGATTGATATCGCCAGACCAACAGCTTTAGGTAGATGGGAAGCGACCGTACTGGTTTGGGGAAGAATAGATAACTGTGTACTGCCGAATACTTTATGCCGGCCACCGGCAATGGGATCATCACTGGAGGCGGTCAGCGCTAATAGTTGATCATGGACCATATCGATACTGGGCTCTGCAGCTGCCCGCTGAAATACAAATGCACCACTGCGATAGTGCAATAATGCCATATCATCCGCCCGAAATGCTTTGGCAATGGCAGCATTGCCTTCGTGGCCACTGCTACCAATCGTATAAAACCCAAGTTCTTGTTCTTTGAGTTGGCGAGCTACCAAATCACAATGACGACTTTTTGCTTGCGCATCAAACAAAGCCAGCAAATCATCGTGGCTAAGATCTGCATCGGTGGGGGTTGTACCAGACAGTGCCGTGGGAAATTGCTGCTCGCTTACCCGCTGATAAAATTTTTCATCAATGATTTTGGCACGATCCAGCACCTCACCTCCCTCATGCGCTACTGATTACAATTCTGGCTCAGGACTATTGATAATATAGCGTAATAATGGTGCTAAGAACAATGTCAGCACCCCGATGATGATAGCCAAGGTCCCAAATTCGCCAAAGGAGGAGGCAAATAAGTGATCAGTTATTAATGGTGCCGTACTACCACTGGGATCCGTGGTTGATTGCGCCAAAACGCTGGACATCGCACCCGCAACCCCAGTGCTTAATTGCCAAATTCCCATCATCACACCTTCGTAGCGCTCTGGCACAAGGCTACCGACCATGGCAAAACCCACAGGACCAATGAATAACTCACCCATGGTTTGGAAGAGATAACTACCGACAACCCAGCCAAAACTGCTCAATCCCTGCTGGTTGGCGAAACTGATACCTATCTTTAAAATGACATACCCAATACCCATCAATAATACGCCGATGGCAAACTTCATCGGTGTGGACAAAGAACGGTTTTTGCGTGCCATTCGCAGCCAAATATAACTAAGAATTGGCCCCAGCGTAACAATGAAGAAAGGATTTAATCCTTGCACACTGGGTGTCGGAATAGTAAAACCCAGTACTTGCCTATCCACATTACGCTCGACAAAGATTGTCAATGCAGATGGCGCCAACATATATAATGCCCAAAAGGCAACGGCAACGACAATTAATACCAAAAATGCTACTAAGCGCCAGCCTGACGCTGATGGTTCTCGATAGGCTAAAGATAAAATAAAGAAGGCTGAAAATACTCCGATACCAATCAACAATGCATTGGACACCGCGGAATGTCGCAACAAGAGCATAATCACAGGAATAGCCGCAAAACATAGTAGATATCCGCGCATAGACATGGATTTAGTGCGGATAACTTGTTCGAGTTCACTGTCATCGCGCATTTGGTATTTGAATAAATCATGGAAAAAATAAAACAGGACTAAGGCCAATGCAGAAAACACCGCTCCCACCAAAAACGCCATATGAAAACCAAAATGATCGCGAATATACCCCACACTGGCAAACGCCAAAAACGCCCCTAAGTTCATGCCGATATAGGAAATCAAAAAGCCACTATCACGGCGTTGATCATCTTTGGCGTACAAACGTCCCAACAAAACATAGGATGCCGGGACAAAGGTAGCGGTCCCAATGACAAAACACGCCAAGCCTATGTACATTGCCATCGCCCCAGGATAGAACAAAACAATAAGTCCCACCGTTGTTAATAGCAAACTTATCTTGACCGCCAAGCGATAGCCAATTAATTCGGCCACATAACCACCCACAATCGCCATGCCGAAAACCAATGATGAATAAGCGGCATAGAGTGAATAGGCATGGTGCTCTGTAAAATCTAAGACATTGATACAATACAACACCAGCAATCCCTGAATCATGGCAAAACCAATCATCGGCAATAATTGCATCATAAACATCACCCCGACCCCTTTCGGATACAACGGTAAGTTATCGAGGGAATCGGCAGTGGTGGAATGGGTCATAGTGGCTCCAGGCTAAGAAACAGCCTATTCTAGCCAGATAATGGCCTTATAGCAACGGTTAGCGCTTAGGCGACTCACAGAACAACGTCGTGGCAAGGCCATAATCCACCGTTTGCCAGTCATCAATCTCGAATTGTAATGCACAAATAGTACACGTGGGCATGTGGCTAATGGTGCGGTCGCCCAAGTGGTTCGCAGCCAAGGTAAAGGTCGGATTGTGGCCGACGAGCATGATATTATCGTAGCGATTATCCAAACCATTGATCAGTTTTATGAGTATTTTAACATCTGCATTATAAATTTCGGGATTTTGATCGATATCACTTTCAGGGTAACCCAAGGCGCTGGCTATGCCATAAGCAGTCATCACTGCCCGCTGCGCAGTTGAAGTAATGATTCTGTCAATTTGTACCCCCTCTTCAAGCAGCCACTGCCCCATTTGGGGTGCTGCAAGCTTGCCCCGTTCATTCAGGGGACGTTCAGCATCACTGGCATAATTAAGACCGTGTTCAGATTTCGCATGACGGGTGAGATACAATGTTTTCATGATTTAATACTCGGAATGGTTAATTCAAATAAAGTAATGTCATCCCCTTGCCCTTTGTGTCCAGTAAATTCTGCTAGTGTTGCTGGAATAGTATCAAATACAGATTTATTTTTTTGTGGGCTCTTAAAAACATTCAATAATCGCTGCTCACCAAACATTTCTTCTGCCTCATTCTCAGCCTCGATAATTCCATCAGAGAACAAATAGACGCGATCGCCTTGTTTGATATTGAGTACTTGCACATCCGATCTAAATTCCTTGGTTGGCAGCACCCCCAATGGCAGATGTTGCGAATTCAAAAAGTCGATAATTCCTTCCCCTTCGCGACGCAAAATACCATGGGGCAAACCGCCATTCCAAACTTTGATGATCTGCTCATCAGGGCAATAATCCAACATAGCTGCCGCACAAAAAATATTAGCCGGCAGTATTTGATGTAGTTTACGATTAATTTCACTGACAATTTCTTTGATAGAAAAACTTTTTTCGGTCATAGTATAAAAGGCATCTGCCACTGGCAAACTGCCAATCGCTGCCGGTAAGCCATGGCCAGTAAAATCACCTAAAATAATATGCAATCCGCCGCTGGGCTTTTCTGCCACCAGTAATACATCGCCATTAAATACCGACATTGGTGAGAGGATGTAACGGATATTGGGTACATTCAAACTGCCGCTGCGGGTGATGCTTGCAAATAAGCGTTTTGCGATGTTTTGCTCAGTGTAGATGAGCTCCTTGTAGTTACGTAACTCAATCTCATGGCCAATGACTTGAGCTTGCATACGCTGATAGTGGGCGAGTTTAGTCTTGAGCAATGCTTTGGAACTATCAAGCGTCACAACATCATCCACCAATACTTGGCTTTGAGTATACTCCGCAAAGTCCTCAATCACGAGTATAATGACTAAGTCTTGACGAAAAGTTTCTTGGTAGGTTGCAAGGCTTTTGTCTTGTTGAAGTCGCTCGAGTGAGATAAATACCACGTCAGGGCGATAACGTGCCAGGTGAGTATCATCAAGCGCCGGCACAGAACCGGCGTCGGTATCAAAACCTAACGCTTTGAGGTGGTTTTTGAAAATACGTTCTTTTGGCTCATCCCCAAGTACCAAGAGAAGTCGCAGACTCGTCAGTGCCATGAATGCTCTCCTTAGCGGCTCTGACGCGGTGGTTAATTCAACGCATCAGGCATAGCGATGAAGTGTTTTTCACCGTCTTGCATGATAGTCACCCCCCGCGGGCTAATTGCTGTCACCCGTGCGCCATTTTGTAATTGGGTACCCACAGTTACTTGGAAATAACTCCCGCCAGAGGTCAACATCGCTTGCCAACGGCCTTTTTGTTGGCCGATATAGGCTACTTCGATGTTCTTGGCGGCAGTAGTAGCAGCGGTAGGTTTCAAACTACCTTGGCCAGTCAATTGATTACTCACTTCCTGGGTCTTTGCTTCCAACTGTGCTGAGCGCAAACGGGATTCCGCAATCTGCGCATTGGTGGCAACCAGTTTCTGTTGTAATTGCGCAATTTGATATTGATTCAACAACTCGACATATTGAGCTTCGGTTTTTTTGCTTTGCTCAAGTACGGCAAGTTGTGCAGGCGTTAAGGGCTGCTTAGGTACTTCAGTAATGCCACCGACGGTCTTAGCCTGACTATGCACAGTCTGCTGTTGTGGCATGGTATGTGGCGCTTGCGCCGGTATGGGTTGTGCCATACTGCCAGTCGTGGTCGGGTGACCAATAGTGGATTGGTTCGGCGCGCCTTGCGGCATGGGCTGTTGTTGTTGCCCTGGCATCATTGGGTTGAAAGGTTGTTGACCCTGTGGTGCCATTTGTTGTTGAGATTGCTGCTGAGGCAGACCCATTGCCCCTTGAATGTTTTGCTGTTGAGCGGCTTGAGGCTGCTGTCGGGCTGGTTGTTGTTGGGCGGCCGGTGCTTGCTGCTGGGCTGGTGCTTGCGCTTGGGGTTGTTGAGTTGATGCTGGCTTGTTTGCCGCAGGTGCCTGTGCAGGGGCTTTAGCCTGGCTCGCTGGTTTTTGTGCAGACAGAGCTGGTTGTTTTGGCTGACTCACATTACTGGGAAAAATCATCCCCCAGAGAAGATAGCCAACCAGGGCAAATAGCAGGACGGTCACGACAAGCATGACTTTTTGTTTGGTTTCCATTTCCTTAATTGCATCTAACATTATTTTGCCCCTAATACAGAGATAGTTATCGTTCCGGACATCAATCCACTACTTAATGTAATAGTAGACTCTTTTAACACCACAGGAAAGCCTTTCAGGGTGTTAGCAAATAGTTCAAAAATTTCTGGTGTAATTTCAGAGAATTGCACCGTCATATCAGTGGCGAAGTATTTACCTTCATCCCGGGGTGAAGCAATAGTCACAGAACTACCTGCCACCACTTTGCGCAAACTGTCATATACCTGGGTCACCACATCTTTGGCATTGTAAATCTTGGTTGGCTTATCGCGATTGGCCACATCTAGCGAATAAGTAAGACTTGCTTTACCCGACTGGGCACTGAAATTAGCATTGTTTTGCTGTACCCACGCCAATAATAAATCCGTCGTGCCTCCGGCTTCTTTGAGATCCACTTCGACACTTGCCGGGGTAACTTTAATCCCACTGGCCTCCCATCCCGGGATGGAGTAAAGTTGTCGCACGATGGAAGTAACTTTATTGATAATGGCGTCTGGCGCAGGGGTCTCCAAAGCACTGATGTAAGCAGCATAAGGATTCGGTGGCGGGCCTTGGGGCTGAGTAGGTTGCTCGATGACGGGAGCAGGTTGGTCCATTGAGCTCCAAAACCAATAGCCGCCAATTAACAATACCACTAAGATGCCGATATACAACGGTGTTTTTGAACGAGACAAATCAATTTCACGTTTTGCTTCGGCAACTGGCAACAGCATCAGCTCATCATTGGGCTCAAGTTGGTCAAAGACTGACTCTTTAAGGTAATTAAACGAACTCACTAAACTTGGATCAAAGGAAAAATGGTCTTCCGACGGTTCTTCAGCCAACGGAATATCACCATAGATATAGATATCATACTCATTGCTGCCTGCGGATAAACTGTTAAACTCATCCAGCAAATTCTCCACTGGGACTTCGGAATCTAGAGCCACATTGCCATCGCGAATGACCACGAGAGCTACGGTTTCACCATCACCCACCGCTTCGCAATAGAGGAGATTCTCAGGTTGGTCGAAGAATTCCCACACCGACTCGGCGAGGAGATAACCCCCTTCACGGGAAAAAATGGCTTCGATATTGCCGCCATCAACACCAAAAAAGCGCGCATAATCCCCATTCTCTTCTTGGAGCATTTCGAGTTCGCGCTTCAGTAATGATGGCCGTTTAGCCGCGATGATTTCACGGTAGGTATAAACCGCAAAGCTTACGCCATCATCACGGGTAATTACTGGCATTAATAATCATCCCCCGATGCAATAATCACCGGTGTAATTAACATTACCAACTCTTGCGTAATCTTCTCAGAACCGCGGCCCCCCAATAGAGATGTTCCGGCTGTCTTGTCGACACCCGCAACTTCGTTCTTTTTGATGAAACCAGCTAATACCAAAGTGGCGCCGGAAGGGATCACACTACGCTGGTTGAACATTTTCTCTTCAAGTGTTGGTACCTGAATGATTTGTGGTGTATCTGCTGAACTTGTCGTCGTTGAATCAGGATCCACCTGTTGCCCAGTCGAGGTATTAATCGTCCGCAAATTCTGCAGATCAGACAGCGTACTGGTAATTGCCAGATAGACTTTGTCCTTTTGGATCTTCGGTAACAAGTATAAGTTGAAACCAAACGTCACGACCCCAGGATTGACACTGGAAGAAGTTGAATTATCATTCAATGCATCAGTCGAGGTACTGGCGATGTACGTCTGTTGAGTCTGTACCGAAATCTTCGCTACCTGGTTATTCAAGGTAGTGACTGTCGGCTGTGTCACTACACTGACATCACCCTGTTGCTCTAGCGCCTGAATAACGGTTTGTGAGCCGCCCCATTTGCCTTGATTACCGGTCCATGTAATAGCAATAGGTTGGAAACTGCCTACACCGCCAGCATTGGTGGCGCCGCCACTGGTCAAACTCACGGTATTCAAGGAACCAAAGTTACGTACCAAGTTCCAGTTAATACCGTAGTTAAAATTATGATTTAAGTTCACCTGCAACACTTGTACTTGGATACGGACCTGTTTAGACAGCTCATGGTTCATCTTTCGCAGATATTCACCAATGGCTTTGACATTCTCAGGATGGTCATGGACAGTTACCGTAGTCGTGGATTGAGAAACCGTCACTTTACCTTCTTTGGATAACAAGTCACGAATGGTAGTTTCGATATCTTTCCATACCGAAATATCGCCGCTGATCTTGGAATACTGACTATCTTGGGTCACATCCACACCGGTGTAAGTGATACTCACATCACCGTCAGAGCTACTGCCACCAGTAGAACCACCATCAGCCAAGTTAGTGCCATTACCACCTCCCTCATTACCAACTTGGTACGCAGAAGCCCCAGGGACGAAAGATACGTCGAAAGTCTTGGTCTCAAAGCCCGACCAGGTAACTGTGTTGGTTTCGTTATCAATGGTATACACAAAATCTGATTTGGATGCCAAACTGTCCAAGGCACCGTTGATTTTGCCCGTGTAACTCATAGAGACTTGTTTATTTTTGTCCACAGAATCATCAAAGTGGATCATGGCTCCAGTATCACCGAGGATTTTACTGACATAAAAGCTAAACGGCAGCTTGCTGCCCTTAATGACCACGCGGCGGTTAAGCCATGCTGGCGGGTGCACCAAACTGACCGGGGTGGTATCGACGTAAGCGCCCTCTCCATCCACAACCGGATCTGGCATCTTGTTCATTTTGTCCTGTTCTTTATTGATATCCGAGTTGACCGCAGCCGTGGTATTCACTGAGCGGTAATAGGCTTTTTTCTGGGCAGCACAACCGGCAACTATGGCAACAGTGGTTAAAATAATAGCGGATTTTATGAGCCACTCGCGGTTCATGCACGTCTCCTCTGCTTAATGGCGATGATGTGGTTCTCTTGATAGAAAACCGCTTGTACCGGATAAGGTTGTAATAATTTAGCCAAGACTTCTTTGGTGTCATAGCCAGTCATGGTTTCACGACCAACCCAGTTATAATCGTTAGGCAATTCCCAAATCACCCGATAACCTTCACCCCCGCGGCGCACGACACGATTAACATTCTCGCGCAATGAGCCCGGACGAATGGCTATCTCGATGGGTGGTTTGACTTTGACTTTGCGATACGGTGGTTTTTGGTACGGTGGTTTGGTGGCATTCTTGCCTAAATCTACCAGCGGATTGGTAGGATAAGGTCTCTCTAGCGGCACCATGCGGGCTGGCGACTTACTGATCGTGGTCGGTTTTGGTTTTGACTTCTGTCCGCATGTCGTACAGGTCGTCACTGGACTGTTACTGAATGGTTTGCTTAATGGTGGATGATTGGTCTTAACCTTAGTGGGTGATGAGGCTTGATACTCATGAGGAACCGTTTGGTCTGTGCCCATGTAAATCCCCGCACGGGCAAACATCAAGGGTGATAGGAGTAAAATAACACCAAGTCCCAGTCGAACTGAACTCATCCCCATAAATCGCTCTCCTCAGCCATCAATTTGTACGACATCAACGTCCCTATACGTACTTTAACACTGACACTATGAGCTCAAAGTCACGATTGCTTCCCTGCTCATCATAAAAATCATGCGCCACAAACATAGACGCAAGCTTTTATTATCAACAATTTATACTAAATAGCAACTGCTTTCATGAAAAAACTCCTCACGCCGGCAGCAATTCCCGTTAGTGAGTTACCCCATGCAAGTAGTAATTACCATCCTGTGCCAATTAGATGACCGAAATAACCACCAAATTGATTGGTGTTGATCCATTGTTGATATTCTTCCCAATTGGAATCGCTCTGCGTGTCTTCGTTTTTACTGACACGTTGAGCATCGCCAGAAGAAATATAAAGCGTCCAATCTGGGAGACAAGCTTTGAGGAAATAATACCCATTGTGCTCACTATCGAGTGTGGCATTATCACTCACATCTGCTCCTACGGTAGAAGTATTAGCGGATATCCGCAAAGAATATTTTGCATTTTTGACTGACGAGGCACTGGGGCTACCGGTGGCTGAAAACTGGCTCAATGTCCCTTGCGCAGGACCAATCCCGGTCATACGGTATGGGGCCGTGATAACATCCGCATAGCTGCCAAGCATATGACCGACGAAACCTGAACGACAGGGCGGCAATGCCAATTTATCCCCGTCAGCCGCAGTCCCAGCCTGAAAGACATAGCCATGTTTAATATATTGGATTGCTCCAGGTTCTTCCATGATATAGACATCAACCCGAGGCGATTTGCTGGTGTCTGAGGGGGGATAAGCGACCGCCATAGGTAACAGGTTTGCGACACCATCAGCAATCGCCATCGTAGGCACAAAAACATGCATTTTAAAGAATGCCCGTGTCGTTCCATCCGGGTTATTCTGATTGCCGTTGACAGTATATTCACCTTTCCCCAGTTTTGTTGCACAGGCGCTACTGTCGCCTTTCTGCGCTAACCAAGGTGAGCAACTGTAAATACTGCAAATAGTCTGCCCTTGCACACCTTGAGGCATCCAAGGTGTGGTTGATCCGTAGCCAATGCCATCGCTATTACAGCCCGTAAATGATTGGTTGTTTGTCAAGAAACTGCCATGCACTCTCCGATAGGCTTGAGCGGCTTGTAGCCACTGAGAAATATCCATCGCCGTACGCTGGATTGCTGCTTCTTCCAATTGTTGGCGGGCATTAGACATCCAATAGACGGTAATAATGGATAATAGTGCGACCACCAGCATAATTTCCATTAGGGTAAATCCACTCTGTAGGTTTTTTGCGACTTTCATCCCCGTCCTCTTAACCATTAGTTAGCAACCACACCCCACCCGGAACTTGGAAGTTGGGCGTACTTCGCAAGCTTATCCGGATCACTCGTGTATTTGCCAATTTCTTGTTGCGCATTAGCAGACACATACCAATTATCGGTAGGAATACACAGCATCAGATAATACGTATAGAGATAATATTGTGAATGCACTGTTACACCATCTGTTCTGCCAGCATCCAACGTGACATAATTGTTTCCACTCGCTTTATCCATGCCAATCGCATTATAGGAATACAGATACTCTTGGCCAGGCAGCCCGCCGATATAGCTACCGGACGTAGTAAATTTTTGTGGGCCAAAGATATAATGAGCAGCCATACCCTTTGGACAGCTATTGAAATAGATTTTTTTGCTCGTATCACCCATAAATACACCAGCGCCAGTGAAAAAACCAAAATTGCCAGGGACATTCGCTTGGCCCGGTATAGGCACGTAAGTATCTACTGCCGCACCCCCCCCAGAAACACTGTATGCCTGAGCTTGGGGTAATTTATTCGCCACCCGCTTCGCTAAATCCAAATTTGGTACAGCAATCGTCAAACCAAAATACGCATCATTTGGCTGTTGAGTTTGAACGGCAGCAATGTAGCTTTTGCCCATATTACTGTTACACCAGCCACCAACGCCTAACCAAGGGCCACACTCGGCAAAACGGGTACGGTCTTTGCCATCTGCTGTTTTATTCGCCGCCGGCCCAATAGGTAAATAGCTTTTACCACTGTCTTGGCACATCATCCGCTCAACAGTATTCATATTACCAATGCTTGGCGTAGTGCAGCTGCCCCCACCGACAGGCCAGCTATTATTGTCATTGTAATAAGCACCTGCAGCGGACAAAATTTGCGTTGCCCGTAACACGGCATTATTTACCGCCACGGTGTCGGACACACCTCGCATCTTTGTTGCCGTAAATACAGTCAATAACCCTAAAATAGCGATGATCAGCATCACTTCAATCAAGGTAAAACCTCTAGGACCGTTATACCGTTTCATGATTGGTTGTTCCCCGCATAATTAGCCCAACCAGCACCCATTTGAGTACTGATAGCATTTTTTGTGTACTTGGGCGTCCATTTATTTGTTGGTAAACACATGGTCATAAAATACGTCAGCTTAAAGGGATTGCTGTTGTTAATGTACTTGGTGTTACCTTCAAATTTGTAGGTAATACCCGCATCTAAAGTCGGCGTTTTACTGGACATCATTAGCATGCCCTCTTGCTGGACCAAATCCGTGATCAATAAAGCAGGAAATGGCATATAGTGACCATCATACCCTTCTGGGCAGGTTGGCATAGGCACTGCATCACCGTCATTGACAATACCCGCATAGACCGGAAACCCGCGCGTGGCTTCGAACATTTGCGAGCTGGGATGGGAAACATAAGTATAAACGATTGAAACATTCTTATCCGTCGACACAGGAACGGCTGTTGCCACAGGCAAGCGCGAGGCTAAATCTTTGGCTGATTGACTGGGTTCATTATTAGCGTGTTGGCCGGAAACATAAACATATATCCCAAAATAATTATTGAACATCTGCCCCTTAACCACCCGAACAATAAAATAATTACCGCGGCCTAGTCTTTGGCAAGCTGAGACGTCACTATTCTGAAGGGACCAGGGCGAACATAGTGCTTGTTGGGGATTTGCCAATGCCTTGCCGAGAAAGCCCCGGTCAACCATCTGCTGTAAGGTTTGCGGCCAACGACCATTATTCTGCAAATAAAATTGCTGGGCACTGGCTAAGATTTGTTGCATTTGGGTCGCTGCTACGTCAACAGTGGCTGAGCGAGTACGTTCACGCAGGAACGTGGTAACCATCAAGCCAATCATCGCCATTACAGCTATTGCTAGCATCACTTCGATGAGAGTAAGCCCTTTTTGAGAGCGAAAACGTACCATGGCTGCTGATGTCCCTATATCAGATCAAAGAAATATAGTAGCAGTGTGGTGCAGGATTGGGAAGGGTTAGGAGAATGAGAGCCTTGACCTCCCTATGCTCCTACGGAGCTTCGGCTTGTCTTGAGAAGCTTTAGCGTAGGGAGAGAGGTTGTCATCCTTTGCTTCGCAAAGGGTGACTAATTACCACTTTGTTGGTTCATTTGCTGGATAATACAAGGATCATTAAAATTAGTACCGCTAACACTGCCGGCAGCATTCAGATCACTACTCAAGCCTGTTTGGTAATTAATACTGGCAAAGCCCTGAGTAAATGCCGTTAATTGCCATTGCGGATCATCGCCCTGCTCCATCTGTGTACTGGGTAATTTTGCCCAAATCATTTGTCGGCTCGACCAATCAGCCGCCGATGGCTTGAGCTGACCTGCCAACTCATTGAAGTACTGCTCCCGCATCACCTTGGGGAACGTCAAAATCACCGACATAGTCCAGGGTGTTTGGCGGGTATCAATTTGGGCTGAATAAAAGCTATCACTGGCATTATCGGTAAATACTGGCAATTGGCTGTAAGGATTAATCAATAATTCATTCGCCTTAGCCGGCAAATACGGCGCCAATTGGCTGGCTTTGATCGTATTTAACATGCGCTGAGGTAGCGAGGTACAACTAGACTGAAAATACGCCTCCAAGGCATTCATAATGATTTCCACACCACTGCGAGTAGCAGCTGCATCGCGATTGCTTTGGTAAGACTTGTACTGGGTAAAACTGGCAGTAATAATCACTGCTGCCACCGCCAACATTAGAATCACTTCGATGATGCTGATACCTTGCTGATTACGGGTAATCATTAGAGGACCTGGAAGGTAAAAGTAGGGCTACTTTGTTTTTTGCATTGATCATCTGTCCCAAAGCTTTTCATGAACTCGAGATCAGTTTGAGTCATGGTCAGCAACACGCGCTGCATCAACTGGAGGCAGGCTGATTTTGGAACATTGTAAAATTGTACGTTAGCCACCAAACCCTGAGCCATATTGTTAGGCATGTAACTCATCATCAACACCGCCTTACCACCCCATGGGTTCTTGTTGTAAGACTGTGGAATTAAATTATCATTGATCAAATCATCAATGGTGAGAGAAGTCGTAGGCCGGTATTGTGATGATTTTGATGCTGCTTGCACAATTTGCTGGATTTGGGTCACCCCGGCATTGACTGCTTGAGCTTGACGGGTACCAGCGTAGAACCGCACCGAGAGAATAATCAGTATCGCCGCAATCAACATCACCAGCAAGACTTCGAGAAGACTCAAGCCTTGCTGGGATTTGAACTGCGGTAATCGTTGCCAGTATTTGCCAAGCATGGGACTGCCTTACGTTTTAGTTATCGTCTGGGACGTTACCCGTACCGGTACCAAATAGACCGGTAAACGTGGCTGAATTATTCGCCCCCTCATCACAAGGCGAGCTGTTCTGATTAATTCCGGTAAACATATTCTCTAGGTTGGTACAGGCTGTTGAAGGAAGACCAGCAGCAGCAATCTGTACCTGCCCTTGTCCTGCACTTCCGGAATTAACTGCACAAGTATAAGAGCCACCCCAGGGGTTCGCAGTGGATGCAGTGGATCCCCAAACGCTGGGTAAGTACCCAGTTGCCATTAAATCTTTCATACAGTTTGTGGTTGCAGAATAATTTGGATTACCGGCGGTCTTGTTCGCCATGGCAGCCACGATGGCTTGAATATCATTACCCGCCTGGTTGACTTGTTGACTTAAGCGCGCCCCTTCGTAATAACGGGTCGCCAAAATCAATAATACGGCGATGATGGCCAAGGATAACATCAACTCTAACAGGGTGACCCCGAGTTGTTGTATGTGTTGGCGGATTGCTTTCATTGTCGTTGCTCCTCTTGTGTTAATGGGCCAATGTTGAGCCCACAGAATAAATACCAAAAACCATCATGGCGGCTAACCCCGCCCCTAAAACTAATAATATGACGCCGAAAATTTTCCCCAGTCGGCGCATAGTAGCAACCCCGCGGTCGCCGGCCTGCCGGCCCAAACGAATGAGCGCATGCTCAAAGCCTTTCGCATCGGCAATTGCCTTTAAGCGTAGCACATCTGCGTCACTGACTAAACCAGTCTCAAACACTTCGGCAATATTACTGCGGCCCCGGCCTAATCGGCGCTCCATCATCATCAGATGCCACGCCAAATAGGGGCTGGCCCGATTATGGAGGATTTGCAGGGCTTGTTTGAACACCACACCATTGGATATCAATAAGCCCATGGTTTCCATAAACCGTGCCGCGGTCAATTGCCGATATATCCCTAATAAAGGGACTTTATCGATAAGTTCCCGGGGTTTGCCGATGACATTTTGTAGGATTTTCATCAACCCGACGAAGAAGACAATGATCCCCACCAGGGTAAAGAACCAGTAGGATTGGACATAATTAGCAATCTCCACCAGCCGCTTACCGTCGGCAGGCCATTGCTCGATAGGCTTGATGGCCGCAAATTGCACAAAAATAGAGTTGTTCAAATAAATCAGGACACAAAGCCCCGCAACGAGCACGATGATAGGATAAGTTAATGAGGCAATCATGGAGCCAATGGTTTCGTTCTTGCTGCTCATAGACTCCGCTGCCACCCGCATATTCTCGACCAACGTTCCCCCACTCTCACCGGCACGAATAAGCTCAATGATATGTTGCGGGAACCAGCCAATCATGCCATCGGCGATCATTTTACCTTGGGAAATAGCGAGCAGGATATCTTCCGTCAAACGTTCTTGTTGACCACTGGTGATTTGATTAATAACCGCGGCAGCCTTACTGGCAGCAACACCGTCTTCGATGAGAGTCGCATAATCTTCCAAAAACGCTTGTTGCGCCTTGGAGGTAAATAACCACTGGTCAAGCTTGCGGTTAAAGCTCTCCATTGGGTCGCGTTTGCTTTTGCTCTTTAGTTTTGATTTCATTGCGTTATCGTTGCCTCATCTACGGTTACTGTTTTGTGCGCTTATCCGCAGCTTCCATTTCTTGACGAATGGCATTGTAATCAAAGCCGGATTCGTCGGTATGTTGACTGATCTCACCAATCAAAGTTTCCGCATCAAAAGGGTCAACCACCCCTTCCATCACTAATTCTAGGGCTCGTTCTTTGTAGGTCTTCCAACCCTGGGATTTGAGGTATTTTTCCCAGCCAATGACATCACCATTACCGATAAATTCACGACTTGGCTCATCCACCCAGACTACTTCAGCAACCACAGTTCGCCCACCCACGCCAGTATTATGGCAATGTTTACAGCTTTGTCCGCGAGCACGAATAGTGGATAAATCTCCAAATGCCGCCTCCCAGCGTTCCATGTGGGGTTTGTGTTGCAAGGCTTCAGTGATGGGCTGTGCACAATGCTCACAGAGTTTCGCCACCAAGCGTTGGAAAATTAACGCCACTAATACTGAACCATCACACAACATACTGCGGGACACACCCATATCAACAAGACGAGTAATGATCCCGGTGGCAGAGTTAGTGTGCACGGTAGAAAATACTAAATGCCCGGTGATAGCCGCACGCACCATGACATTGACCGTGGCTTCATCACGCATCTCACCTAAGACAATATAGTCCGGGTCCATCCGGAGTGCTGCTCGACCAAAGCTCGCAAAACTACGATCATCTTTGTCACTATTAACCGGTACTTGAGTCACGGTAGGGACAACTTTCTCGACCGGATCTTCAATAGTATAAACTTTACGGGAACTCTTCACTAACCCCATACAGCTAGCAAGCGTTGTGGTTTTACCCGATCCGGTGGGACCTGATAACAACACGGCGCCATGGGGCATTTGCACAGCACGTTTGATAATATAGGCTTGCTCGGGGGTGTAGCCTAAGTCTTCTAGCGTCACGATCTTAGCCTGATCCCCGACCCCTAATATCCGCATCACCACATCAAAGCCACCGTGGGCCGGCATACTGGCGAGACGCAGACGCACATCATTGCCATTCACTTCCAACGGCATTGAGGCATCTTGAGGGACAAGAGGGTTAAAGTGAGCAGTGGCATGATCGGTCTCTTTGTTAAATGCGACCGAAGCAATCTCGCGACCGAGGCGTGGGAACCATTCCGCATGCACATACATTTCGCCAAATTTACAAAACCGAATACGAGCCACATCGGGACGTACTTCAATATGGATATCACTGACATTTTCGTTGACCGCTTCTTGGATCAATAATCGCAGCCGTTGTTGTTGGCTACTAATACTGGTGGTTTCTTTGGCTTCTTTTTGATCTTCGTCAGGCGCCACATTGGCCAATAATAAGGTAACCAATTCTTCCGTCGCCGCCATCACCCGGCCGGGGCGAATTCCGCGGTTAATGAGCATGGTTTTGCAATTTTGCACATCGCGGGAAGTGGGGTCGCTGGTTAAAATCATGCCGCTTTTGAGCACTACGATATGGCCACGCTGCTGGCACCAGTCGGCGAATTCTTCCAAAGGCCTATCTTTAGGATCCAGCTCAGACTGGCTCGATAAGACCTTGCCACGGATAGCCGTGACATTTTTGTCTGTAGTGTCTTTTTCTGCCGGGTTTGCCATGGGCATACACCTACCGTTTCGTGACTCCGCTGGATGGAAATCGTTGAAATGCCTAACAATTATAACTATTACCATTAACTATAGCGTAACTGGTAATGGTATTCCTACTTGTGGCATGATATACGTTATTACGATTCGGATCACTTAATATTTATTTAATGAAAACCATCAAAATCAAACAATTAGCTCCCTTCCTGGGACTAACCCTGTGAGCAGCGCCCCCCTGGTAGACTGGGAGCTTGTCATCGAGCGAGCGGGTGGCCGGCCAGAGCTTGCCCAGGAGCTATTCCAAGTCATGCTGAGCATGCTACCTGATCATTTCCAAATTATCGCAGAGACCCTTGAAGCACGGGATCATGAACGCCTCGAAATCGAAGTCCACACGCTACGGGGCACCTTGGGTTATTCCGGTGCCAAAGCCTTGCAAGATTGCGCGAAAGCATTTGATGAATATTTACGGGTTGGAGAGATTGATGCTATTACCATTAATAACTACCACCAACAATTATTGCAGCTCTATCAGCAATTGCTCGCCGAGGCCAAAGATTTGCTAGACAAATAACTCTCGGCTCTTGAGCGGTTTATCCCCCAACAATTCCGTAAACACTTGGCGCATTAAACGCTTCGCACTACGCAAGACCTCGGGCGCAGTAAAATCCCCCGCTTCAATGGCCAATAAATCTTTGCCGCGATAAATGGTGGCATTGATGGTTGTGGTTAATTCCGTAGCCCGCAAACCCGTGTGTAAATCAAACACGTAATGTTGTTCCGCCTGCACCGGTTGCTGATTAGCAAGATGTAATTGCAAACCATACCCGATCTCTTGCAGCAATTGCCATTCAAACCGGCGCAGACTGGTAGCGATATCGCTGTCTTGACCTAACTGCGCGAGTGTTTGCTGATAGTGTTGGAATAAACGTTCATGGGGATCATAACGGTGTAGCAAGCGCATCAATAATTCATTGAGATATATCCCACTCAATAAACCTGTGCCCGTTAATGGGTGTTGCATACTCGAAGGCTCTGCCGTGCGCAACGTCACCAGTTCATGCTTACCCACGGTATCAATGAGTAACGGAGTAAAGGGTTGTAAGAGTGAACGCCAAGGTGATTTGGCCCGTCGCGCTCCTTTGGCAACAGCACACAAACGCCCTTTGCTGGCTGTGAAAAACTCCACTAACAGACTGGTATCACGGTAAGGGCGGGTGTGAAGCACATAGGCGGTTGCTAAAGGCTCAGGTACCGCCATGACGTTAAAAATAATCCGACGGGTCGTAACCAAGTTCACGAATGGCTTTGTTACTGTCAGACCAACCGGAACGTACTTTGACCCACAATTCCAAGAAGACTTTTTTGCCGAAGAAGTTTTCCATATCGATACGGGATTTTTTGCCGACTTCTTTTAGCACCGCGCCTTTGTTACCGACAACGATAGCTTTTTGGCCTGAGCGTTCAACGATAATAAGAGCCGAGATATTTAAGATCTTCTCTGTGTCTTCGAATTTTTCGATCTCAACACTGATAGCATACGGTAACTCTTCGCCTAATACGCGGGTTAATTTTTCCCGTACGAACTCAGCCGCAACAAACCGTTGTGAGCGATCGGTAACTTGATCATCGGGGAACAAATGCGGCCCTTCAGGTAATAATGTGGTGATTTCTTTTTCTAGTGCCGGCACACTTTTACCCGTCTTGGCAGAAATGGGGATCACGCGATAAAAATCCATCTTTTCGGATAAGGTTTGGATGATAGGTAGCAAGTCTTGTTTATTCTTGATGCGGTCTATTTGATTGATAGCAAGAATGACTGGGACTTTCATGGTTTTGAGTTTTTTGAGGACTAAGTCATCTTCATCAGTCCAGCGTAAGCCATTCACCACGAATACCACCACATCAACATCCCGTAGTACCGCATGCACCGTACGGTTCATGGCTTTGTTCAGTGCCTTGACTTCTTTTTTGTGTAAACCAGGCGTGTCCACATAAACGGCTTGTATCTCATCGACAGTCTTCAAACCCAAAATATGATGACGTGTGGTTTGCGGTTTGCGGCAAGTAATACTGAGTTTGCGCCCCAAGATTTGATTAAGCAAGGTCGATTTGCCCACATTCGGGCGCCCGACAATGGCAATGTATCCACAATGGCTGGGCTTGTCTGTCATTTTTTGATGGCCTCTAATAATTTTTTGGCGGCAGCTTGTTCGGCTTTACGTCGACTCGCCCCTTGACCTTGGGCTTGTTTGTCTAAAGCCTCTACCACACACTCAACAGTGAATGATTGATTATGAGCTTCGCCTTCAACAGATAATACGTCATATCTTGGCAGCTCCAGGCGTTTGCTTTGTAAGTGTTCTTGTAGACGGGTTTTGGGATCTTTTAACGACGTCACCGATGCAAGATTATCTAAACGCTCAGCAAACCATGTCAAAATACAATTACGGCACACTTCAAAGTCTGCATCTAAATAAATTGCTGCGATGACAGCTTCAAGAGCATCAGCTAAAATCGATGAACGACGATGGCCGCCAGTTTTTAACTCGCCAGAACCGAGGCGCAGGTAACTGCCTATGTCTAACTCCTTCGCAATCTCTGCTAATGTCTCACCTTTAACAAGACTGGAACGAAAACGACTCAGCTCGCCTTCTTTAGCCTTTGGCTGGCGGTGATAAAGTTCTTCCGCAATAACAAAGTTAATAATAGAATCACCTAAGAACTCCAGGCGCTCGTTATTCTCGCCTCGACTACTACGATGAGTCAGGGCTGCTTTTAATAACTTCTCTTCATTAAAGCTGTAACCCAAACCGTCTTGCAGTGTTGCAATCTTATCCACCATTGAGTTTGACCTTCACTGAGTTCTTGAAGCTTACTAACGCTTCAATATTTGCGATGATATGGGTGCGTGCCTCATAAGCAATATTGACCTGCACACCACCGCTGATATTGGTAAGTTCGATATCCTGAGGTGTGACATTCTTAATGTCACCTACCCGAAACGCCTTGGCCAAATCTAGCTTAATCGCATTACGAAAACTGGTGTAATCATTGGGAAATTGTCGTGCGTCTTTTTCAGCAATCACCCTCAGTGATCGTTGCAGGCTATAATTCTCTAAATACAGCGGTCCTAAGCATGCTATCAGATACAAAAAAAACACCACTACCGCGATTGTAATTATCGAAGCGATGATGCCCATACCACGTTGTCGTCGAATATTCATAGTATCTCCCTTTTAGTGAATAGATTGACCGATACGGCGCCAGCGCACAGACGTGTCGTCTGAATTCCAGCTAAACCAGATATAACTGGCTTTGCCGACGATATTTTTTTCTGGGACAAACCCCCAATAACGGCTATCTGCACTGTCATCGCGATTATCACCCATAGCAAAATAATAACCCTCAGGCACTACGATATCGTTAAAATCATAAGCAGGCACATTGGGACGCTGATATATCTCATGCTTCACACCGAGGAGGTTTTCAGATTTCTCTACCACCGGCCAGGGTGATTTACCCGGGTCGGAATCCGTCGCATCTTTGACAAAGGTTTGTGGGACAGGTTTGCCATTGATGGTGAGTTGCTTGTTGATGTAGCTCACTTTATCCCCGGGCACACCAATGATCCGTTTAATATAATCAATATGGGGGTTAGGCGGCCAACGGAAAACAACAATATCGCCCCGTTGTGGCTCGCCAATTTTGAGAAATTTATTGTGTAATACAGGCAATCGCAAACCATATGTGAATTTGTTCACCAACAAAAAATCCCCAATTTGCAGAGTAGGCTTTAACGAGCCACTGGGTATGCGAAACGGTTCAAACACGAATGAACGTAGCAGTAACACAATCAAAAATACCGGAAACAATGAACGGGAATACTCAAACACCAAGGGCACTTTTTCGGCCTTGTGCATATCCATGACCAACGCTTCTTCTTTTTGTTGCTTGAGTGCAACGACTTTAGCGAGACGCTTTGGCGCGAAGAAAACTTTATCCAATAAGGCTAATAACCCTGAGATAAACGTGAGTAAGACTAAAATAGTTTCAAAATCCAGCATAAGCATGTCCTATTAAATCGTTGTCCCTATACGCTGGAATCGAATGCGGTGTTGCTCACTGTCCCAGCTCATGAATACCCAAAAGGCTCTACCAATAAGATTCTCCTGTGGTGCAAATCCCCAGCTCCGACTATCACCACTGTTATCACGATTGTCCCCCATCATGAAATACTGACCTTCAGGCACCGTTACATCAACATCACCAGTCAAACCACCCTCAGGCATGACCAAGATATCATGGACAACCCCATTGAGATCCTCGGATTTTTTGAGTACCGGCCTATTACCACCATCTGCTGCAGGCTCTTCATCCACCGCAGGGCCTATGAGAGTCTGGGTGGCCTCGATGCCATTAACATATAATACCTTGTCCTTATACACAACATGATCCCCTGGCGTACCCACAACCCGTTTTACCAAATCCATTTTGGAATCAAACGGTGCACGAAAAACCACGATATCGCCAATCTTAGGCTCAGAGATGTTGATAATTTTTTTATTAATTACCGGCAAGCGCAAACCATAGGCATATTGCTGCACGGCAATTAAGTCCCCTGGCATCACTGTTGGTTCCAACGACCCAGTCGGTACATGGTAAGGTTGAAAGATAAACGAGCGGATAACCAATACAATCAGGAGTACTGGAAAAAATGATCGGGAATACTCGATGAGCTTTGGCATGGTCGGCGCCTGGGCCACATCAGCGGCTTTTGCCGCCCGCCTACGGGACAACCAGGCGATATCCAACAAACTGATAAGCCCTGTGAGAATGACCGCCATTGTCAAATAGAAGGCAAAATCAAAATTCATTTTTTCTTCTCCACTTTTAGCACTGCAAGAAACGCTTCTTGGGGAATTTCGACGCGGCCGATTTGTTTCATGCGTTTTTTGCCGGCTTTTTGTTTCTCGAGCAGTTTACGTTTACGAGTAATATCACCGCCGTAACATTTTGCCGTGACATTCTTGCGCATCGCCTTGACGGTTTGACGAGCAATAATTTGTGAACCGATGGCAGCTTGAATAGCCACATCAAACATTTGTCGTGGAATGATGTCTTTCATACGTTCCGTTAATTCACGGCCCCGCTGTTGAACGTTGTCCTTGTGGACAATCAATGCCAGTGCGTCAACTTTATCACCGTTAATTAAAATATCCATCTTCACTAAATTGGCCGGTTGAAAGCGCTCGAAAGTATAATCCAATGATGCATAACCGCGGCTGACGGATTTCAACCGGTCAAAGAAATCTAGCACCACTTCGCTCATAGGGATTTCGTAACTTAACGATACTTGATTACCCACATAAAGCATTTTGGTTTGTACACCGCGCTTTTCGATACACAAGCTTATGACATTCCCGATATAATCATGGGGCACTAAAATATTCGCCAATACGATAGGCTCACGCATTTGTTTAATGGTAGCAGGCGGCGGTAGCTTGGATGGACTGTCCACCGTCACCACTTCACCTTTAGTGGTTTCTACTTCGTAAATTACCGTGGGTGCGGTGGTGATTAAATCGAGATCATACTCCCGCTCGAGGCGTTCTTGGATGATTTCCATGTGCAACATACCGAGGAAGCCGCAACGAAAACCAAAACCTAAGGCATCTGACGACTCAGGCTCGTAATGTAATGACGCGTCATTCAAACACAACTTACCCAAGGCTTCACGAAAACTTTCATAATCATCCGCACTGACCGGGAATAGTCCGGCAAATACTTTCGGTTGCACTTGCTGAAAACCCGGCAAAGGCTCACTAGCACCGTGATTAGTGAGTGTTATGGTATCCCCCACTGGAGCACCATGAATATCTTTGATACCCGCCACCACAAAGCCCACTTCACCTGCAGACAGTACGCCCTGATCGGTTAATTTCGGGGTAAAGATCCCCATCTTTGTGACCTCGTAACTGCGGCCGGTGGACATGACTTTGATTTTGTCGCGGTGTTTCAAGGTGCCATTCTTAACTCGCACAAGGGATACCACACCAAGGTAACTATCAAACCAGGAATCTATAATCAGGGCTTGCAAGGGTGCATCCGGACAGCCTTCGGGCGCAGGGATAGTATGGACCAAGGCTTCTAATAAATCCTCCACACCTAAACCGGTCTTCGCGCTGACGTTTAACGCATGGTCGGCTTCGATACCGATAATATCTTCGATTTCTTGGATGACTCGTTCCGGCTCTGCCTGGGGCAAGTCAATTTTGTTTAGTACCGGCAAGACTTCTAAGCCTTGCTCAATAGCGGTGTAACACACTGCCACAGTTTGTGCTTCTACCCCTTGGCCAGCATCCACCACCAACAACGCACCTTCACAAGCCGATAGGGATCGCGACACTTCGTAACTGAAATCCACGTGTCCAGGCGTATCAATGAAGTTTAATTGGTAAGTGACGCCATCTTTGGCAGTGTAATTCAAGGTGACACTTTGTGCCTTGATAGTGATCCCTCGTTCCCGCTCAATATCCATAGAGTCCAGGACTTGATCCGCCATCTCCCGCTCACTCAAGCCGCCACACATTTGGATAAAGCGATCCGCTAAGGTGGACTTACCGTGGTCAATATGAGCAATAATAGAAAAGTTACGAATGTGATTCATTAATACCGTTGTTCGATGATCTAAAAGGAAGGAATTCTAGCGCATTTTGCTTACAATGAATACGGCAAATCCAAACCCTGTAGGGATTTTGTGCCGTCCTTGTCTAAAAAGTAATCTGTTTGGGCCTGATAATTTTTGATAACCGCCAACAACTCTTGCTGACCCTGTTCATTGATCGCACAATCAATCACCACACCCACTTCTTGTTCAGAAAAAACACTATCACCTGGCGCTAACGTTGGGAGCACTTCCTGACTCACTAAACGGTACATCCGCTGTTTTACTTTGCCCAAATAATGGGTCCTGGCAATGATTTCCTGTCCTGTATAACAGCCCTTCGTGAAACTGACACCACCAACCAGATCATAATTGATATTGTGAGGCGTAAAACTCAAACTGGTGGCCGGATAAATACTCGCAATGCCATGACGAATTTGCTGCAGCCGCCAAACACTTTCACTCACCGCCGTACTGTGCTGACATAGATGCGCCCACACCGCGGTTAACTCTGAGGCGTTTCCCCATATTTCGTAAGCGCTGTTGTCATCTTCCATGCAAACAACGACACTGTTATCGTATTCCATCAACTGGCCCTGTTGAGCGGGCACATCATGATAGTGCGCCCGCAAATGTTGACCACAATGTTCACCGTGATAACCAATCCCTACCCAGTCACTGGTCGTTAACGAGACTTGCGAAAACATGGCATATTTTTTTAGGCTGTCGATAAGAGTGTCGCACATTGCTAAAGGCAGACGCAGGTAATAACCGTCGTCAACTGTCATTAACAAAAAATTCGCCAACACCCGGCCTTTATGATTACAGTGACAACCTAAGTGGCTATGATGTTGCGACAATGCCTCAACATCACAAGTTAATTGCCCTTGCAAAAAACGCTTAGCATCAGGGCCTGAAATTTTGACTAAACGATAAGACGCTAAGGGAGCAACAACATAGCCCTCAATCAAGGCTTGGGCCTCTGCCGCCGGCTCTAAAAAACCTAATTCACCTGACGGCAGTTGTTTGCCGCCGAGGGTCCCTAAAAAATCTTGCCATTGATCAGTCATGGCGCTATGCTCGTAGTCAATATTGAATGAAGGCTATTATCCATGAATAATCCCCAACACGCAAAGCTACTCTGGCGTTGCCGCCGGGGCATGCTTGAACTCGACTTGATGTTGATCCCATTCGCTGAACAAGAGTTCCCCAACTTGAGCCCTGAAGAACAAGCCACCTTCGAGGAATTACTCACCGCCACCGATCCGGAATTATTCAGTTGGTTGACAGACAACGGCACGCCCGATAACCCGAAGTTTGCCGCCCTCATCCAACGGATCCGCGCCCATGCCCGCGAACAGCATTGAGCTCACACCCTCAGCCTGGTTACGCTTTTGGTTGCTGTTGAGTCATGGTGTGACATTTGTGCTGGTACTAGTATGTCTGGGTTGCGGTTGGCTACACTGGAGCTTAGCCGGTACAGGACTCTTATTTACACTTGTGCATTTTTATGTCAGCTGGCGTCGTCAGCAGGATCCCAGACGCCTAACCCACGTTGGCTTCAACCCTACAGGACTGTGGGAATTCGCCCAAGCTGATGGCCAAGAGCTGAAGTGTCGCTTAACAACCAAGCCCCAGCTCCACACAAGCCTATTCTTGTTGCTACACTTTAGAGACAGTGCGAGGCAAAGCAAACGGGTAATGATTTGCCGCGACAGTATGACATTAACACACTACAAAAGCATAATACGTAAGCTCGGGGACAGTCATGACCAAACTATCCGAAGATGAAGCAGCCGTTGAACATAAGCTCATCGAGCTCGCCCAAGATGGCGATGAAGAGGCTTTTGCTGAGCTCGTGCAAAACTACCGCATCAAAGTCGAAAAAATCATTGGTCGTTATGTTGATGACGAAGCGGAAGTTCATGATTTACGCCAAGAAGTCTTCATTCGCGTGTTTCGCGCATTACCAAAGTTTCGCGGTGATAGTTCATTTTATACCTGGCTTTACCGTGTCACTATCAATGCCGCCAAAAATTACTTACTCGCCAAAAGCCGCCACCCGCCAATAACGGACATTGATTTTGAAAATGCCGAGCTTTACTTCACCAGTAAAGTACCTCATGAAACCGGCTCTCCAGAACGAATGATGATCTCCCGTGAGCTGGAAGACCGGGTCTTTGATGTGATGGACAAACTCAGCGACGATTTGCGCATTGCCTTTATCCTCAGAGAAGTGGAAGGTTTAAGCTATGATGATATTGCCGACATCATGGACTGCCCTGTCGGCACCATCCGCTCCCGCATCTTCCGCGCCCGGGAAGTCATCAATAATGAACTACAAAAAGCGCAGAAGAAGTAACCCCACTACCTTGCATCATCCCCTGCTTAGCGCGATGCTTAGGGAATCGCGCCAAATTGTCGCGATTTTGGCGCGATAACTTGAAATCGCGACAAAATCGTGCCAGAATCGCGACAAAATGGGTGAATTGTGAACAACCATCCATTTAAACTGGTTTATTCTTTATCCAAGTCTCAAACTGCTTTGGTTCAATGTCATAAATAACAATGTTGTCGCTGTGTAAGTTTCCAATATCATTTTCAACCTCGTGACAAAAAGCTGAACGATGTTCTTTACTCACATTTTCACCTGCCCAAGATTGAATAAAATCTATAAGTTCTTGACCTTGATAATTCTCAGAGACAATCAGCTTAACTAACAACTTTATTTCATTCTGATACCTAAAACGAATAGGCTTAGGCTCTTTAATAGACTCCTTAACTTGCTTGTATTGCTTTGCCGATCGTTCATATGCCCAAATAAAAAGATCACGTAATAATTCGACCCGATTTAGTTCATAGACAGCCAACAGCCCAGCAACATAATCATCCTTGGGAACATCAATGAATGATAGCGGTGAAAAGTTCTCCCGGATCAGTGGAATATTAGCAGCCAACCTAGACACTCGTTTATTCACATCTTCAAATGCCTGTAGATATGGTATGTGAACCATTAAGAAAAATGACTCTTCAAATGGGTCCTCAATTTCCTTAGCTTTATCTATAATCAGCTGAAAGCACTCTTCAATTACTTGTGGAATTTCAAGAGGTGTATACACGGTACTAGCAACGCCAACCGGAATATTTCGGATCCGACCACAAGCGGCTAAATTTGATAGTAGACCATTTGAGAGTAATGCATGGATACCAAGAACTACATACTTCGTTAAATCTTCTCTAATATGTTCAACAATGAATTCTATTGCAGATCGATGGTTCATGATCATTTGTGCCTCTAAGGCTGCTTTTCCTTCTGCCTTTATCCCTAAATCAATCAGTCGTTTAGTCTCAAGAAGTGAATAAGTGTTGCCTTCCAATCGGCTTGAATTCCATGACAAATCAATCAAGAGACGATCTAATATGCGTTTAACATATGTGCCAGGTTCTAATTGCTGCTCAAAGTTACTTCCAATAGCCTTTAAATGTGCGCGCTCCTTCTCTGATAAATAAAATGTCTTATTTGGCTGATAATCTCTTAAAAAATCAACATTATATGGCACAGGAGCTCGTTGCTGAAGAGGCTGCATTATCTTATTTTTTAACTTTTCTGCTTCATTTGATAAGGGAACCTCAAATTGTTTTTTCTCAATGAAATAACGCCTGGCACTTTTTTCGCCTACTGATTGAATACTGCCAGACTCTAATAACTCATTGAGTCGTCGGAGAACTGTTCGACGAGCCATAGTCACATCCAGTTCTGCCATAATGTCCGCGATCTTTACTCCATCACGACTTCCCCTCAAGATCCGCAATATAGCTTCTTTCTCATCATCAACTTGGTCGCTCATTAGGCCTCACTTACATAATCTTATGTCTAATAGCGCTTTTTACGCCATGTCTGAATTTTACGCCACTTACGCCAAACTTCAAGGTTTTACGCCAAACCTAAGTTTTTTGCGCCAAAGCCCAATTCTTTGCGCCAAATCCCAATTCTTTGCGCCAAATCAGGTTTTTTTGCGCCACATTGGATTTTTGCGCCACTTGCGCCAAATCAGGGGTTTTTGCGCCAAATCCTAATTCTTTGCGCCAAACCCCAATTCTTTGCGCCAAATCCCAATTCTTTGCGCCAAATCCCAATTCTTTGCGCCAAATCCGAGTTTTTTACGCCACATTGGATTTTTGCGCCACTTGCGCCAAATCAGGGGTTTTTGCGCCAAATCCCAATTCTTTGCGCCAAATTGAGCCTTTGCGCCACTTTTTCGAGTTTTTCGCGTTGAACCGGCTTTTCGCACCAGAGCTATTTTTGATGCAGAAAAGGGTAAAAAATTAACGAAAAAGCGGAATGTATATGCAATACCTGAGCATTTTGAGTTGATTTTTTACCCTTTTATGCGCAA
>MDTG01046592.1_pt1 | contig 35029 bp, 34 predicted proteins | sample 811421 | NCBI WGS metagenome assembly MDTG01 (sample SAMN05326645, study PRJNA326480) | marine metagenome | isolation source: seawater | place: Pacific Ocean: South East | collected 2011
CTTTTTTACTTATTATGTGGTTTTCTTTTTTTCCAGATGAGTAATTGTCTAAACTAATAATTTTATAATTAGTCTTTTTAATAAAATATTCAATCAGATTTGAACCAACGAAACCTGCTCCGCCAGTAACTACTATTATTTTTTTCATCTGGAATTTAGCCTGGCAATGTCCTACTCTTCCATGTCTTAAGACAAAGTACCATTGGCGCTGAAAGGCTTGACTTCCGAGTTCGGAATGGTATCGGGTATTACACTTTCGCAATAATCACCAGGCACGAGATAAATATATTATCTTTAAATTAATTCAACCTAAATTTATGTAAAAAAATTAGAGAATATTAAGTATTTTTTGCAGTATTATAAGATTAACTTATGAAGTTTTTTAAATTTTTCTTATTTTCTAACTGCCATTTATAAATATCATTTATTATTTGATGTATATTTTTTTTAATTTTTGACAAATTTTGAATTATGTTTTGCTATGAGCATAATTATACCTATATTAAACCAAAAAAAGCTTCCATAAATTGTTGAGAAGAAACTACCACTGCTTCTAAATGGCCAAAAATAAAAGAAAATTACTAATGCGGAACCATAAATAATACTCTTATAAGTTTTATTACTTTGTTTGTAATTATTCAAAATTTTTTTCATCAACATAAAAATAAAAAATAAAAAAATTAATAATCCTACTAACCCGCTCTCGGTTAATAATTCAAAATATAAATTATGTGGATGGGTTGAACACAAAAAATTTTTATTTGTGTATTTATCAAATTTTTCAGTATCGCATAATTTTTTATAATTTTTTAAACCTGTTCCAAAAATCTTATTTTTTTCCCAGACATTATAAGAAGAAGATAAGAGTCTACCGTGATTTGAATTACCAAAATTTGAAATATCTTCATAAAAACTTTTAAACTTAATTTTTAGTCCATAATTTAAATTGACTATTAAAAATGAAAAAAATAAAAAACTAAAAAAACTTATAAAAATCACCTTTAAATTTGGTTTTCTAATAGCAATCAAGAAGTAACAGCAAGACAAAATAATAAAGTTCATCCTTTCACCAGATATTAAAACTGTGAAATAAATTAAAAGAATAAAAAAAATATAATAAATTTTTACCCGATTTTTAACATATTTTATATTTTCGTAAAAATAGGCTGTAATTGGTATAGAAATATATGTTAAAAAAGAACCTACAATTAACTCATCAGCAAAAGGTCCACTGAGACGACCTAATTGAATAATTTCAAATCCAAAAAAATCTTTTCCAAATATAAATTGAATTATAGTATCTATACAAACTAGAACTAATATTGCTGAAATTATATTTACTATTAAATGAAAATTTTTTTTTCTAATATCAATTGTAGCAATAAAACAACTAAATAAAAAAAATTTTAGTATTGATATAGAGCCTAGAAATGATTTTTCAAAATATTCTGCACTAAATGAATTTAGTAAGGAATAGCCAAAAAAGATAATTAAAACAAAAATCCATTTATTATTTTTTGATAAATCTATGAAATTAATATTTTTTAACTTAATTAAAAAAAGTAGACCACATAAAACCATATAAATATTAAGAGTCGCTGATCTTAATAAAATTGATATGGGGAAAAAAACTATTAAAAACTCTTCCAAGTTTAATTTTTTTATAAATTTTAATTTTTTCAACATTTAACAAACTTAATTATATTAAAAAATTAACAAATGAACTAATAATTACCAGTAATAAATAATTAATTAAATATTCATGGAAATATATATCATTTTTATTTTTGCTTTATTACTTTCGTATTTTTTATTTAAAAATTTTCAAATTATTTCCAAGAAGTTAAAACTATTAGACAATAAAAATTTACATTATGCGAATAATTCCACACCTACTGGCTCAGGTATAATATTTTTAATAATATTTATTTTAAGTAATGTATTTTATTTTCATTTAGAAATTTTTGGTGAATTAATCCCTAATAGATATTACTTTTTAATACTTAGTGCTGTTATTCTATCTATAACGAGTTTTAAAGATGACATAAAACCAATCGATCCTATTCTACGATTACTTATACAATTCATATGCATATATATTTCTTTATCATGTTTAAATCTGAATGATTTAGAGCTTCCTTTTAAATTAACTATTTTATTAACTTTTTGTTTTTGGGTTTACATTACAAACATTGTGAATTTTATAGATGGTACTGACGGATTCTTGGTAACACATACTTTATTTTTCTTTATAAATATATTGGTTATAAGTTTTTTTGATAATGAAGAATTTTTTTCATTTTTTATAGGCCTTATGACCTTACCTTGTTTAATTATTTTTTTTTTCTTCAATAAACCGAATGCAAAACTATTTATGGGAGATACGGGCAGTATTTTTTTAGGCTTTTTAATTGGATATTGTTTTTTTGAAATTTTTTTAATTGGATATTGGCATATCGCACTTTCATTATTATCTTATCCCCTTCTAGATTGTACAATTTGCTTAATAAAAAAATTAAGAAAAGGTATAATGCCTTGGATTGGGATGTATGACTATTATTTTTTAAAACCAGCACTTCATAATAAAAAAAATCACAAAAAAATTTTAATCTGTTTTGTTATCTTTAATGTAATTAATTCGTTCGTTATTTTTCTTCAAATTTATAAAGATCTAGGTTACTTATTTTTATTGAGTTTTTTATTAAGTGCCATTTTAATTAATGTTTATAACAACTTTAATAATTTTAGTTTTTTTTCAAAATAAATTTAAAATATAAATAAGTAGCTATTTTGACACTGATAACTAATGATACTTTTTTAAAGAGTTATAAGAGATAGCAATTAAGCAAAATAGATTTTTAAAAAAATTAAACTTTAAAATTTTATTGTTTATTTTCCAAACATCTAAAAAATTACCTACTTTATTTGATGAAACAGATTTAGATCTGATTCTATATTTAACCAAATTTTTGTTTAATGTAAAAAATCTATTCTTTTTTAATAAAAAACATTTAAATATGTAATCATCAAATTTAAATCCTTTAATAAACTTAATATTCTTCAAAGATCTTTTTCTAATCATCATTGTACTTGTGCAAATAGATGTATCATAAATAAATTTCTCAAAATTATAATTGCTTCTTGGTTTAATCTCTTTAAAAATCTTATTTTCTGAGAATGGCTGATAATTTGTACATGAAAGATCAATATTTTTTTTTTTCATAAAAATAATTTGAGTTTTAAGTTTTTTTTTCTCCCAAAGATCATCGGAATCTAGAAAACAAATATATTCCCCCTGCGCTTTCCTAATCCCTAAATTTCTTGAATAAGCTGGCCCTCTGTTTTTTCTATAACTTATTAATTTAAACCTTTTGTCTTTTAAATATTTGACAGCAATCTGTAATGAATTATCAGATGAGCCATCATTTATTAGAAACATTTCCCAATTTTTATATGTTTGATTTATGACACTTTTAATTGTTGCATCTAAAAATTTTTGTGAATTATAGAAAGGTAAAATAATAGATACTAGATTTTGTTTAATCATCTATAAGTTATTTTAATCAAACAATTAAAGTTTGTTTTTAAATTCTTTTATATTAAACAACAATTATGGAAAAGATAAAAAAATTCTTAATTTATTGTTTTACTGACAATGGAATTTTGAATAAAAAACAAAGATCCATAATTCACAAGAATCTTATTATTAGTCCATTTTATGGGCTCATTGAAATGATTGGTATTGGGTTAATAGTTATTTTATTAATTAACATACTTAACAAAGAATTTATAAACAAAATAAATGAAAAAATAAGTTTTATATCTTCTTTTAATCTTGAAGTAACAAATGTTGGTTTATACATAACTTGTATCTGTCTTATCTTAATAAAATACATTGCTCAGTATTTCATCGTAGTTTTTACTTTTAAAAATTTAAGAAATATTCATTACGAGGTTACTATTGACCATTTATCTTTAAATTTGAATTCAAAGTCAGAATTTTTGTTAAAAAAAAATATATCGAATATTATTAGATCTGTTATTAATGATACAAATATTATTTTCATTGATTTCCTAAGACCATCTATTGAAATAATTAAAGAAGTTTGTGTAATTATTTTTATTATTGTCATTCTGTTATTTTTTAATGGTTTGAAAGTTTTTGGGATTTTACTTTTTTTCTCTGCTATCTTGTTATTGATAACTAATTCAGCTACAAAAGTTGGAAAAAAAGTAAGCTTTGAAAGATTCATTTATAATAAAAAATTTTTTAAAAATCTTTCAGAATTTTTTTTATTAATAAAAGAAATAAGGCTTAAAAACTTCGAAGAAGAATTTATTTCACAAAGAGGTAAAGAATTTAAATTGGCAACTGACGCTTTTGCTAAAGAAAATATTATAGGTCATAAACTAAAATTTTTATTTGAAGGAATATTTATTACGTCAATTTTGATCTTAATTGGTTATTTATTCTTTTTTTCAGAAATGGATTCAAAAACAATTTATTCAAATTTATTTGTTCTTATTCTGCCCTGTTTAAGGCTAATGCCATCTTTTATAAGAATAAATGGATATATAAACAAGATTAATTTTAATTATGGAATAATTGATGGTGTTGAAAAAAATATAAAATTATTAAAACAAAATCAATTGATTAGAGATAAAAATAATTACGATTTTAAGAATGAAATCAAAATTAATAAATTAAATTTTTCTTATGAAAAAAAAGTAATATTCAAAAATATTAACCTTAAAATAATAAAAGGTAAGTCGCATGCTATAATTGGTCCTACAGGTTGTGGTAAATCAACATTAGTAGAGATATTATTAGGATTTAAAAATATTCAGTCTGGAACTATTGAAATGGATGGAAATGAAATAACAAACAGAGACAGTTATGGATGGAGAAAAAATTTTGGATATGTACCACAAGATACATATTTAATTGATGGAACGCTTATAGAAAATATTACTCTTGATAAAGAGAACTTAAGTAAGACAAATAAAGAAAATATTTTACAAATTTTAAAATATTTACAATTAAATGATTTGGCAAATTACGAAGAAATTTTTGAAAAGAAAGTTGGTAGTTACGGAAAAAAAATATCAGGTGGACAAAAGCAAAGGATAGGTCTTGCTAGAACATTATTCAAAAATCCTGAAATTATTATATTAGATGAACCTACGTCTGCTTTAAACAAAGAAAAATCATCAAAAATTATAGATTTCATTATTAATTTAAACAAAACACTTATTATGATCACTCACGATGAAAAATTATTAGATAAATTTGATTCTATTTACAAAATTCATCAGAATGAAATTGAAAAAATTAATTAAAATTTTCGAAAAAATTAACAAAGTTTTTAATATTTGATTTTTTAAGATTAAAAAGTTCTCCCTCATAAGTAAAATTCCAAAATGAAGAAATATATCTTTGTACTTTCAAATTATTGTTTTTTTTATTTTTAATAATTATTTTTAAATCTTTTATATTATTTATTTTATCTTTTTTTTGAAATGTCTCATAAAATGAATTTGCGAATGACATAATCTTTTTATTTTGTAAGATTGCCTCAAAACCAGATTTTGAATTAATTGTAATTATCAAGCTAGATTTTTTAATTAAATCATATGAGTTTGTTTTTGGATTGATAAGAATAAATTGTTCATTTTTTTCTCTCTCTAAAATTTCCTTATAATCATATCTACCTATAAAAGATGGATGCTCTTTGACAACTAACTTATAATTTTTAGGGATATATTTTAAAATTTTATCAATCAATTTAAATTGATTGTAAAAACTTTTTGCTCTCAAGGTTAAAGATATATCATTAGGCACATGTAAAGGAAAATAAATAAAAGGTCTTTCTAATTTATTCACATATTTAAAATTTAACATTAATCTTACCAGTGCCATTTTGAGATGAATATAGGAATATGAAAAAATATATTCATAATCAAATTTGTACCCTAGAATATACTTTTTAAATAGTTTTGAAAAAAAACGAAATAGATTTTTCAAATCTAAAATTTTTATAAATATACTTCTATATCTTTTTTTATGAATACTTATATGTGAAATAGTTTTTTTTTTCTTTAAAGAATTTGTTAATTTTATAACTTTTTTGTTAATATTATTTTTTATCTTAAATCTTGGAATTAAATGAGAATTTTTTAACATCATAAATCTTGAATTGAAGAAAGATGGTTCTAAAAAATAGTGTTCAATTTTATTTTTTATTGCAAAATCATAAAGTGAAAGGTGAGATATAAATCCTCCCACTTCTTGAAAAATTATTAATTTATTATTTTTTTTTAGTTCATGAATTATTAAACTAATGGCTTTATAATAGTTTGAATATTTAGAAAATAGATAATTATTATTCTTTAAATTAAATTCCATCTTTTCGTGAAAAATTCTATTTGTTAAATATGTTTTATTAAAAAATTTATTTTTTTTATTTTGTTTATTTTTTTTCTCTATTTCAAAAATATCAAAATAATTAACATTATTTTCTCTAAAATATTTGCTAGCTTCAGAATTAAAAGATATGATCCTATATCTTATCTTCGACTTAACAACTATCTCTTTAAAAAAGTAGGCTTCATACATAGTTCTTACGGAGAAAATTAGTATTTTATTTTTCAATTATCTAGCTTGACTATCTTTATTATTAAGAGAATTTATTTTTTGTTTTTCAATTTTTTTAATTAACAAGTTTTTAATTATTCTCTTATGAAATGATAACTGATCATTATAAAATAAAACTCTAATAAATTTTCGATGCTGTCCTTCAGCTAGTCGACCTCTTTTATGCCAACCCATATTATTAGTAATAATTAAGGAATTTTCTTCACAAAAAATTGGTTCTTCTGAAAGATTTTCTAAGTAATCTAATTTTCTTTTAAAAGGCTTATCATCAGAATGGTTATTAATTTTTTTACTTTTAAAATACCAAACACTGTTTATGTATTCATTTTTAATTCTATTTAAATTCCATTTATGAGATTTTTTCATATAAAAAAAAGGACCCTCCTCTAGCTTTGTACAATCTTTCATAGAAATGAATGCTTTTATGCAGGGGAAAAATTTATCAGGATGAATGTTTGCATTTGAATCATTAATATCTTTTTTTCCTAATGGTAGGCTTAAAAATTGATAATTAAATTGAACTTCATTTCTAATTTTTTGTTTTAGGACGGTTTCAATATAAGGTAAATATTTTTTAAAATTATTATTTAAAATCTCATAAATTTTTTTAGTTTTAATGTGATTTTTATAAATTTTTCCATGAAGCCAATCTACATTGGTCTTTGAATAGTTTTTTGAGTAAGTAAATAACTTTTTTGTTTCTTCATTTTCTAAACAGCTTTTTATAGATATAAAATCTTCATGAGGCATAAAATTTTTAATTATTACTATACCGTTTCTTTCAAGTTCATCAGAAATACTAAGATCATCAACTTTTGGATTATAAAGTGATAATTTGAAAATCAAATTTTTGAAAATTGATCTCAAAACTTGCAGACCAAATAAATTTAATAAATATCCACCAACGTATAATTTAGAGACGCTTAAATAAGTTTCAACTATTTGTATGAGTTTTTTCTTTAATTTATTTAACATTTCACTATAATCAATTATTCATTATATAATCGATTAATGATAATTTTAGTAGTCGATAATAAAAGCAGAGACCTAGGAGCTCTAACCAAACTAGCATATATTCTGTCAAAAAGTTATCATAAGGAAGTTATTGTCGCAAATAGTTTTGAAATAGATGATCTCATTTTAATATTTAGAGAGAAAATAAATCTAATTTTATTTTCATATTTAAGAGATGCAAACAAACATCGAGTGACTTTAGCTAGGTTGAATAATATTAAAATTGCAGTTTATGATCAAGAAGGTGCTAATGGATTTGACGGGTTGGGATTAATACAAGTTTTAAAAAAACATAGTCATTTTTTAAAGCTCATAAATGGTTATTTTTTTTGGGGAAGAGCTCAGCTAAATTATGCAAAAAAGATACTTGGTAAAAAATTACCAAGATTCTCTTCAGATGTAGGTTATATAAGGTTTAGAGTAGATACTAACTATAAAAATATAAATATAATCCCAAAAAGAAAATTTGTTTTAATAAATTCTAACTTTGCATTAATAGATCCTAAATACAGCACAAAACTAAAAGAGTCACGACAAGTAAAGCAAATTAATTTATATGGAAAAAATCATAATAACTTTATCAAGAACATGCGCTCAACAAAAGAAGAATTTATTAAAACAGTAGAAAAAATTATAAAAGAAAATCAAAAAATATTTTTTGTTTTAAGACCTCATCCATATGAAAAATCTTATGAATATGAAAGACTAAATGATCTTTATAAAAATACTTTATTTTCTATAGAATTAAATTCCACTAGCTGGATTAAGAAATGCTCTTTAGTAATCCATACTGATTGCATCACAAGTATCGAAGCAAAAGAATTGGGTATAAAATCCCTTTCTTTATCATGGTTAATAAAAGATAAATCGCTTTGTTATAAGATACCTTATAGATCATCAATAAAATCTAATAATTATTATGAAGCGAAAAAGATTTTGAACGATATTTATTTTAATAAAAAAAATAATTATTCTATAATTGATAATAACATAAGTACCAAATTTTTTGGAAATCAAAAAAAATCAACGGAAATTTTATCAAAAAAAATAATAAAATTAGTCAAAATGAAAGATCTGAGAGTCCCCTTAAAGAATACAATTCCAAATAAATTATATAATCAAGTTCAAAATTTATCTAATTACCCGTTACGAACAAAAATAAAAATTTTTTTAAGAAGTAATTTGAATTATAGAATTTTTTCTTTTATTTACACTTTGATAGTGGGAAAAAAAATTTCAACTAAATATAAAGATAGAATTTTTACTGAAGCGGATTTGAGGAATTATTTAAAAAAAAATGCGAAAATCCAAAAACATTACTCAAACAGTTATAGAATTTCAGTATAAATACTTTTGAAATTTTTTCTCTATATAAAAACAAGATGAATTTAATTTTATAACTTGTTCAAAAATGAGTTTGTCTTTTTTTTTTCTTTTTAACTTTGTTAATCTTACTAAATTTTTGATATGGTTAATATTTTTTACTCCAAAAATATTTTTATTAATATTACTTTGGAAATTTACAAATTTGAATGCAAGATCCATCAAACTATAATCCGATAATTCTTTAATTCTTTTTATACTAAGATTAATTATTTTTTTTCTCATAATTGAACTTAACCAGTCATTTCTATGATCATCTTTTTTAAATTTTTTATTTATTGAACCAGTTAAAATACCATTTGCAAAAGGTGACCTGCCATGAAATTTTTGTTTTTTATTGAGACTATAGTTTGTAAAATTTGTAGATAACAGACTTGCGTCATCTTGGATTACATCAAAATGATTTAAGATTTTGTTATTTAATTCAAAATTTTTAGGCAATGAGATTCCAGTATATTTTATAATTTTATCTTTTTTCAAATTCTTTAAAAAAATAATTATTTTTTCTAATTGCTTTTCTTGTATCCGTGGATTGTGTAAAAAAAGGACGTTTATTTTTGAGGTTTTTAATCTTTTTAAACTTTGTTCAATTGATTTCTCTATGTCTGATAATGTAAAACTTTTACCAAAAAATGGGTGATTACCAACTTTAGTATTAAATTTAATTTTTTTTTCACCATTGAAAAAATTTCCTAAAATAAATTCTATAAAACCATTCCCATATGAAGGAGCAGTATCATATTCATAAAATTTATTTTCAAACGAATATGAGAGCGTTTTATAAATTTGAGATAATGGTATATATCCATAATCTCCACTAAGAGGCCAAGTGCCTATAATTATTTTTTTCATAAATTATATACAAGATTAACAAAGTTTCTTTTATAGTAATTTAACTTTTCAATACTCAATTCTGACGATTTGGATAAACTTCTCAGCTGACCATCCACATTTTCGACATTATTTTCAAAATCACCAACTTCTACAGATTTTATTTGTTCATTAGTGCCAGTATAAGGTGAATAATACGCAACAGTTACATTGTCAGGATTTAGCATTTTATTATATTTGATTGTATTCTTAATCATTTCCTCTGTTTGGTTAGGCAACCCAATAATATTATAAGCTGTCCTTTTGATATTATTTTTCTTTAATATCTCAAATGCATTAATTATTTTTTGATGAGAAGCGTATCTATTAAGACTTTCTTCTCTAAAACCCTCTGCAGCTAATTCTATTCCCATGCCCACTCCATCCACATTAAGTTTCTTCAATAATTCAACTGTGATATCTGTTATGCCCTCTGGTCTTGTTTCAATATATAACTTTATATCAATTTTGTTTATTTGAAAAAGCTCTGCTAATTTTGATAATATTTTTCTATTTATTGTAAGAAAATTAGTATCTTGACATCTTAATAAATCTATTTTTTTTTCTTTTTTTACTTTTAATATTTCTTCAAATATTCTTTCGGCACTTTTATTTCTTAAATAATTTTTTGAGTTTTTTAATAGTCCACGTGTATTATCCTCAAATCCATAATATCTTTGAATTATAGTTTCTACACAGTAACCACACGTAAAAACACATCCTCTTGACATTTCATAGTCAACTCCTCTTAAAACTTCACCATTATAAGGTCTATAAAAAACTTGATCATCAAAAATTGAATAATCATAAATTTCTAAGTCATCTAAATCGGAAATTATTTTTTGTTTTCTATTTTCAACAAGTTTCTGATTTTTATCTAAATACGATATACCCTCTAAACTTTCTATAAGATGAGTATTATTTTCATTTATTTGATTTAAAAGATTTAAAAGGACAATTTCAGATTCTCCTCTAATAAGATAACGAATCTTATGAAAATTTTCCAAAATATGCTTGGGACTGGCTGTGGCTTGAAGCCCTCCAGTAATTAATATAGCTTTTGTCTCTATCTTAGAAATTAGATTATATCCATGTTCTATATTAACGTATTCTCCTTCACCATGAATATGAGAGGAAATTGCTGACCAAAATATTACATCTGGACAAAAGTCATCAATTTTTTTTTTGTAGTTCTTTATAAACATCATTTTTATCAAATTTAATTAAGTTTTCATAATTAGATTTTTTATATTGTTTATTTTCAGTGTTAAATTTAATTTCATTATCTGTCCAATTAAGAAAAAATGTACAATCAAATAACTCTACTTCGTGACTATTTTTTTTTAATAAACCTGCATGGCTCGCAACCCATATTGGGGTTATACCTCGACCCCACTTATTTGGATTTATGAATAAAATTTTAGCCATTTCTTGTGATTAAAATTAATTTATTTTGTATTCTAGAGAAGTTTTTATAATATAAAGAAATTAATTAAAGATGAAATTTAAAAAACCTATTATTATTGCTGAAATTGGCTGTAATCATAAAGGAGATATAAATATAGCAAAAAGAATGATCGAAGTTGCCGCAAATTGTGGCGCTGAGTACGTTAAATTTCAAAAAAGAGACAATAAATATCTTCTTAAAGGAAACTACGACAAACCTCATCCGGTTCAAGAAAACTCATATGGTAAAACATATGGGAAACATAGGGATTTTTTAGAATTTAATATGTCTGATCATTACAAACTATTCAAACATTGTAATAAAAAAAATATAAAATATTCAGTCAGTGTTTGGGAAAAAAACTCTGCCCTAGATTTTGTTAATAGTAAAATTAAATTAGACTATTTAAAAGTTCCATCTGCTTGTAACCAAGATTACGAACTGCTAGAAGTTTTAGCAAAAAAATTTAAAAAAAAAATTCATATTAGTTTAGGTATGACAAGTAATCAGGAAATTCAAAAGATAATAAGTTTTTTCAAAAAATATAAAAGACTAAAAGATTTAATTTTATACTCATGTACTTCAGATTATCCTGTTGATAGTAACAATATTTGTTTATTTGAAATACAAAAATTAAAAAAAAAATACTCTAATATTGTTAATTCAATAGCTTTTTCAGGACATCATCTTGGAATTTCCCTTGATATAGCTGCTGGCACTTTAGGTGCAAGTTTTATTGAAAGACATTTTACCCTAGACAGAACCTGGAAAGGAACAGACCATGCGGCCTCATTAGAACCTCAAGGACTTGAGAAATTGTGTAGAGATATTAAGATTCTTTCGAATGCGATGAAGTTTAAAACAGGAAATGGAATTTTAAATTGTGAAAAATTTCAAAGAAATAAGTTAAAAATATTAAGATAGAAATTTATTAATTAATTCTGAAATCATTTTTATATTTAATTTATTTAACTTTGTATGTAATGGCAGAGATACGCAGTTGTTAAAGTAAATTTCTGAATTTTTTAATTTTAATTTTTGATTATAATAGGAAAATTTATAAATAGGAATGTAATGCAAATTAGTCTCAATTTTCTTTTCCTTTAAAAACCTCATTAATTGATTTCTTTTATTTTTTTTTATTTTTACTATAAACAAGTGTCTAGATGATAAATCGTTTTTTTCAATCTTTTGAAATGAAATATTTTTAGTATCCAAAAATTCATAATAATAATTAGCAAGTTGATTTCTTTTTTTTACAAATTTATCAAGACACTTTAATTGTGAGTTTCCTAGTGCTGATTGAAAATCAGTAAGTCTAAAATTATATCCAAGTTGTTTTTGATCATAAATCCAAAAATTTTTTTTTGATAGATTTTTTATAATTCCGTGAGACCTAAGATTTTTTGCATTTATATATAATTTTTTATTATTTGTTAATAAAGCTCCTCCTTCTCCTGTTGTAATCATTTTAACAGCATGAAAACTAAATATTGTAATTTCGCTATACTTGCAATTTCCTATTACTTCTTTTTTATACCTTGCCCCCATGGCATGCGAAGCATCTTCTATTATTTTTACTTTATATTTATTGCAAATTTTTTTAATATTTTTTAAATCACACGGATTACCTCCTAAATGAACAACGACTAGTATTTTTGGAAGCTTTTTGTGTTTTTTTGAAATTGCGAGTTTTTTTTCTAAATAATTTAAATCTATGTTAAATGTTTTTAAATCGATATCAACAAATTCGACTTTGGCACCAAAATATTTTGCAGAGTTGGCTGATGCAACGAACGTAATAGCTGGTACCCACACAATATCGTTTTTTTTTATATTTAAAGATTGCATTGCTATAGTCAGTCCTGATGTGGCACTATTAAGTGTTAAACAATATTTAGAAAAAAATTTTTTTTTTAAATTTTTTTCAAACTCGTTAGTTGACTTACCCTGAGTAATAGTTTCTGATCTAAGAATTTTTATAGTTCTTTTTATATCAACATTAGATATATCCGGCGCGCTATATCTAATCATTAGGCAATTTTGCAACTATTGTCTGAAGTTGTTTTTTACTCAAAAAATTTGAATTTAAATCACTTCTATAATTAAATTGTTTTTTAATTATCTTGTACTTTAATTTCTTGTAACCATTTAAAATTTTCTTTTTATTATCCTTATTAAATAAAATGTAATATTTACCAATATCAATCATGTTTTGACTTTCGCTCAATGATATTAAGTCTTCATGGATTTTTTCTCCAGGTCTTATAGATGAAATCTTAATTTTTGGACTTTTAAAGCTATTAGCTAAATCTATAACCTTATAACTAGGAATCTTCGGAATTAAAATCTCACCTCCTTGAAAGTTTTTTATACCCCATGAGACCATTCTGATAGCGTCTTGTAATGAAATCGAAAATCTCGTCATTCTTTCATCTGTAATATTTAAGTCTTTATTTTGAATATTATTTTTTTTAAAAATTGGCATAACCGATCCTCTCGAGCCATTTACATTTCCATATCTTAAAACAGAAAATTTTAATTTTTTTGCTCCAACTAAATTTTTTGCACTAATAAATATTTTTTCAGCACATAATTTGGTTGCACCATATAAATTGACTGGAGAACATGCTTTATCAGTTGATAATAATATGTTCTGTTTGATTTTATTTTTAATGGAAGCCATTACTATATTTTTGGCTCCATTAATATTTGTGTTAATTGCTTCCATCGGATTATATTCAGAGGCCGGAACCTGTTTCATGGCTGCGGCATGAACTAATATATCAACACCCTCTGTAGCCATCTCTAATCTTGCTTGATCCCTAACATCTCCTAAAAAAAATCTTAATTTTTTCTCATTTCCATATTTTTGGGACATTTCATGTTGTTTTAATTCATCTCTACTAAAAATTATTATTTTTTTTGGTTTGTGATTTTTTAAAATATAATCTGTAAAAAATTTTCCAAAACTTCCAGTTCCACCTGTTATGAAAATTGATTTATTATTTATCATTGTAATATCTTTTATACCAATTAATAAATTTAAAAATACCTTCTTCAATATTAATCTTTGGGGAATATTTCAAATGCTTATTTATTTCGTTTAGTGAAGCGTGAGTTACATTAGCATCTGTTTTTCGCTTATCTTTTAACAAAATTTTCGCTTTTTTTCCTAAATTTTTTTCAATTAATTTCAGATATTGAATTACTTTTATAGGTTTTCCACGACCAATATTAAAAATTTTGTAGATTTTTTTATTTTTTGACTTTTTGATTAAAAAATTTAAACTTACTAATAAACCTTCTATAACGTCATCAATAAAAGTGAAGTCCCTTAAATAATTTCCTTTATTAAATAAAATAATATCTTTATTATGCTTAATTTCATTTGAAAATTTATATAAAGCCATATCCGGCCTACCCCAAGGTCCATAAGCTGTAAAAAATCTTAGTCCAACAAAGCTAATATCATGTAGATGATGGTATGAATATGCCATTAACTCATTAGTTTTTTTTGTTACTGCATAAAACTGTAGAGGTTTATCTGTATTATCTGTTTCTTTAAATGGACCATTTTGGTTTCCATACACACTACTAGAACTTGCATATAAAATTTTTTTAATTTTATATTTTTTCGCTAATTCTAAAATATTAAAAAAACCTATTATATTTGAATTTAGATAGCTTTTTGGGTTTGTTAAAGATTGGCTCACTCCTGCTTGCGCAGCAAGGTTAACTATAATTTTTATATTCTTTACTTTAAAAACTTTCTCTGTTTTTTTGTAATTTGATATATCTATTTTTTTAAAAGAAAAATTTTTGTATTTTAATAATTCTTTTAACCTATTCTTTTTTAATTTTACATCATAGTAATCATTTAAATTATCTAATCCAATAACGATTTTTTTTTTTTCTAATAATTTTTTTGTTAAATGAAAACCAATAAATCCCGCTACACCTGTAACAACTATTTTCATTATTTTAACTTAATTGATATTAAACTTTGATATTTTTTATTTTTAAATTGCCTTGATGTATCACTATTCTCTTTAAATGTAGTCAAAAATCTCAAAAAATATTTATTATATCCATCATTTAAGAAATTTAACATTGGAGCACATGATCCATTTTCATGAAAAATATTAAATTTTAAACTAGAATTGTTATCATTAAATTCTACACTTCCATCTGTATTTCCAAAGCAATTTTGAGCAGTAAATTTTGAAGATATGGGCTCATCATAAAAAAAGTTTTTGCTATTTTTGAGGTAAAAAGTTTCTGAACTTTTTCCTCCATTTTTGGTTAATATTTTTAATTTATCTAAATCAAACATTTCATGATTTAAATTAAAATAATTAGCTCTAATTGATAAAAAATCAGTTTTAAATAAATTAATTTCATTTTTTAAATATAATATCTCAGTAGATAAATCAAAATACCAGGTTTTATTAATCTCAATTTTTTTTTTAGATATGAAGTAGTTGTTAAAAATTAGAAGGTTTGTATTTTTTTTAGTTTTAATTATACCTTTTTTATCTAAATCGGTAACCTTAAAATTTGAATTTTCTGAAACATTATGCCCATTAAAAAAATCCGCATTTAATCTTTCGTTTCTAAAATCACCTTGATCATATTTTCTTATAAAAGATAACTTTTTATTTTCTTTTTTTAATCCAAATTCACCCAGACTTAATCCTCTCTCTTTATCAAGCCTAAAAAATAGATCTTTATTTTCAAAATAAATAAAATCTTTACTTTCATCTAAATTGTATAATTTTTTTTTATATTTTGGATTTAATATTGAATTAAGAATACTTTTATTATCATAGCTTAAAGCTTTCTTTTTTATTTCTAAAAAAATTTTTTTCCACCTTTTTATTTCTATATGTGTCCTAAAATCACTACTCCAATAATAACAAAGATCTTTAAGGATATTTTTTTTATTTTTATGATTTTTAAAAATTCTCCAACAAAATGTGTTTATTGAAAAATTATCAACACCTCCAACATACCATCTTAATGGATTATATTTTTTTTGTTTTTTTGTTGGTAAAATATTTTCTGCAGAGGTTATGTCTAATATATTATCTTTAAATTTCTTTGTAAAATTTAACTTATTAACATTATTTAAATTGATAAAAGTAAATTTAGTTTTTATTATATTTAATAAATCAAGTATTTTTACCCATTCGCTCTTTTTATTTTTATCTAATTCTTGTTCATGTTCGTATCTCTTTAATCTAAAATCAAATATCTCAGCATCGCTTCCATACACACTTAAAAGACCATTTTTAAATTGATTTACCTTTTTTATTATTTTTAGATATGTGCTTATATTAATTTTTGAATGAATATTTTTTTGAAAATTTTGAAAATTTGTAGAAGAATTCCAAATAACATTGATTACAGCCTTGTTACCTTTGATTTTCTGAGGGAAAAACTTAAATTGTGACAAAAATTTACTATTTCCTCTAATACTATCCCAATCTAAAATTATGTATTCAAAATTTTCACTCTTGTATAACTCAACTAGTGATTTTGAAAAACACTGTTCATTTATATACGCAATTTTAGGAGTACAATTTAATATTTTTTTATAAATTTTTTTCCCATATTCTAAATTAAATAGATTTACCTTGTGAGGAATCAGTGGAAATATAGCTTGAGTATATGAAGATCCTATAAGATATATTTTTTTTTTATCTAATAAAAATTTAAATTTTTTAACCCAATTTTTATCTTTCTTGTAAATGGTTTCTAGTGTCCAGCCTGTTATTTCTACACCAATTGGATGTTGAAAATTTTCTATTAAATTCAATAATGGCCAGTAACATTTGTTTATAACTTCTTTTCTTTTATTTTCAGGTAAAGAAGAAAAAAATAAATTTAAATGAAAAAATATAAATGAATATTTCTTTTTTAATTTCATTAAACTTATTTAGTTCCAATGGCTATTATAGATTTTGCACTTCCTTTGAGAAAATTTGGTGCAAAATTATTGTTTCCTGAAAATGGAAGTAAATATCTTCCTTTAAAAAATCTATTTCTGCCTGTGTAAAACCACTTGGGTTTACACCTAAGTCCTGGAAATGTTTGGATATTTTTGAAATTATATAGTTTCATAATACTTTCTAATGATTTTGGAGTGTAAGGTTTTACATGAGTTGGGTCATCATAAAAGATATCTGATGAGTAAATCCAGTTGGGTGTGGTTATATATAAAATACCTTCTTTTTTGAGTACTCTATTAAATTCAGTAAAGATGTTATCTGTATTTGAAATATGCTCGACTAAAGCAAGACAAATAATATAATCAAAAGTATTAGCTGGAAAATTTATCTTATCTTTGTTGAGATCACAATCATTTATATCTATCCCTGTATAATCTATGTTTTTTTCCAGAAAAGATTTTTCCAAAAATTTATCAGCACATCCTACATCTAGAACCTTTGTTTTGTTTTTGGAGAGAAATTGATGATTATAAAAATTTTTTAATAAAAATTGAAAAGTTTTTATTTCCCTTTTTGACATTAAACTTCTTAGATTTCTATTAGAGTTGTGGCTTTCGATTTTTTTTAATAATAATTTTTTTACTAAACTCATATCTTTTTTAAAATGAACTCTATCAATTTAAAATCTTCTAAACTATCAATTTCACCTGATCTTATTTCTGGCATTAAGTAGGTACCAACATCACCAAATAATCTCGATTTTTTTTTCATAAATTTTTTTATGTTGAAGATATAAAAAGCACCGTTTTCGAGAACAAAGTTATTATTTTTTTGTCTCATTGGTCTTTTAGATGGATTGTAGTTTAAAGGACTTATTTTTTTATTAATTTTTTTCCAAACAAATTTTTTAAATTCATAAGATGAAAATAAACTATCAAGTTTTTCAACCAGAAATTTTCTATATCCAGCCTCTAAATCAAATGATTTTAAAAGTGGAGAGGTTGCTTGAATTAAAGTACATGAACTATATTCTTTAAAATCTTTTAAAATATGTAAAATTAAATGATCTGTAGATGACAAATCGGTTGATAATGATTTGGATCTTTTATGATAAATAACTTTATTATTATATTTCTTTTTGAGTATATTAATATATTTTTCAGAGTCTGTAGAAATTAAAATGTTAGAAAATACTTTTGATTTCAACGCTTCATCCACAACGTAAAAAACTAATCTTTTTTTATTTAATTTTTTGATGTTTTTATGTTTTATGCCTTTGCTTCCTGACCTAATTGGAATTATAGCGATTGTTTTTTTTTTCATTAAGTTTATTAACTGTTATCATAATGAATTTAGGAATAATAGTCGATCATCCAAAAAGAGACCTTCCTTCTTTAATAAGACTAAGTGAGGAAATATTAAAACAATATCCATCAGCAAATATAAGATTAATTCCTATGTATTTTATTGGGATAGTTTTAAAAAACCGGTATTATAATTTTGATATAATCATATTTAATTTCTTTAGATCAGCGAATATAAAATTTATTCTTACAGCAAAGAAAAGAAATATTATGACGGTAATTTATGATCAAGAAGGAGCCGGAGGTATTTCAGGAACCAATCTTACTTCTATAATTGAAAAAAATAAAAAATATTTGAAATATATTGATCTCTACTTTTTTTGGGGCAAGGAACAATTAAATAAATTCAAAAAAGAATTTAAAAACTTCAATTTGAAAAAAACTTTTGTAAGTGGATGGCTTAGCTCAGATATTATATTTGAAAAGAAAAAAATTAAAAAAAAAATTTCTAAAAAATATATTTTAATAAATTCAAATTTTTCAGCGTGTGACCCTAAATTTAATACTTTGGAAAGCGAAATAAGAGGAAGACTAACAACTACTTTTGCTAAAAAAGAAGATATTATAAAGGGTATTGAATTAATAAAAAAACGAAAAGATGAATTTATCAAAGTAATTAATCTCATTTTCAAGAAGTTTCCACAGGAAAATTTTATTTTAAGAATACATCCATATGAGAATAATGAAAAATATCTTTTTCTTAAAAAAAAATTTAATAATTTTAAATTTTCAGATAATAAAAATATAAATGATGTGTTAATTAATTCAAAATTATTTATTCACGTTGATTGTACAACTGCTGTTAATGCAAATATACTAAACATCAAACCCTTATCTATGAGCTGGCTGATCGCCAAAAAAACAGATACACATAACTATATTTCTAAGAAAGTTAGTTTTGGGTTTCCTGATCAAAAATTTTTTTTAAATGAATTAAATAAAATTCTGAAAAAAAAGAACAGCCTCAAATTTTTTAACAAAAAAAACATAAGTTTTTTAGAGAAATATTATGGACCATTTGATGGGATGAGATGTAATCAAGCAGCTAAAAGATTGATTAGTTTATATAACAAAAAATTAAATAAAAAAAATTATTGTAAGAAAATAAAAATTAATACAATTCATTTAATTAAAGAAAATCTAAAATTTCTATTATTTAAATCTTTAGGATTTAAAAATTATTTAATACTAAAAAAAATAATATATAAAAAATATTTTGAAATAAAAAATAATAATAAAAATTTTAATACATCGACTGTTAAAAAGTATCTAATTGACAAAAAAATTAATGTTCATGAGAAAGAGCTTAATATAATTGAGCTTACAAAAAAATATTTATAAATAATTCTAAAAAAATGAATTTATAATCTTTTATATTTTTTTACCATTAAATAATTTAGAAATATACGAAATTATATTTTTTTTGTTTAAAAAAATTTTCTTATTTAAAATTCCTATAAATTTTTGACTAGATTTAAAATCACTGTTTTTAATATCGTTAATTAAATTTTTAACATCTATTTCAAAAATATTTTTAATGAAATATGTTTTTGGAAAAATTATCTCTGCATATCTATCCCCTGATAATCCGACATTTATTTCATATATAAAAAAGAAATTTTTATCAAATTTAAGAGAAATGCTAAAAAATCCATAATATTCTTTAAATAATGGATTCAATTTCAAAGGAAGATTATTAATATAATTTTGCTGTGAATTAGTAAATTTAAATAACTGTGGTGAACAAACACCAAAGTGATAAAGTGTATTATTTTTGAAATAATTAAATTCTTGAACCAAAGATATTAATTTAATTTTGTGATTCTTTTTATTTTTAAAATAAATTGCTGTAATATCCTTTCCATCTTTAAAAGATGACAAAGAAATTTTTTTATTATGGCTTGATTTTTTAATTTTTTCAAAAATTGAATTGTTAATATCAGATGGTTTTGCAAAAAAAATATTTTTTTTACCAATTAAAGGTGCGTCTGGTTTAAAAACTTTCAATCCCTTAAACTTTTTCAATTCAGAAAAGAAATTAATTGAATTTGACTTTATATTTTTAATTTTCTTTTTATCTAAGTAATTTGATAAAAAAGTCTTGCTATAAACACATTTAGCTAAATTGTAAGAAATTTTATTAAGTTTGTAAAATTTACTTATTTTATGATATAATAATATTGAAGGTCCAGACGACCTATATGCAATATCAAAAACTTTATATTTCTTTAGAGATTTTTTTAATTTAGTAAAATTATAATCATAAATTGAGGTTTTTAAAAATATATATTTTTTTTTGAATTTAATTTTCTTTTTTCTATCTAAAATAATAGAATTTGGACAATATTTTTCAAGAGATCTAATTATTTTTTTTTGATTGGGTCCGTTTCCAAAACAAATTATGTATTCTTTTTTATTCAACCTTTTTAACAATATAATTTACTAAATTTAATTTATATATATTGATAATTCTATTATGATTTTAAATAAATTAAAAAATAAAAAATTAATTGCTTTTGGTGCTGGAAGTACTCTAAAAATTGCTAATAAAAAAAAAAAGTTAAATCTTTCTTATTTGATTGATAACAATTCTAAGCTTTTGAATAAAAGTTTTGCTGGATTGAAAATTTATAATCCATCAATTGTTAAAAATGAAAAAAATTTTTTAATTATAATTTATTCTCCTAGATTTTATGAAATGAAACTTCAATTAGAAAATTTAGGATTAAACTATAATAAACACTTTATTCATTTTTTAGATTTAAGTTTTTATAAGAATCTTATCAATCATCTTACGCAAGAAACTTGTTATACAAATTTAGATTATATTCTTAAGCCAGGTGATGTTTGTTTAGATGTAGGTGCAAATATTGGCTTATACACATATAAAATGTCAAAACTTGTAAAAAAAAAGGGTAAAGTATTAAGTTTTGAGCCTATTAATATTGCATATAAACAAATCAGATTAATTGAAAAAAAATATAATTTAAATAATTGTAAAATTTTCAACTTTGCTTTAGGTCACCAAAAAAAAGATACAGAAATGCTAATTCCAATTAAGAATAATTTACCTCAAATTGGTTTTTCACATGTAAAAACAATAAAATATCAACCGAATAGCACTAATTCCAACAAATACAAAAAAAGTTTTTTCTACAAAATGAATTTTGGATATAAACAAAAAACTAAAATTGAATTAATTGACCACATTATCCCAAAATATAAATTAAAAAAGATTGACTATATTAAGATTGATGTAGAAGGATATGAGATTAATGTTATAAAAGGTGCTTTCAAAACGATTAAAAAATATAGACCAATTATTCAATCAGAAATTTTTTATTCAAAAAAAAATCAAACAAAAATGTTAAAATTTTTTAAATCAATAGAGTATTGTTTTTTTTATCCAGAGAATAAAAAGCTAATACAAATACATAATTGGAAAACTATAAGAAAAGTTAGTAACTACTATTTAATTCCAAAAGAAAAATTGAATATACTAAAAAAAAGAATATATAAATATTTAACAACTACATTCTAAACATTAAATGAAAAAAATATGTATTATTACTGGTGGTAGTAAGGGATTGGGCAAAGAACTTGTTCAGATGCTTTCAGAATTAGGATATATAACAGTTTATACATACACAAAAAAAAAGCCTAAAATTTTTTCTTCCAAAAATATTTATGGATTCAAAATGAATCTCCAAAATGAAAAAGAGATTAAAAGTATATTCAGAAAAATTAAATTTCAGTTAAGGGCTTACCCTTCAATACTTATTAACAATGCCGCAATAGCTCAAGAAAAAAAATTTGAGGAAATAAGTTACAAAGATTATGAAAAAATGATGAGAATTAATCTTATCGGTCAAATGATAATCACAAGAGAATTTATTTTAAATTTTAAGAAACAAATTAATAATTATGGAAGAATAATTAACATATCGTCAATAGGAGGACAAATTGGTGGAAAAAATCAAGTTCATTATGCTGCTGCCAAAGCAGGTTTAATAAATTTTTCTAAGTCAATAGCAAATTTATATTCAAAAGAGAAAATTACTTGTAATTCTATAGCTATTGGGCTTGTAAAAACAAAAATGTCTTCTAAAGAGTTAAGAAGGAATGATGGTGTAAAAAAAATTACAAATATACCAATTGGTCGAATAGCTGAAATGAAAGAGATTACTTCAAGCATAAAATTTTTAATTTCAGATGAAGCTTCTTATATTACTGGACAATGTATTAATCTTAACGGTGGCATGTATTATAATTGATGATTTAAAAATACATGGATCTAAAACATAATTTAGCAGTATATTTTATAGGTGGCGGACCTATGAATACATACACCATAAAATGGGCTAAAAAATTTAATTTAAAAATTATTGTATCTGACAAAAATATTGAAGCCCCATGTCTTAAAATTGCTGATGAAAAATTAATTGCAGACGCTAGAGATTATAAAGTTCATCTTAATTTTATAAAAAAAATTAAAAATAAGTACAAAATTGTTGGAACTATTTGCCAAATAGAGGACGCTTTAATAACACAATATATGATAAATAAATATTGTAAAATAAAGTCATTTTCGCTTAATAATTTAAAAAATTGCTCAAACAAAAAAAAACATAAAATTAAACTTATAGAAAATAATATAGATGTACCTAGAACTCTTAATATAAGAAATTATAAAAATGCTAAACACGAAAAAATTATTTTAAAACCGATTGATGGTTCAGGAAGTCGAGGTGTTTATATCTTAAATAAAAATATTCCTAAAGATAAAATTAAATTAATGATCAAGGAAATAAAAAAGAAATTTAGTAATTATATAATTGAAGAATATCTTCCTGGAAGATCTATAGATGGAAATGCTGTTATGATAAATGGAAAATTTTATTTTGCAGGAATATTTGAAAAATTTATCTCACCAGAGCCACATAGACTACCTCTCGGTGGTCAAGTACCTGCGAATATTGGAAAAAAGTTATTAAATCAATTTAAAAAAAAATTCAATAAAACTTGTAATGCTTTAAATATAAATAATGGTGTTGTTAAAATTGATACAATATTATTTAATAAAAAATTCTATATACTTGAAACAGCAACAAGACTACATGGTGATGTAGGTACAGTAAACTTACAAAATTTCTCATCTGGAATTAATGTATTCAATTTTTTATTTGATTATTGGAAAAATAAAAAAATTAATACCTCTTACTTAAAACTAAAGATTAAAAAGCATGGATTTTGGAATGTTTTGATGGTACCGCCTACTTTTAAGTTAAAGAAAATAAATTCTATACCGAAAGTTTTTACAAAAATTTGGATTAATAAAAAATTTAATCTAAATAAAAAAAGTTATAATAATACTTCGCAGATACCTGGCTACGTATGTTGTGTTACAAAAAAAAAATCAGAAATTATAAATTATTCCAAAATACTCTATAATAAAATTTATTATGGAAGAAAAAATGAAGCAAAAAGAAAATCAAACGCCTGGTATAAAGAATTAAACAAATATTTCAAAGATAATAACATAGATCCTAAAATAAATGTTTATTTTAGTTGAATTATCTCATTCTCACATGAGCACCACCATTAACAGAAATTGTCTGGGCTGTTATATAATTTGAATCTTGTGATGCTAAAAAAATTGCTGCCCCGACCATTTCAGAATATCTGGCAAATCTTTTAAATAGCATTAATCTCAATGCAGTTTGTTTGACTGAAGGGGCCATTGTTTTTTCAGTAAATTCTCCTGCAATTACTCCTGGTGATAAACAGTTAACTGAAATTTTTTTTTTTGCTAAAAATCTTGCTAAATTATGAGTAAGGGCCATAATTCCCATTTTAGCTGCTGCATATGAAGGCGTTCTGGGACCACCATATTCTCCTGAAAGCGATCCAATGTTTATTATTTTTCCACTTTTATTTATATGATTAAGGCTTTCTTGGCATGATCTAAATACACCTGTTAAATTAGTCTCTATAACCTTATCCCATTCTTTATCAGTTTGTTTGTTAAAATCTGCAGTATGATTTATACCCGCATTATTCACTAATATGTCAATTTTTTTATATTTTTTTTTTATATACCTGTAAAAATTTTTTAAAGATAATCTAGACCTAATATCTAACTTTAAACAATCTGAAAATTCATGCTTTAAAAATTGTTTTTTTGCTAAATTTTTATTATTTAAATAAGTTATTATTACTAATGCACCCTCTTCTTTAAAACCTTTTGCGATTTCTAGACCCAAACCTCTACTTGAACCCACAACTACAGCAACTTTTTTTTTTAATCTCATATCCATATACCACCATTAATTCCAATTGTTTGAGCTGTTATGAAAGATGCTTCTTCAGAGGACAAAAAGCAAACCAAGTTAGCTACCTCTTTCTTTTTTCCCAATCTTTTAATCAATAAGTCTTGTTTAAGATTATTTAATATTTTTTTTGGCATTAAATTTAACATATCACTTTCAATAGGTCCTGGGGAAACACAATTCACAGAAATTTTTTTTTTTGGTCCTGCAAACCTTGCAAAGCAATGTGTCAGAGCCATTACACCTGCTTTTGCACACGCATATGAAACAGTTCTAGGGCCACCATACTGACCTGAAATAGAACCAATATTTACGACCTTTCCGTTTATTGAGAGGTATTTATATATCTCTCTCATACATATAAATGGGCCTTTAAGATTAGTATCTATAACTTTTTGCCAATTTTTATCGCTAATTTTATCAAAATCTCCAACTATATTAATGCCAGCATTATTAACTAAAATATCTATTTTATTAAATTTTTTGTAAATTTTATAAAAACCATTTTTTACAGATTTTGTTTTTGTCACATCCATTCCAACACAAAAATCAAAATTAAATTTATTAATTAATTTTAAAGAGTTTTTTTTTGTTCATTAATTTTATCAAAATAAACTAATACAACTTTTGAATTATAACTTTTAAATTTTTTTGCAATCTCTAAGCCAATTCCTTCACAGGATCCTGTGATTGCAACAACTTTATTTTCTAAATCTTTCACTAAAAGTTTCCTTTTTTTGAAGTATCAAGTTTTGACCAATCGTCTAAAAAACCTTTTACACTTACTTCACTTAATTCACTAAACATCATCAATTTTAAAACTTCTGGAGTGACTGTAATCAAATTTGCTCCATCTAATATTGCTTGTTTTGCATAAACAACATTTCTCATACTTGCTGCTAATATTTCACATTTTGTATTCATATTTCTAAATGCTAATTTAATTTCTTTTATTAAAGATGGTCCATTTTGGCCATTTGCATCTAATCTCCCCACAAAAGGACTCACATATTTAGCACCTAATTTTGCAGCAATTATTGCTTGGTTTACAGTGTATATTACAGTAAAATTTACTGGAATTGTTTTTTGCGTCAAATTATCAAGCGCCCTAAATCCGTCCAGTGTTGCTGGTAATTTTACAATAACTCTATTATCAATTTTTGATAATCTTTCTCCTTGTTCAACCATTTCCTCATAAGTGTTTCCTACTACTTCAGCACTTACAGGACCATCAACGATATCACATATTTCTTTAATTAAAGATTCAAAGTTTTTGTTAGTTTTTGATATTATGCTAGGATTGGTTGTAACACCATCTATCAAGTTAAAGTTTTTAAAATATTTAATTTCTTCTAAATTTCCAGTATCTAAGAAAAATTTCATTTAGATTGCCTCCTTAATCGCATTACGAATTTCATTTTTTGAAAGTTTAACAGGATGAAATTTTAATCCCCTGCCCATATATCCTACAGTATCATTTGTTAACTTTTCAACAAGATTTGTATCCTCTTTATAATAATCAGAAATCTTATAGTTAACTAAAGATTTTTTTAATAATTCTTCTAATTTAAAATAAACAAATTTAGTTTTATCTTTTACATTTTTATTATATTTAAGAAAAATGTGATCAAAAATATCATTTAATAAATTTCTATTTTTTTTAATTGAATATTTTAATACTGGTAAAGTTAGTATAGAAACTGCAAGTCCATGAGGAATACCAGTCCTGGCTGTAAGAGGTTGGGCTATTGCATGACAGGTTGTTGTGCCAGCATACTTCAAACTATAGCCACCAAAAACACTACCTGTCATTAATTTTTTTCTTAAATCAAAACTATTAGGTTTTTTTATGCATTTTAATAAATTATTATAAATAATTTTCATACCCTCTAATGAATAAATATTAGAAAAATAATTTGAATTTATATTTAAATACGACTCTAAGCAGTGTGCAAAAGCATCGAATGCTGTAAATGAAGTTATAAATTTATTTAATGAAAATGTTAATTCAGGGATTAAAATTGCATACATTGGATAACATTCATCAAATTTTATCGTAGCTTTTTCAATTGTTTTGGTATTAATTAAAACTGAATTTTTGGAAATCTCTGCACCGGTACCAGCAGTCGATGGTATTGCAATGATATCTAGGGGTTTATTCTTCAACTTTTTGGCAGGCCTATACCTCAAATCAACATAGTCCCATATTTTATTTGGATTAGTTAAACTTATAGATAAGGCTTTTGAGCCATCTATCACACTTCCTCCACCTACAGCTACAATTTTATTGATCTTTTTTTTTCTAAATTTTTTAGTTAATTCATCTATTAAATCAGAAGTCGGCTCGGGATGAAGCTGATTTAACTCGTAAATTTTGTTATTTTTAGCAAAAAATTTTTTAAGTTTTAAAAATGCTTTATTTTTTTCTAATTTTTTATCAAAAATAAAAAGTAATTTTTCTTTTTTTTTAATTATATTTTGTAAGGGATCAAAATCCAACTTATTTATATATATTAAGTTTGTGTTTGAAGAAATAATCATGTCAAAACGGGATGTTTATACTATAAGAAAAATTAAATAAAGGAAAAAATAATTTTTTGAAATTGCCAAATAAAAAAAACTTTATAATTTTAGGGTCTTCTCTTGAGGCTTCAAATGTTTTTAAAATGCTAAGTAAAGAATATAACTTAATTATATTCGACAAAACTAAAAATGATAATACTATAAATTATTCAACTTTATTTTATAGAATCTCTTCTTATAGCCATAAAAAAATAATAAAAATTTTAGAAAATCTTGCAAAAAAAATAAAATTTTTTGCCATTACAAATATTTCAACAGATAATACTTACTCTGTAGCGAGAGTTGCAAAAAGATTAAAGTTAAAATTTCAAGATCCTAAAATAGCAAATATATCCAATAATAAAATCAAACAAAAAAAAATACTTATAACTAATAAAATTAAAACACCAGAGTATAAAATTGTGAGAAATTTAAATGAGATTAAAAATAGTAAATTTAAAAATTTTATTATTAAACCAATAGATAGTAGAGGGGCTAGAGGAGTTATGTATTTAAATAAAACAAAGGTTAATAAGTACTGGAAAGAAATAAAAAACAATTCTAAAAAAAAAATATTTTTAATCGAAAAGTTTATCAATGGCCCTCAATTCTCTCTCGAAGCAATAGTGCACAATAAAAAGATAAAAGTATTTCCACTTTCTCATAGAAATTATGAAACAACAAAAAATTTATATCCTTACATGATAGAAGATGGCGGGCAAATGCCTTATAAATGTACAAAACAGATCGGTTTACAAATAAAAAATATAATTCTTAATATAATAAACTCGTTAGGTTATCACAATGGTGCATTAAAACTTGATTTAGTTATGGATAAAAAAAATAATTTATTTGTTATTGAGTTTGCTACAAGAACAAGTGGTGGTTATCTATCTACTTATGATATTCCAAAGATTACTGGTATCGATTATTATAAGCATTACTTTAATATCTTTAAAAATAAAAATCCTTACTTCAAAAAAAATTATGATGATGAACTTTTGTTTAATAAACCTAAATTTTATATCACTACAAGATATTTGATGCCCAAAGAAGGATACGTAAAATCATTTTATATCAAGAGAAAAAAAGGTATAAAATTATTCAATATAAAACTAGAAAAAAATAAAAAAATACTTAAACCAACAGATCATACTAAAAGGTATGGAAGAATAACTTCATTTCATACAAGTAAAAAAAATAGTTTGAATAATTTAAATAAGTACCTTAAAACGATCAAAATTAATTATAAATAAATATGCTAAATGCCTCTATAAATACTCCTCTCGTTTCATACAAATCTTTAAAAATTGGGAAAAAAAATAACTTACTAATTATTTCAGGGCCAAATGTTTTAGAAAAAAATAATCAAATAAATATTAAAATTGCAAAAGAAATGAAGGAAATTTGTAAAAAAAACAATTTTCAATATGTTTTTAAAGCAAGTTATTACAAACCTAATAGAACTGATAAAGGTGGATATTTAGGTCCGGAGATTGAAGAAGGTTATAGAAAATTAATTGAAATTAAGAAAAAAGCAAAAGTTTTTATCACTACTGACGTTCACTCAGCCGAAGAAGCAAAAATTTTTGGAGAAATTTGTGATATAATACAAATTCCAGCTGCAATGAGTAAACATTTAGACATAATATATAGTGCAGGGAAATCTGGAAAAATAGTAAATATTAAAAAAGGTCAGTGGTTAGCACCATGGGAAATGAAAAATGTAATTGAAAGAAATAAAGAAAAAAAATTAAACAAAATTATAATCACAGAAAGAGGTACATTTCATGGATATAGAAATCTTGTAACAGATTTTAAATCTTTTCCTATCATCAAATCATTAGGAGTTCCTGTTATCGCTGATTTTGCACACTCTCTAGCTTTTGCCGAGGGAAATTCACAATTTGTAAATGGAAATACAGGTTATTTCCCATTTTTTCTAAGATCGGCAATTTCTTGTGGTGTAGATGGTATTTTTTTTGAAACACACCCTAACCCAAAAAAAGCTTTGGCTAATGGGCAAGCAACCATTAGCTTAAAAGATGCTAAAACACTATTAAATTCAGTAAAAGACCTCGCCAAATTGTCAAAAAGATTTCGTTCGTGAAAAATTATAAAAGTTTAGTTAATAAGTCGAAAAAAATTCGTCTTAGAACATTAGAAATAATTTATAAAGCACAAAAATCAAATATTGGAAGCTGTTTATCTGTAATTGAAATTTTAAATTTTATTTATCATAATTATCAATTGAGTGGAAAAAGAGAAAATGCAAAATTAATTTTATCAAAAGGCCAAGCTGCTCCAGCTTTTTATGCTACTTTAGAGGAATACAGATTAATTAAAAAAAATAGTGCTGATTCCTTTAGGCAAATAAACAGTAAATTTCAAACTCATCCATACATTAATATTAAATATAATATGTATGCTTCCGGAAGTCTTGGGCAAGGATTATCTTTTGGTTGTGGTATTGCTTTAGGGTTGAAGCTTAGAAATAAAAAAAGGAAAGTTTTTGTTTTAGTTGGTGATGGTGAAATGCAAGAAGGTCAGATATGGGAAGCATTGCTTTTTGCGTCTCATCATAAATTAAATAACTTATATTTATTGATTGATAAAAATAATATTCAAGATTTTGATTTTGTTGATAATATAATTTCCTTAGGACAATTAAGCACTAAAATAAAATCTTTTGGTTTTGATGTTAATACATGTGAAAAGGGCAATAATTTAAAACAAATTAATAAAAGTTTTGTTTTTAAAAATTCAAAAAAACCAAAATGTATAATTTTTGAAACAGTAAAAGGCTATGGAGTCAAAAAAATAGAAAACAAACCTGAATGGAGTAAATCTAATAGTTTAAACTCAAAAGAATATGAAATTTTTAAAAATGAAATTAAAAAAAAAAACTTTTCATAATTTAAGACTGGAATACTCAACATTTTTAAAAAAAGAAATTTCTAAAAATGAAAAAATTTTAGTATTACACTCTGACTCTGCTGAACCTTTTAGGTTAACTAAAATTAAAAGTAAAAAAATATTCAACTTAGGTATTTCCGAGCAGAATATGGTTACTACTGCTGCTGGCTTATCTTCCTTAGGTTATAAACCATGGATTAATTGCTTCGCACAATTTATGTCTACTAGATGTTTGGATCAAATTAGAAATTCAATATTATATACAAATTATAATGTAAAAATGTTTGGATGTCATTATGGTCTAGATGTTGCTGAAGATGGCGCCACTCATCAGTGCATAGAAGATATTGGAATTTTTAATTCAATACCCAACATAGCAATTTTTTCACCAGCTGATAAATTCGAGCTTTTGGAAATATTAAAATTTTTAAAAAAATTTGAAAGACCAGCATATATAAGACTACCAAAAAGCAACGTCATTGAAATCAATAAAAAAAGTTATAAGTTTAAATTTGGTAGGCTTAATTGCATATACAAAAACAATAAAAATAAAACTGCAGTTATAGGAACTGGCAATATATTTGAGGAAATTTTTAATGCAAAAAATTACCTAAATACAATAAATAAAGATTTTGATGTCATTAGTTTGCCTTGTGTAAAACCTTTAAACTATAAAAACATCATAGCTTCATTAAGAAAATATAAAATTATTTACACTTATGAGGATCATAACATAAAATCTGGAATTGGATCAATTATAAAAAATATTCTCATAAACGAAAAAATAAAAATTTACTCAATCGGTGTCGGAGATGAATTTGCTGAAAGTGGAGAAAAGAAATCTATTTATAGAAAATATAATTTGGATAGTAGAACTTTAATTAATTTGATTAAGAAAACTTAAATTGATGTATCAAAATTTTAAAAAAGAATTTTTTTTAAATAAAAATTATATTGTATTTGTAATTGGAAAAAGTTTTTTAATGAAGAACCAAGATTTTAAATCGCTAATTTTTTTCTTAAAAAAAGAAAAAAAAAAAATATTTATTCTTAAAAATTTGTCTGAAGAAATACATAATAAAGAAATTGACAATGCATATAAGAAAATAAGGCATCTTAAAAAAGCTCATTTCATTGCTGTTGGTGGTGGAGGCACAATAGATGCTGGAAAAATACTTAGCCTTATGTTTATGAAAAAAGTGGAAAAAAGTTGGGAATTTTTTTTAAATAAAGATTTAATAAATAAAAAAAATTTAAAAAATGCAAAATTATACGCTTTGCCAACTACAAGTGGATCTGGGAGTGAAGCTACACCATTTATTGTTTTATACAATGAAGCTTTTAAAGTAAAAAAAGCTATTGCAACAAAAGAAGTTTTGCCAAATATTATTTTTTTTAATTATAGTTTTATTAAAAATATGCCACACTCAATATCTATTAATAGCGCAATGGACGCATTGGGACAGGCTATAGAAAGTTTAATAAGTAAGAAAAGAAATAAGTATTCTGAAAAATTTGCTTACAAGACAATAAATCTAATAATAAAATATTTACCATTACTAGTAATAAATAAAGAAAATACTTTTCTAATTCGAGAAAAATTGTTCACAGCATCAATCTATTCCGGTAAATCTATAAAAGTTGCAGAAACAAATTTAGCCCATGCTATTTGTGATTCATTGGGGCCTTTAACAAAGTTAAATCATGGTTTATTAGTTGGTACGTTTACTCCAATCTGTTTTAATTTTTTTAAAAGGAAAAATTTTGAGAATAGGCAAATAAATAAAATAGAAAAAATTTTTAAAGAGAATAATTACAAAAATATAAGTAATTTTTATAGTAAATTTTTAAAAAATAACAAAATTAATTTGAAATTAAATATGTTTGAATTTTATAAAATTAAACAAAAAATACTAAATGTTGGATCTATGAAAAATTGTATTAGCATTGTTACAAACGATGAATTAAGAAAAATTTTATTAAAAAAAATAGATATTACTTAATAATCATTTCTAGAAAATTACAGTCATACTTAAAGTTTAATTTTTTTTTATAAATCATTTTTTTATTAAATTTCAAATTATCAAGAAACGACTCAAAAGATATAGCAAGATCTTTTTTGATCAAATTCATCACATCAGCATATCTTTGAGTTTTTTTATCTGATGGCTCAAAAATTATTACTGGCTTTTTATTTAAAGCCAAAGTTTCGTAGGTAGTTATTCCAAAATAACAAAATATATTTTTTGATTTTTTTATTAACTCATAAATATTATGTGGATCTTTTAAGAAATTAATTTTTTTTTCTTTTAAGATTTTAATATAACTTTTTGATACGTATGGACCTACAATAACAAGATGATTTTTCAATTTTGTATTTATTATACGAATTGTTTTTATGTCCAATTCTTTAGTCCCTCCTGTTAAAAATAAATAATCGTATCTTAGTTTGATTTTCTCTTTTAAATTTTCAAACATTATTCTCTTATCTAGTATTAAGTTTTCACTGCCTGAAAATATTTTAGAATTTACACTGATTTTATTTAAACTTGGTAAAATAGCAAAATATTTACTATTAAATTTAACTGGCAAATTATCTATAAAAGTAACTTTGGTTTTTTTTAATTTTAATTTTTTAATTTGTTTTTCAATAATTTCTTTTGGTAAATCAATAAATAAATAATCTAATTCTTTAACAGTTTTTGAATTAAATAATTTTATATTATTTTGATTTATATGTCTAATTATTGAATTTTTATTTTTTGACTTAGTAAAATTAAAAATTTTTACGTTCTTAAAAGATCTATCAATTAAGTTTTGATATATTATACTAGATCGTTTTAAGTGACCTAGTCCAAATTTTTTATTATAAATAGTAATTATTCCTATTTTTGATTTAATAGTTTTTTCTGGTATTATTTGAGTTACTTTATTATTTATTTCTTTAAATTTATTAATTTTTTTTTGTGTTAAGTCTTTGAAATCTAAAAATTTATTTTTTAAATCATTGTGCAATAATCTAAAAAAATACAAATCAGATAATGTGTCAATTGAGAGCCTCAATTTCATAAATCGTATGTCGGATTTTCTTGGAGTAAAATTATAAATTTTAAAGTTCTGAGGTTTTTTCTTTAAGATATATCCAGGATTTTCTTTAAAAATTTTGGACTTAGATTGTAAATATACTTTTTTCCATGCTTTTGTTTTAAATAAAATCAATCCTTCATGAAAAACTTTTCTCTTTGATTGTAAAAATTCATAATGGCTATTATTTTCAAGTTGTTTGGAACAATAATCTATAAATGAATAGTCAGGTAAAGGACAATCACCTGAAACTATCAAAGTATATTTGGTATTGATATTTTTTGTTAATAAATAAATTCTTTTTGTAACATTATTCTCTTCATTAAAATCAAATGTATCAATTTTTTTTTGTTTAAAAAAATTTATATAATTTTTATTTTTTTTTTTTGAACCTGTTGCAAATATTAATTTAGAGATTTTTTTTGATTTCTTTAAATTAAATAAAATATTTTCAAAAATATTATGTTTTCCAATTTTATTAAAATGCTTCTGAAAAAGGCGTGAAGAATTTTCTCTTCCCACTATAACAGCTGTTATCATTAAAATTTGTTACGAATAATTTTCATAGGTCTGAGGCCATCGATAGGATCTGCTCTCCAAAATCGTTCTTTTTTTTCTATTAATGAAATTTTTTTTAAACTTTTTTTTGAATTTTTTTTTTTAACTTTGCTATAAAATTTAATTACATCTTTAATTTCCTCTGGTAGCCAACAATGACCGGCCTCGTATTCAAAACCTTTTTTATCTAAATCTAAATGAAACTCTACAGCATTAAGATTAAACTTGCTGATGAGATAGTTAAGTAATAATTTATCGCGGGTATGATCGGACCATCCAACTTTTGTTGATATATTTTTCTTTAAATAGGAAAAATAATTTAAATTTATCTTATCTATATTTGCTGGATATTCTGAAACACAATGCAAAACTGTTATATCTTTTGCACCGTTATATTTTAAAATTTTTTTTGCATTTCTTATTTCTTTCATATTTGCCATACCAGTAGAAAATATGATTGGTTTTCTTAATTTCGCACATTCTATAAGTAAATCTCTCCATAAAATCTCATATGAACTTATTTTAATAAAATCTACGTATTTTTTTAATAGAGGAAGTGACTCTAAATAAAATGGTGTGCAACCAAATTTAATTTTTCTTTTTTTACATTCAGCTGATATATTTTTTATAAAATTTTCTGGAAGTTCCCATTTTTTTCTTTTTCTGTGAATGGGACTTTTTTTTAATATTTCATTTGCAAATAACTTTTCAGTTTTAAAAAGCTGAAATTTCACACCATAACATCCAATTTCTTTTGCAGTTTTAATAAATTTTAGACATCTATTTAAACTTCTATTGTGGTTACTACAAACCTCTGCAATAAATTTAGTATTCATAAAAATTTTTTTCAGTGCATAAATCAAGCCAATTGAGCTATTAGTACTGGTCAGCTA
>MDTG01123106.1_pt1 | contig 35029 bp, 32 predicted proteins | sample 811421 | NCBI WGS metagenome assembly MDTG01 (sample SAMN05326645, study PRJNA326480) | marine metagenome | isolation source: seawater | place: Pacific Ocean: South East | collected 2011
ACGTTGATAGGCTGGATGTGGAAGCGCAGTAATGCGTGCAGCTGACCAGTACTAATAGCTCAATCGGCTTGATTTATGCACTGAAAAAAATTTTTAACTTAGAAAATGGAATAGATATAAAAAAATTCCTTAATTTTTAAAAGACAACAATGGTATCAACAACCGAAAAAGTTAACAAAGTTTACAGTAAAAATAATCCATCGTTATATTTAAGAAATTTCAAACTGGTTGATAAATTTGTTCAAAACAGAATTAATTTATTAATGTCTTTAAAACTACCAAAAAATATTTTTAAAGATTCAAACCTAATTGATTTTGGAAGTGGCACTGGTTTAAATACTCTTGTTTATAACATTCTTGGAGCAAACTGTACCTTAATTGAGTATGATAAAAAATCATATCAGTTTTCGAAAAAACTTTTTAAAAAATTTTCAAAAACAGGATATAGGATCATTAAAAAAGATTTATTTAATTTTAAAACAAAAAAAAAATTTGATTTTGTAATAAGCAATGGTGTTGCACATCATACAAAAAATCCAATTCTTAATTTAAAAATTTGTGTCAAATCATTAAAAAAAAATGGTTTTTTTTTATTTGGATTTGGAGAGACAAATGGTTTTTTTCAAAGAAATTTACAAAGGTTGATCTTATATTCACTGAGTAACAATTATGAAGATATAGCCAACTATGCAAAAATTTTATTTAAAGACCATTTAAATAGATCAAAAAAATTCTCAGGAAGGACAATCGACGAAATTATTGCAGATACATATTTAAATCCAAAAATTAATACTTTAAGTTTAAATCAATTAATTGAATTTTTTAGAAAAAATAATCTTGAGATATACTCGTACTATGGAAAAATCAAATCTTTAAATAATTTCATAGAAAGTGATATCAACCAATTTAAATTAACAAACTCAAATAAAAAACAAAAGAAAAATGAGAAAATAAATTTAAATTTAAATGATATTCAAAATTTTTCTTTATCAAACAATTATTTTGAAAAATCACAAAAACTTATTTATAAAAAAATTAATTCTTTAAATATTAGAATTAACAAATTTACTTCAAGTATAAACAATATTGATTTTAATAAAAAAAATATAAAATTACATAATAACTCGATTAATGATTTACATCAAAAAATTAAACATTTAGATAAAATTGATTTAATAAATAAAAATCATAATTTAAAATTTATACAGGAATTAAAAGCACTTATTAAAATTTTGAATTCCAATAATATTAATAGTAAAAAACTTCAAAAAATAAAAAAACATCTATCTCTTTGTAAAGTTCTTCTTAAAGGTGTTAATGGAACAGGCATGAACTATTTAGTTGGATATAAAAAGTAAAAAAATATTAAAATTTAATTTTTTTGAAATTTAACATATGTTATTTATAGACAATATAATCTCCAATAAATAAGTAGTCTAAATCACTAGTTTTAAAAGCCCTTAAAGCATCACTTGGTGAACATACAATTGGTTCCTCATGAACATTAAAGCTAGTATTGATTAAATTAGGTATCCCTGAGATAGTTTTATATTCTTTTAAAATTTTATAAATTCTGGGATTAGTTTTTTTATCAATAATTTGTGGCCTCGCAGTTTTATCAATGTGAACAGAAGCTGGTGATTTATCAATTATTTCTTTTTTACATTTAACAGTTGAAGTCATAAATTGAACAGCTTTTTTTAGTGGTTTTAGATTATGATACATTTGATTAGCATAACTATCTAAGGTTATAGGCGCAAAGGGCATAAATTCAGTCCTTTTTAGTTTTTTATTTAACCATTTGTTTACTAAATTATCACAAGCGCTAACAAGTATACTTCTATTGCCCAATGCTCTTGGCCCAAACTCCATTCTTCCTTGAAAACAAGCCACCACTTTTCCTTGATGAAGTTTTTGAGCTAAAAATTTTTCTGGATTTTTTATTCTAGAAAATTCTAATTTTTTATTTTTTTTGAGTGTATTAAGTATTTCTTTATTTGAATATTCAGAACCCAAATACATTGTTCGAGTCAATCTTGGTTTAAATTTTTTAAATTTGTTATATGCTAAAATACCACAACCAACTGCTAGTCCTCCATCGCCCATATTTGGATAAACGAATATTTCTTTGACATTTTTTAGTTCTGAAATTTTTTGATTAATTTTTACATTTGCAAATACACCACCTGCCAAAGCTAGATTTGTTTTACAATTTAAATTATCTTGAAGAAAATCAATAATTACCTCTTCAATTCTTTTTTGAGTCGCTGCTGCAATATCAGCGGATGAAAATAATCTATTCAAAAAATTCAAATTTTTATTATCAAAATTTGCTATATAAAGACCATTTTCATAATTTCCTTTAAAACTTTTATTCTTGTAATCATACGAAATCATTTTAGAGATGTATTTGTAGGCTTTTTTATAATTTCCATATGCAGCTAAGCCTAAAATTTTTCCTTCGTGCCTATGAGGTTTAAATCCCAGCAATTTAGTTATACTGCCATAAAAGTATCCAAGGGAGTCTATTGAACTTGATTTACTTAAATTTTTTAAGATCCCATTATTAGTTTCATAAAACTTCGATGAAAAATGATCACCCCATCCATCAATTGTCAATACAGTACATTTTTTCCACCCCGAATAAAAGTATGCACTTGCAGCATGTGCATCATGATGATCGAATATTTCTAGTTTTTTGTATCTTTTTTTTAAATTTTCCAGATTCTTTAATGTTCTTTTTTTTACTTTGATTTCGCGTGAAAGTCTTTTTTTTAAATTAAAAATTTGTTTTTTTTTTTGATTTGTGTTCAATTTTGAAAATTTAATTTCTTGAATCTTGTTGTCAAAATTTATCTTATTAGGAATTTCTTTTTCAAGAGCAGAAGAACCATGTGTTGCAAAGATATCTATATCCCTAATTTTATTTTTGGTCATTTTTAAAACAAAATTTATAGCTTTATATGGATTACCATACCAATTCTTTATTCTATTAAGTCTTTCTTGGCTTATAGCAAACTTAACCTCACCATTTTCAATTAATGCAACAGATGACTCTGATAAATAGTTAATTCCAATTATTTTCATTAAAATATTTTTTTAAATTATTTATTATTCTATTTATGGAAGACATCTTTAAATTTAACTTTTTTTCAATTTTATTTACATTCATACCCAAATATTTACCTTTTTTCACATTGAAAATAAAGTATCATTATAAAAAAACCACGCACTGAAAAAAATTTTTGTGGTATAGTGTTACTTAATGTTAAACAAAAACAAAAATATGAACTTAATTAAAAAAAAAATAATTTTTCCACCAAAAATAAATCACAAAGATCTGATATCTTTTTTTTTAAATCTGAAATTGAAAGAATATGTAAAAAAAAGTCGTGCCCCTAATAGAAATATAAATATATTAAAATATAATGACCCTTACAAACCAGAACTACTTGACCTTTATAGATTGTACCAGTTCGTTTTGCTAAATAACAGAACAACCATTTTAGAATTTGGTTGTGGGTATAGTTCATTAATCTTTAGTTTAGCTTTAAAAAAAAATAAAATTAGATTTAACAATATAATTAAAAACTACAGAAGAACAAACCCATTTGAACTATTTATATTAGATAATGAAAAAAAATATTTAAATTTAACTCGAAGCAATATTAACAAACATAACAAAAAATTTAAAATTTCAAATCCAGCTAAAGTAAACTATTTTTTTTCAGATCTAGAAATGAGAGAAACAAATAATAAATATGTGACCTTATTTAAAAAATTCCCATTGGTTAACCCTGATTTTATATACTTAGATGGTCCCGACCAATTTAAAGTAAAAAAAAAAATAAATAATTTTCACACTGGACATAACGATTTAATGCCGATGGCAGCAGACATAATTAAAATTGAAAATTATTTGATACCCGGAACTATTATTGTAACCGATGGAAGAGGAGCGAACGCAGAACTAATGTTTAATAATTTCCAAAGAAAATGGCTTTATTATTATGATAAAGATTTTGATCAGCATATATTTTATTTAAATTCAAATTCATTTGGAAAGATTAACGATAATCTTTTGAAATTTTACAAAAAAAGATAATTTAAAAATTTATAAAACTTTTTCTATTTTTATTTAAGTTAATTTTTTTATCTATATAGAAGGAATCGCTTCTCTTACTCTCCGTGCTAATTTCTTCGATAACACACCCATGTTTTGAAGCACTGCCAAATTCGTGAATGTTTCCAGGCATAATTGTATATATTTCACCTGATTTTAATATCTTATTTATTGTTTTATTTTTAGTTTTTATTTTAAGCTTGGCCCTGCCAAATAAAACTAAAAATGTTTCTTTTTTTTCTTTATGATATTGAGCAGGATGAAGCTGATTTTTCAGCAAAAATAAATATTTTTTACAATAAGATTGATTATTAATTAACTCAATCATTGTTAAACCAAATTTATAAAAGTTATTTAAACCATAATGATGTGATATTTCTAACTTAGAGTTTTGAGGAATTATAATGCTTGATCTAGCAGCCAAGTGTCTTATTTCGTTTCTTATTTTTGCTATTCTTTCTCTTTCATTTGATATTTTTAGATCTTTTATTTTTACTGGAAGGTTTCCTAATACTTTATTTTTAATTGTAAATATTGAAAATTTAGAAAACTGATTTGCAGTTAGCTGTCCTTTTTTTGCTGGGAACTGAAAATCTACTTCTTTTAAATTTAGTTTTTGACCTTTAAATTTTTTATAATTTCTTTTTAAATATACACCTCTCTGAAAGTTTTTTAGTTGTTTTTTTTCTTTAAATAATTGTTTATTTCTATTTTTTTCAGATCCTACTCTATCGATTGCCATTGTTAAATGATCCAGCCATTTTCTCATTTGAGATGTAGAAGTCGAATATTTATTTAATTTAATTTTATTTGTTTTAACTCCAACATGTTTTTCAAATATTCGAGCACCCATGGAATAAGATATTGCTCCTGACATATATTCATTTGGATCTTCATGAGAAGAAAAACCCATAATATTTTCACCATAAGTTTTTTTTAATTTATGAAAAAATGCTAAATTTAATTCATTCGGTTTAGTTGGGTACTTTGCTACACAATATAAGAAAAATATTTTTTTTATTTTTGAATTTAAAAAACTTTGAACATTTGTAATATCATCTAACGACCCTCCACCTAAACTACAAATTACTTTTTTTGTTTTTACTTTTTTTGTGAAATGTTCTAAAAAAGGCCAATCATTTATTGAACAACTTGCAATTTTTAGATAATCAAAAGGCTGTTTATTAGCAACATCTACAGAAATTTCATCAAAAGGCGTACAGATTAACTTAAATTTATTTTTTGAAAAATTAATTATTTTTTTCCAGTCTTCTTTTTTAAAAAAAGTACTTTCAAATCTTTTAACCTGTTTATCGTTTGAATTTTTATACGTATTATGAATAAAAGTTTTACTATCTCGGTATTGAAATTTAACCGCAAAATCTATTTTATTTTTATAATTTCTAGATAATGAATAAAATTTTTTTATTATTGCGGTTGCGTGTTGAACACTACCCATATGATTATTTGCAATTTCAAAAATTACTAGTGGTTTCATTTTTATGATAATGTGATATTAAATATAAATTAATTTTATTAAACATATAATGTTATATAAACTAAACTCTATTTAATCTATACTTTAATGTTTAATATCTTATTTTAAATAAAGTTATTTTTCGATGAATATATTAATTTTTGGATGTGGATCAATAGGAACACATCACGCACATGCAGCAAGAAGTCTAAACTTCAAAGTTTTTATTACCGATATAAACTCCATTCAAATGGAATATATGAAAAATAAGCTTTATCCATCAAGATATGGAAAATGGGATAAAAAAATTACTTTACTAAAATATGAACACGTTTTCCTAACAAAAAAGAAGTTTGATCTTGTTATAATTGGAACTAGTCCAATTTTTCACATTAAAGTTTTAAAGAAAATTATTAAACATATTAATTACAAAAGAATTTTAGTTGAAAAACCTTTAAGTGTTTTTAACCAAAATTTAAGTTTTTTAAAAAATAAAAAAAATATATATTGTGGTTTTAATCACTCTATATCTCCTTCAATTTTAAAATTATTTGAGTTAGTAAATAAAAAAAAAATCGGCAGGATTAAATATGTAAGAATCGATTGGAAAGAAGATTTTCAATTAGTATTAAAAGCACACCCATGGATCAAATATTTAAAAAATACATATTTATCAGATATAAATAAAGGTGGAGGTGTTTTACATGAGTATTCTCATGCTATTCATTTGGGAGTTTGTTTAAAAAATATTATATTTTCTAAAAAAACTATAAAGCTTAGTCATAAAATTACCTTAAAAAAAATAAATAAGTCTAGCTATGACAATAAGAGCAAAATTAGATTTGAAAATAAAGATCAAATAATAGATATGAATATAGATTCTTTAGCTAATCCACCTAGGAAAGAGGTAATTATTTATGGAGAAAAAGGAAAAATAAAATGGAAAAGAGATATGAAAAAGTTGGAGGAAAAAATATTCACTTTAATTGAGAATAAAAAATTTATTAAAAAATTCAAAGTAACAAGACCTTTTGATTTTATTAATCAACTAAGGTTTTTATTAAAGAATAAAAAAAATAAATATTCAAAGATTACATCGATTAGTTCTGCTATTGAGGTAATGCGAATTATTAAAAACTCTTTAAAATTAAAACATGTATAAAAAATTTAAAAAAAATTCAAAGAAACTTCAAGAATACGCTCATAAAATTATTCCTGGCTTAAGCGGAATTTTGGGCAAAAGACCAGAAATGTATTTGCCTGGAGGTAAATGGCCAACTTACTATAGCAAATCAAAAGGAATAGAGATTTATGATTTAAAAAAAAAAAAATATTTAGATTTTACAATGCTTGGAGTTGGATCATGTGTATTTGGTTATTCTGATAATGATATAAATAAAGTTGCCAAAAAAGTAATTAACGAGGGGCCATTAACAACTCTTAATCCAGCTGAAGAAGTAGAATTAGCAGAATTGTTGATAGATATTCATCCATGGGCTGAGCAAGTAAAGTATGCTCGAACAGGTGGAGAAATGATGTCTATGGCAGTCAGATTGGCTAGGGCAGCCACAGGCAGATCAAAAATTTTATTTTGTGGTTATCATGGTTGGCATGACTGGTATTTGTCTTCAAATTTAACAAAATCAAATAGTTTAAAAGATCATTTGTTACCTGGTCTTGAACCTTTAGGAGTGCCCTATGATCTATCAGGTACAGTAATACCATTCAAATTTAATAATTGTATAGATTTCGAGGAAGTTGTTAAAAAAAATATCAAAGATGCAGCAGCGGTTATTTTAGAACCTGCAAGAGATAGAATTGTATGTAAAAAATTCCTATCAGGTTTGAGAAGATTGTGTTCAGAAAATAATACAGTTCTTATATTTGATGAAATTACATCCGCTTGGAGAAACGATACATCTGGAATTCATAAAGAACTAGGCATTAATCCAGATATGGCAGCTTTTGGTAAGACAATTTCAAATGGGATACCAATGGCTGCGCTTATTGGAAAAAAAATGTTATGGAATTTGCAAATAAGACTTTTATAAGTAGCACAAACTGGTCAGAAAGACTCGGGCCCGCAACAGCCGTAGCTTTTTTGAAAAAACATAAAAAATTAAAAGCGGGAAAAATACTAATTGAAAAAGGAAAAAAAATTAGAGAAATATGGGAAACAGCTTCTAATGAAAATGGATTGAAAATTAATATAAGTGGAATTTATCCACTATCAAGTTTTAAGATTGATACAGATAACTGGCCTGTCGTAATAACTTATTTCATCCAAGAGATGCTAAAAAAGAATATTCTTGCTTCAGACAGATGTTATTCAAATATCTGTCAGGATAAAAAATCTTTAAAAATATATTCTAAGGCTTGCCATGAAGTATTTTATAAAATTTCGAAGTATAATAAAGAAGGAACATTACAAGATAAACTTGAAGGCCCTATAAAACAAATGGGATTTAAAAGACTTACTTAATAGGAACAAAAGATGAATAAAGTAGCAATTATTACTGCAAGATTTGATTCATCAAGATTTCCAGGAAAAATTTTAGAGACAGTAATCAACAAAAAAAAATCAATTGATATACTTATTGAGAGGGCAAGAAAGATTAATTTACCTATCATTTTAGCTACTTCAAACTTAAAAAGTGACGATAAGCTTTGTAGTTATGTAAAAAGAAATCATAAAATTTATATTTTTAGAGGGAGTAGTATTAATAAAATTCTTAGATGGCATGAGTGTTTTAGAAGATTTAAAATTAAAAAAGCATGTTTTATTGATGGGGATGACTTGTGCTTTGATTATAAATTATACAAAAGAAACATTGAAAAAAATGAGGATAGTAAAATAATAACTTATCCTAAAAATATAATTACAGGAATTTTTACACATATTTTAAGCAAAGAATGCCTAGAAGAAATTGTTTCTTTCATAAAAAAAAAACAGGATACAGAAATGATAGAACCATTTCTAAATAAAGTTAGTTTTAAAAAAAAAAAAATTAAAGTACAGAAAATTTATTTGAATAAAAAAATTAGACTCACTCTAGACTATTCTGAAGACTTATTATTAATAAAAAATGTTTATCATAATTTTAAAACAACAATTGATACCTCTGTTATTGTAAATTATTTGATAAAAAATCCTGAATTATCTAAAATAAATTATTTTAGAGAAATTTATTGGAAAAAAAATCAACTAGTTAAAATTAAAAAAATAAAAACATGAACTTTTTTAGTATTAGAAAATTTTTGTTTTTAAATTTAATAAAGCTCAATTATTTTTTAATTCCAATATTTATTTTTTTAAAAAGTAATTTTTTTATTTATCTTCTTTTAAGAATGAATTTAAGAAAAATTAAAAAAATTTCATGTAAAAAAGAAAAAAGAAAAATTAAAATTATTGTATTAGGAAAATCTGGTGGCTTGGAAGATTTAGCAAGTAGTGAAGAAAAATACAATAATCATGTAGAGTATTATCATTTGCCCAGACCTTTTATAAAAGCAATGTTCAAATATTTTATTAATGATAGTGTGAATATAGGTGACTATAAATATTTTGATAATTCAAATAAAATTAAAGAAGCAAAAAATAAATATAGACAAAACCTAGTAAAAGTAATCCGTATTTTAAAAGATGAATTTAAGTTTGATGCATTTATTGGATTTAATTTCAATTATTACGCTGAAAGAGAGCTACATGGTGCATGTAGAAGTTTAAAAATTAAATTTATCATTCTACAAAAAGAGTCTGTTTGGTCTCCCAATGAGGAAGTTGTAATAAAAAAGATCTATAAGGACTATACAAAAAAATTTGAAGGTTTTAAAATTGGAGTTTACTCTGAAAATGAAAAAAAACTAATAATCAACTCAAAAGTTGCAAAAAAAAATCAGATAAAAGTAATTGGATGCTCAAGGTTGGATAAAAGTTTTTTGCTTAGAAAAATTAAGCCAAAAAATCAAGTAGTATATTATATGATAGAAGATACTAGAGGCTTACCATATAATTATTTTCTTCTTTATAATGAGGATTTTAAAAAACAATTTAAATTTTATGGTAATAAAAATTATAAAAATTTGAGCTGGTCTGATCTAAGAAAAAAAACAACAGACACATTGATTCAGCTTGCAAAACAACACAAAAATATTAATTTTATATTTAAAGGCAAAGTGGGCGTTCATAGAAGAGAAGATTTACCCTCGTATTTGCCATCAAATTGTAAGCTGGTATTTGGAGGAACTGGAGATACATTTTTAAAAGATGCAAAAATTGTAATAGGGTGGAATTCAACAATAATACTTGAAGCAATGGCTGCAAATAGATTTATACTTTTGCCATATTTTGATTTAAAAAATAATTTATTTAAGAAAAAATTTGAAATAGATTTTAGATTAAATTCTAAAAATAAAGGTTTTAACCAAAAAGATTTTGTAGAAAAATTTAATATTTTAATAAAAAAATCCTATAAAAATAAAAAAATAAATTATGATTTGTCCCCAGTAAAATTTCATTTAGGAAATTCTGATGGCAATTCAGCAAAAAGGTTAAATAAATTTTTAACTGGGTGTTTTAAATAAAAAAAACTACCAAAGTAAAAAATCTTTTAAATTTTTTTTTATTAAATTAAATTCATTTTTTGTTAAGTTTAACTTTGATTTATATAAATTTTTTTTTGAAAAATTGATATCAAACAAATTTGAGGTATTTTTTTTTAATTTATAATTACTACTAATTTTTAAAAATTTACATAATTTTTTATTTTCTTTATCAAAATTTGTTACAAAACTTTCAAAATTAATCACTAAAATATCTTTATGACGTAAATTTTTTTTGAAATTTTTATTATCATAGCATTTCTTAAACCATTTAATAAATGTATTTACATTTCTATGAGGTGTTCCTTTTGATTTTCTATGTTTCATACTAGAAAAAATATCTCTTGGGTCTCTCATTACAACGATAATTTTTTTATTTTCAAAATATTGTGATGAATTAATAGGGTCAAATAAATTTGCTGCTTGATTTAAAACAATATTTTTTTTTATCTTTTTTTCCTCTAAGTTATTTAATATAATTTTTTTTAAGTATTCTTTTGCCTCAAACAAAAATTTTTTTTTATCAACAGGCAATCTAACAGTAAAAAAACTATATCTTTGTCTTTTTATTTTTAAAGCCAAACTTTCTAATTTGTTAATTTTGAAATTACTAAATTCTGGATTAGCCTTATATGAGACATATGTTATTTTTCTTATAAACTCATTTGAAAATACATTGAATTTTTTTTTATATAGTTTTTTTGGATGACCATGTTTTTCATAAACATCATAATTTTGCACTTTATTTGTATAGTTTAAAAAATCGTTTATAGCGTTTGATGGATTGTAAAAACTAAACTCTTTATAACAATTAATATACAAATTATGCAGTCCAGTTGGATCTGAACATAACTTAAATTCATTCGAACCAAATGGACTATCAAAATCTTCTCTGGATGATAAATAGTCGTGAACAACGCTACTTCCACTGGCCATTAAACCTAACACTATAGCTGTTTTCATTTTAAAATAGTATATATCAAATTAATAGTTTAATTAATCTTAAAAAATGAAAAAAAAAAAAAAATTAAAGAAAGGTATACTTTTTTGGATTACAGGTCTTTCTGGATCTGGAAAAACAACATTAGCAAAAAAAATATTTCCAATTATTAAAAAAAAATATGGACCCACTATTCATTTAGATGGAGATATGTGCCGAAAAATTATGAATTTAAAAGGTTTTTCTTTTAAAGAACGACTTTCAAATGCTATGATTTATTCTAAAATTTCAAAAGTTTTAACCAATCAAAATGTAAATGTTATTTTTTCGCTAGTTGGTTTAATGCACAAACCTAGAGATTGGAATAAAAAAAATATTCCTAATTATATAGAAATCTATATAAAATCTGAAATTAAAAAAATTATATTAAGAAAGAAAAAGAAAATTTATAAAAATACTAAAAATTTAGTTGGTATAAATATTAAAGCAGAATTTCCAAAAAATCCCGATATTGTCTTAGAAAATAATATAAATCATTCTTTAGATAAACTTTCTAAAGATCTATTAAAAAAAATTTCCAATATTGTTAGAGTTAAAAAAATTAATTAATTTTTTATTTATTTTTTTTTATTTCTGAAATTATCATTTGAACCACAATTTCTGCTCCATGCTCTGAAAGATGGTCACTATCAAAATAAAATAGATTTTTTTTGTCATTAGCAACACATCTGTTTTTAATTTGATTATTACAAAAAAACTTGTGAGGATAAACTCTTAAAATATTTTTATTTTTAATCGAGTCAAGTATTTCAAAACTTTTTTTGTTTCTTTCAATAAAAACGCTATAAGAGGTACTTATTATTGGAAAATCTTTATTAAATTCTTTTTTAAGATTTAAAACATTTTTACTTGTTTTATTTATTATTTTTTTTTTAATATCCCAACCTAGCTCAGGTATAGGATATAATATTAATACTTTATTTTTCTCAGCTAATTTTAATATTGGTTCAGTTATACTATCTTCAAAATTAGCATTTTTATCTTTTAATTTTATTTTTCTAAATTTACCACCTTCTTTTCCACCCTCTAAATTGTCGAATGTTTTTCCTGTTAAATATAATGGTAATCTACCACCGATTAAAATAGTATAGCCTTCTAAAGACAGTAATTTTTTAAATCTTTCTTGCTGAATATCATCATTACAATCTTCTCTTTCTTGACTTGTACCTTCAAACAATAAATGAAAGTTTGGTAAGAAATAACATGCTTGATTATTTAATGAAATAATCTCAAAGTTGCTCATCTTATTTAATTTAGAAGCTATAATTGCTGTATGGCTATCTCCAATAATTGCTATTTTTGTAGAACTTTTATCTTTATTAAAATGGCAAAAATTTTGTTTTTTATTGTAGCAAATTTCTTCATTTTCATTTTTTAAATCATAAGTGATCAATTCATAACTCTTTGATAAAATTTCTGGTACTCGATCTGAGAAACCTCCAGTTTTAATACTTAAAAGTGAATAGCTCATTGATGCAAAGAGAAAGATAGAAGATATAATTATAGTTTTTGAAAATGAAAGGTAATATCTAAATTGTTTTTCATAAAAATTATATGAAAAATAAGAAATAATTATAGATAAAATCAAAAATAATAACTTATAATGAAAATGTTTAAGAAGATCTAAATAATTGGCATAAACAAAAATTGGGTAATGCCATAGGTATAATGAGTAAGAAATTTTACCAAACCAAACTAAATAACCATTAGATAAAAAATTATTTTTAAATGTTTTGAACTTTGAACTATAAATAATCAAACCCGCACTTATGACAGGGAATATGATATAATAAGATGGAAACAAATGTTTATCCGAAACAAAGAAAATAAATAAAAATAAAATTAGTAAAGAAATATAAAAAGCAGCTGGTATTAAATTGCCAATTAAAAAATTTTTATGTTTTAATTTATCAATGTAAATCCTAGCAATCAAACATCCAATAAAAAATTGAAATGCTCTAGTCGGGAATAGATAAAATGATGATCGAAAATAATATTGTTCAATTATTAAGCTAAAAATATATATTAGTATAGAAATAATAATTATCCCAAAAATAAAACTTTTTTTTTTAAATATTTTTAAATAGAAAATTAAAAAAATTGGAAAAAAAATATAAAATTGTTCCTCTACTGATAAAGACCACAAATGTAATAATGGTTTAAAATTAGAGGCTATACCAGCGTAATCTGCATTTTTAAAAAAAAAAGTAAAAGTTAGATGAAAAAAATATTGAAGATAAAGAACTTTTAGAAAAATCTAACAAATATTCTGGTAGTAAAATAAAGTAGGAAAAAATACTTGATACAAATATAATTAAAAAAAAAGCAGGAAAAAGTCTTTTAATTCTTTTTATATAAAAATTTTTTAGAGATATTCCTTTGGTAGTTTCAAACTCTTCAATTAGAATTTTAGAAATTACAAACCCAGATATCACAAAAAATATATCTACACCTACAAAACCTCCTTTAAAAATATTAGGAAAAAAATGATATAACACCACTGATAAAACAGATATTCCTCGCAATCCGTCAATTTGTTTTATGTATCTACTACTTGATAAATCCATGAAAATTTTAATTAAAGTCTAGTCATTTTAATATATAAGTAAGTTACTATAAAAACTACCAAAAATTAACTTTTAAATTAAGGTTTAGGTCTTTTTATAAATTAATATAATGATCAACTATAGAAAAAAATTTAGAGATAATGGTTTTTTTATCCTTAAAAATTTTGTAAATAAAAAATTTGTAATAGAAATTTTAAAAGAGATTAAAAATGCAAAAAAAGTTGACAAATATTATGACAAAAAAAAAAAAATTAGGCGAATAGAAAGAATATATAATAAGGGTTATAATCTTATTATTTTGAATAAAAAAATTGAGTTTTTGCTAAAAAAAATTTTTAATAAGAAATTTTATATTTTTAAGGATAAATACAATGCTAAACCACCAAAAGGTGAAGGTTTTTATGCTCATTATGATGGAGTTTTTTATTTTACCAATAAAAAAAAACAATTAAAAAAAGGTTGGTATGAATATTCAAAAACATTTATAAGTGTACTAATTGCATTAGACGCGTGTAATAAAAGAAATGGCACTTTAGAGATAGCAAAAAAACATAAAGGAAATTTTAATAAACTTTTAAAAAATACAAATAATGATGGCACACCAAATATCAAAAAAGAAATTGAAAAAAAAACTAGCTTTAGAGCTATTAATTTAAAAGTTGGTGATATAGTTGTATTCAGCAATACATGTCCTCATAGATCTGAAAAAAATTACTCTAATTCACATAGAAGAACCTTATATTATACTTATAGTAGCGGCTCTAAAGGCTCACAATATAAAAAATATTTTATAGATAAAAAAAATAGTATTAATAAAACTAGTAAATCTTTAGAAGGTCGTGTTTAATACTGACAATTTTTAAAGTTTTTGAATAAATTATACTTATTTCTAATATTAGATTTGTTTTTTTAATAATTTAAATTAATAATTAAAATAGTAAAAAATGAAAAAGAATAAAAAAACAGTATATGTTGGTCTTTCAGCCGATATACTCCACGAAGGTCATATAAATATCCTGAAAAAGGCTAGCAAACTTGGAGATGTGGTAGTTGGATTACTTACCGATAAGGCTATAAGTTCATATAAAAGATTTCCACTATTAAATTACAAGCAAAGAGAGTCAGTTCTTAAAAATATTAAATACGTATCAAAAGTAATTTCTCAAAAAACATTAGATTATAGGCCTAACTTAATTAAAATAAAGCCTAATTTTGTAGTACATGGAGATGATTGGAAAACTGGTGTCCAAAAAGAAACTAGAGCACAAGTTATTAAAATTTTAAAAAAATGGAAGGGTAAGTTAGTTGAAACAAAGTATACAAAAAATATTTCATCTACAAGTATAAAAAATAAAATATTAGAGTGGGGTACATCTCCTCAAAATAGAGTCTCATTGTTAAAAAGATTAATACTATCAAAAGATATTGTGAGAATACTCGAGTCTCATAACTCATTAACTGGCCTAATGATTGAAAATTTAAAGGTACCTAAAAAAAATATTTATATTGAGTTTGATGGAATGTGGTCTTCAAGTCTTACAGATTCTGCTACTAAAGGCAAACCAGACAATTCCTCAGTTGATTTTTCATCACGTATATCATCTCTAAATGATTTGATGGATGTTACAACCAAACCATTAATTTTTGATGCTGATAATGGAGGACAAATTGAACATATGTCTTTTCTTGTAAGGTCATTAGAGAGAGCAGGCGTTTCTGCTATAATAATGGAAGACAAAATCGGTCTTAAAAAAAATTCATTATTTAAAAATCAAACAGGCACTAAACAAGATAAAACAAAAGATTTTGCAAAAAAAATACGACAAGCGTGTAAGTCGAGGCAATCAAATGACTTTCTTATAATTGCAAGAATAGAAAGCTTCATTCTTAAAAAAGGATTAAATGATGCATTAAAAAGAGCTGAAGTATATGTAAAAGCCGGAGCTGATGCAATCTTGATACATAGTAAAGAAAAAACACCTAAAGAAATATTTTCATTTGCAAGAAAATTTAGGAAAAGCAAAAATTTCGTTCCATTAGTTTCTGTACCATCAACTTACTCCATTGTTCATGAAAAAGAATTAATTAAAAATGGTTTTAAAGTTGTTATATATGCAAATCAACTACTTAGAGCTGCGTATCCAGCAATGGAGTATGCTGCAAAAAAAATTCTTGAAAGTGGCAGATCTTTTGAAATAGAAAATAAGATTATTTCTATAAATAAAATAATTAATTTAATTCAGAATGATTAAAACTGCATCTTTAGTCAATGTTCTAAAAAAAAATAATATCAATTTTTTTACTGGTGTTCCTGATAGTATATTGAAAGAGCTTTCTATAAAATTACAAACTAATAATGAAAAAAATCATATAATTGCAACCAACGAAGGTTCAGCGGTATCTATAGGAATTGGCCATTATCTTTCAACAAAAAAAATTCCCTGCATTTATATGCAAAACTCAGGCTTATCAAATGCATTGAATCCATTAATTTCAATAGCAAACAAAAGGGTTTATTCAATTCCATTAATTTTGATTATTGGGTGGAGAGGATCGCCCAAATTTAATGATGAACCTCAACATGTTGTTAAAGGTAGAATTACTTTAAAAATATTAAAACTTTTAAATATTAAATATTCGATTATTAGAAACAAGTCTGATCTAAAAAAATTTGATAAACAGGTAAAAAGTGCAAAAAATAATAATAGTATTGCCGCATGCTTGATTGAACAGGGAACTTTAGAAAAAAGTACAAAAAAAGTTAAAAAAAAAATTTTTTACAAATTAGATAAAGAGTTATTTTTAAAAGCATTTCTTGAAACAATAGAAAAAAACACAAAAATCATATCAAGTACGGGTTATAATTCTAGAGAATTAATGTATTTAAGAAACAAATATAATTTAAAAAAAGGGGATGATTTTTATATGGTAGGTGGTATGGGACATACTATATCAGTTTCTTTAGGTTATTCTTTATCATCAAAAAAAAAAATTGTTTGCATAGATGGTGATGGCTCTTTTTTAATGCACTTAGGTTCAATTAAAACAGCAGGAACATTTGCTAAAAATAATTTAAAATATATTCTTTTAAACAATAACTCACACGACTCCGTTGGTGGTCAAAATACCTATATAAATAATGTAAATTTAAAAAATTTATCTAAAAGTTTTGGATTTAAAAAATTTTATTGCATAAAGGATAAGAAAAATCTAAAAAAAAAAATTAAAAATTTTCTTAATCAAAAATCTTTGAGTTTTTTAGAAGTAAAAATATCAAATAATAAAAGTAAAAAATTACCAAGGCCAAAAAATTTAATAAAGTTAAAAAAAACATTTATGAACTAAATGATAAATTCTATAGATGATTTAAAGAATTTTTTAAGCGATAAAAAATTTGAAAAAATATTTATTATTTGTGGTAAAAAATCTTTTTCAAGCTCTGGTGCAGATATTTTAATAAAAGAAATTTTAAAAAAAAGAAATATAAAATTTCACTATAAAATTTCTGAATTTCCAGAATTAGTTGAGTTAACAAAGATTATTTTAGAAGTAAAAAAATTCAAACCAAATTTAATCTTAGCTATTGGTGGTGGAACTGTAATTGATTATGCTAAAATTGCTAATGTAGTAGAATATACAGAAGATCTTAAAAAATTAACCCAAAACTATTCTTATCAATTTAAACAAAGATTATCAAATTTAGCAGTTATTCCAACAACTGCTGGTTCGGGTGCAGAGGTTACTTCAAATGCTGTAATTTATGTAGATAAAATTAAATATTCATTTGAAAGTAAACTTTTAATTCCAAATAATTTTTTTTTAATTCCTGAATTTATAATGTCAGCACCAAATAAAATTAAAGCCTCTTCAGGATTTGATGCAATTGCTCAAGCATTAGAGTCAATGCTTTCAAAAAAATCTAATGACGAGAGCGTAGATTATGCAGTAAAATCATTAAAAATATCATCTAATAGCTATCTGTCTTTTCTTAACAATCCAAATATAAAAAGTGCTACAGAAATGAGCATTGCCTCTAACTTAGCTGGAAAAGCAATAAATATTTCTAAAACTACTGCACCTCATGCAGCTTCATATCCTTTTACATCTTTATTTAACATTAGTCATGGACATGCAGTTAGTTTATTTTTTGAAAATTTTTTTAAATATAACTATGATAATTTAAATAAATCAGAAACCCAATTTAATCTTAAAAAGAGATTTGAATTAATGTTTAATTTATTTGAGGTAAAAAACATTAATGAATTTAACAACAAAATATCAAATATAAAAAAAAAGGCAGGACTGGAAGATAATCTAAAAACTTTAAAAATAGATTTAGAAAAAAATTCAAAAAAAATAATTAAAGGAATTAATTTACTAAGATTGGGAAACAATCCTGTTAAAATTGGTGAAAATGAAATTTATAAAATAATTTCTAATTAATATAGTATTTAGCTTATTAAATACAAATATAATCAAATATATTAAGAATACTTGCTATTATTTAAATTACATATAAATATCAAAATTATAGAGTATTTATGAAAAATGTTATTGACAGGAATGTAGCAAGAAAAAATAGTTTTAAAGAAAAATTAAGAACAACAACCTCTGAAAAAAAACCACCTATTTTCTCCTGGTTAGAGTTTAGTTTGTCAGGATTATGCAACAGAGTTTGCGAATTTTGTCCAAGAAGTAATCCAAAAGACTTTCCCAATCTTAATAAACACATGTCCATAGAAGTATATTCAAGAGTTATTAAAGATCTTTCAAAAATTAATTACAAAGGTGGTTTTATATATTCAGGATTTAGTGAACCAATTTTATATAAGCATTTATTCGAAGCTATTGAAGTTACAAGAAAATTTTTACCTGATAATAGAATTGAGCTTGTAACCAACGGTGATCATCTTAAAATCAATAAATTATTGAAACTTTTTGATTGTGGATTAACACAAATAAGTGTCAGCTTATACGATGGACCTCATCAAATTGAGAATTTTAAAAAGCTAAAATTAGATGCAAAACTTTCTGATGAACAATTTGATTTAAGATATAGATGGGCAAAAGAGGAAAGTTATGGAATTAATATTACAAACAGAGCAGGTGCTATTGATATGCCCGAATTAAATGTAAAAAGATTAAATGAAGGAATGAGAAAAAAATGTTTCTATCCATTTTATCAAGTAATGATTGATTATGACGGTGCAGTTCTTTTATGTAATCACGATTGGTATAAAAAATTAGTCCTGGGAAATATTAATGAAAAATCTATATTAGAAATATGGGACAATGAAATTTACAAAAAAACAAGGCATAACTTAGCAAATGCTCTAAGAATAGACTCTCCCTGTAAAGAGTGTGACGCAAATGGAACAATGATGGGAAAAGAGTATGTTAAAGAGTGGCAGAATTATTATGAAGAAAAATAAATTTTTTGAAAATAAACATGTTTTAATAACTGGTGCAGGGAGTGGAATTGGTTATCAGATAGCCAAAGATTTTTTAGATCTTGGTTCTAATGTGGCAATTCATTATAATAAAAATTTAACTGGAGCAAAAAAATTATTTCGATATGGCAATCAAAATAAATGTAAAATTTTTAAAGCGGATCTTTCAAAAACAAAAGAAATTTCAAAATTATGGAATAATTATTTAAAATGGAGCAAAAAAAAAATTGATATATTGGTTAATAATGCTGCCTACGTAAGGCCAATGGAGTTTACAAAACTTTCTTCTAATGAATGGGATAAAACTTTATTTATAAATTTAAAAGCTGCTTTTTTGTTAAGCCAATCAGCTTTTAAAATTATGTCAAAAAAAAAAAGCGGCAGAGTAATAAACATAAGTAGTGGAGGATGGCAATATGGAGGAGGAAGCAAAACCGTTCATTACAGTGTATCAAAAGCTGCAATTGAAGCTTTGACTATTGCAACAGCAAAGCTTGGGGCAAAAGATAAAATTCTAGTTAATTCTATTAGACCAGGTGCAACTAAAACAAATTTTCATAAAAAAATGGGTCGAACAAATTTAATAAAAAGGGCTAAATTAGTTCCTTTAAAAAGAATGGCAGAACCCTATGAAATATCAAATGCAGTAATATTTCTTTGTAGTGAAAAAAGTTCCTTTATAACAAATTCTATAATTGATGTAAGAGGTGGAGAGTAGATTTTTAAAAAAGCGGATAATAAAAAAATTCAAAAATAATATTAATTCTCTACTTTTGAAAGAAATTGAAAATTTATAGTTTTTCTATAAATTTTTTTTGGTAATTTTGTAAATTGAAAACCATGATAAAAACTTTCAGTGGATTTATAGATTAATAGAGAATTTTTTAATGTCGTTGGTAAAAACAATGGTTTTTCAAAATTATTATCTTGATATATTCCTGTTGCTCCAGAAAAAGCTAAGTTACTATCATTACCATCAACAAAATAAATAAAATTATATACCACAATAGAATCTTTCTTATTAATTACTCCATCAATGTGTGGAATAAGAAATGAATTATTGCCTACCATCGATGAAAGAATTGAATAATTATAAAAATTTAAATTTTCAAAATTCAATAATTTATTAATAATTTTACTAAATTGTGATGAACTAATAAATTTGTATAATTCTTTTAATTCTATATATTTTTGAAAATTATTTTGGAAATTATCTGAAGATTTATTCTCCTGATTCAACAAAAATCCTATTGAATAATTCTTAATTATTTTTGAACTTTTTTGATAAAAATTAATATTTGGCCAATTTTCTAAAACCTGCTGGTAAGTGTTATTATCAATAAAATTTTCAATAAAAACAAATTTATTTTTTTTTAGTTCATTTGAATATCTATCTAAATCTTTATCTTTAATATTTATATTGATCTCAACTTTATTGTAATGTTTTTTTTTCAAAGATATATTTAAATTTCTAAATAGAATTCTTTTTAAGTTTATTAATAAAGTTTTAAAATTGAAAAAATATATCAAAAATTTATTTATCAACTTCATAAAAAAATGAAGTTTAGAATCGGTAAAATAAAATTTACCATAATAAAATTTTCGTGCTAAATTTAATTGTTTTTCTGAAAGACCAGTAGCCATAATTAAATATATTATAAATTATATTAATATCTCCCATCTATAACTTATAGTTGAAAAATTCAATATAACATATACTACATTCAGTGTGAACGATTATAAAAAATTAGACATTTATCAAAGTTTTATTAAATCTAAATTGTGGTCGACTAAAGCAAATATTTTTTTTCATGTTTATGAGGAAATTTTTCAAAAATTTAGAAACAAAGAGATTATATTTGTAGAGATTGGCGTTAAAAGGGGTGGGTCTTTATTAATGTGGAGAGATTGGCTTGGGCCAAAAGCAAGAATTATAGGAATTGATCTTGATCCCAACGCAAAAAAATTGGAAGAACATGGTTTTGAAATTTTTATTGGTGATCAATCTTCACCAGATTTTTGGAGTCATTTTTTTAAAACTGTGGGAAACGTAGACATTATTTTAGATGATGGCGCTCACACTAATGAAGCACAAATTATAACAACTATTAATTGTATAAATCATATAAATGATGGAGGATTGCTAGTAATTGAAGATGCAATTTCAAGTTTTGAAAAAAAATTCTTTAATCCACAAAAATATTCATTTTTAAATTATTCTAAATCTTTAATCGATGATATTTTTGTTAGATGTTTAAAAGGAAAAACGAAAGAGAAATTTAAAAAAAAAATATCACTTAATGACAAAATATATTCAATTAAATTTTTTTCCGATTTTGTAGTATTCGAAATAAATAGATTAAAATGTATTGATAGGGAAGGTTTACAAAATAAAGATTTAAATGACAATTCATACGATAAAATAACTACAGATGAGCTTAATTATATTAACCCACGATGGTCAACAGATTCTTACAAAGGTGTGCTAGCGAAATTTATATATTATTTAAGTAAAGTATTTTTTTTTATGAGATATATTCCATTTAGTAAACATTTATCAAAAAAAATAATTTTTTTTAAAGGAAAATATTATAATAAAAAAATTTCTGCCAAATTAAAAAAATATTTTGAATAGCTATGAAAAAAAAAGTTACAGCTATAGTTCAAGCTAGAGTTGGCTCTTCAAGATTACCAGGAAAAGTTTTAAAAAAAATTAATAAAAAAGAAACTATTCTATTGCTCTTAAACAGACTTTCAAGATCAAAAAAAATTGATGATATTATAGTAGCTATCCCAAAAAAAAGTAAAGATGATAAATTATACAAAATTTTAGTTAAGAATAATTATAAAGTTTTCAGAGGTAGTGAAAATAATGTACTCAAAAGATATTGTGATTGTGCAACAAAATTTTCAATATATAATATTTTAAGAATAACAGGAGACAATCCATTGGTTGATCCAAATCTCGTAGATAAAGTAGTTGATATTTACCAAAAAAAAAATTTTGACTATATTTCAAACATAGAAAAAAGAACTTTCCCAAAGGGACTAGATATAGAAGTCTTTTCACACAAGGCATTACAGCAAGCTTATTTAAAGACTAATTCTAAATTTGATAAGGAGCATGTAACACCATATTTAAGAAGAAATTTTTCTAAAAGATATAATTATGTCAGTAAAGAAGATTTCTCAAGCATAAGAATTACACTTGATACAATTCATGATCTTAATCTAATTAAAAAAATATATTATAAATTTGGAAACAAGATATTTTATTATAAAGATATAATTTCATTTTATAAAAAAAATAAAAAAATTTTTAAACAAACTGTTATAAATAATTCATTTATTTAAAGTATTTTCATTGAAAAAAGCCCTTATTTTTAACATTTTTTATAAGTTCATAAATTGAACACTTTTAGAGTTATATAATTCACTGAAATGGAAAAAAATCAAGATTATTTAAATTTATTAAGAAAAATAAACAATAACCCAAATTCATCTCAAAGAAAACTTGCTGGGGAACTAGGCTTTAGTCTAGGAAAACTAAATTACTGCATTAATGCTTTAAAGTTGAAAGGCTTGATTAAAATAAAAAATTTTAAAAAAAATCCAAATAAGATGAATTATATTTATGTGCTTACTCCCGCAGGTATTTCCAAAAAAGCAAGCTTAACAATTAATTTTATGAAAAGAAAAATAAAAGAGTATGAAGAACTTAAAAAAGAACTAAATACAAAAAAATGAACTTCTTTATAAAGATAAAAAAAATTATTCCAGCTTCACTTCATATAAAATTTGTTTTTTTGCTTATGGCAATATTATTTTCAATTGCTTTAGAATTAATAGGAATTGGTTTAGTTTTACCAGTTGTATCAATAATTGCCGAAGGAAAAGTTAATTTTAATATTGGTTTTGGAATTGAAGAAAATATCAATAATTATTTAAATATTTTATCGGAAAGACAAGTGTTTATTTATCCATTATTATTTTTAATAGGAGCGTATGGAGTTAAAACCATCTATTTTCTTTTTTTATCTTATTTTAATGCCAAATTTATGTATTTGTTAAATATCAATTTATCAGAAACAATATTTAAAAATTATTTATTTCAAGATTACCTCTTTCATCTAAGAAAAAACTCCACTGATCTAGTAAGAACGATAGTTGGTGAAATAAATTTTTTTCTTAAAAGTTTTTTAACACCACTTATTAATATTATTACGGAAGCAATAGTATTACTAGCAATTATTACTTTATTATTAATAATTGAAACTAACAGTACAATAATTTTAATATTTATATTCACTTTTTTTGGATCAATTTATTTCCTTTTTATAAATAAAAAAATTACCCAATGGGGGATTGAAAGAATTAATAATGAAGATATGAAGCAAAAACATGTTGTACAGGGCTTAAATGGAATAAAGGTTGTAAAAATTTTTAATAGAGAAAATATTTTTTTAGAATATTTTAATATTAATTCTTTTAGAAGTGCAAAAGTTGGTCAATATGTTGCGATATTTAATCAAATACCTAGAATAGCTATAGAATTTATAGCTATTTTGTTAATTGTTTTATTTATTATAATTAATGTTCAAACTACCTCAAATCTAATAGAATCTTTTCCTACTATAGCCTTATTTGCAGCAGCTGGCTTTAGATTATTGCCTTCCATAAATCGATTATTTAGCAATTACCACATGTTCAGATATGCTAACCCAGCCGTTAACCGAATTTATGATGCAATTATATTAAATAAAGATTTAAATTATAAGGAGAGTAATAATTTAAATTTTGATAAAGAGATTAATATTAAAAATTTATCTTTTAAATATCCTGAAAAAAAAGAAAATATTTTTGAAAATATTAATTTGACTATCAAGTCAGGTGAAAGTATTGGTTTTGTGGGCAAAACTGGATCAGGTAAATCGACTTTGATCGATATTATTTGTGGTCTATTAGAACCCCAAAAAGGGGAGGTTTTAGTTGATAATAAAAATATAAATAATAATTTTCGATCATGGAAAGACTTTATTGGGTATGTTCCCCAAAACGTTTATTTATTAGATGACACTATTGGAAATAATATAATTTTTGGTAAAAAACACGATAGCAATGATGATCCAACTTTAAAAAATTCTATAAAATCAGCACAACTAGAAAAATTTATTTCTAAACTTCCAGATGGACTAGATACCGTTGTTGGAGAAAGAGGAGCTAGGTTATCTGGTGGCCAAATACAAAGGATAGGAATAGCAAGAGCTTTGAATAATAATGCAAAATTAATAATTTTTGATGAATCTACAAGCGCTCTTGATTCTAAAACAGAGCAAGAATTTATAAACGATATTAACCAATTAAAAATTAAAAAAACCCTAATTATAATTTCACATAGAATGAGCGTTCTTGAAAATTGTGATCGAATTTATGAAATTAAGGATAAAAAAATATTTTTAAAAAAATAAAAAATGTTAGAAATAAATAAATTTAATTCCAAACAAATATTAGAAAAATTTCAAGAATTTAAAATTGATAATTTGGAATGTTTATTTATTGCATCTAATCTAGGAAAAATTGGATTAATCCCAGGACATGATAGAAAATATCTTTTAGAAACTATTTTTAATGCTTTAAGAAAAATAAACCCAAAATTAACAATAGTAGTACCGACTGCTACACTAAATTTAGTAAATTCTGAAAATATTTTTGATTTAAAAAATACACCAAGTGATAAGATGGGTCCATTTTCTGAATATGTTAGACAACTAAATACTTCATTGAGAAGCTTTCACGCAATCTGGTCATTGAGTGCAAATGGTCCATTAGCAGAATTTATAACGAAGGATATCTCTAAGCATGCATATGATCAAAACTCTACTTTTTCTCGCCTATTTAAAATAAAAAAAAGTTCTTTTTTAGCGATCGGCCAACATCCTAGATTCATGCTATCAATCATACACCACTTTGAGAATATTTGTAATGTTCCTTACAGATTTAAAAAAGAGTTTACTATTAATTGTAAAGTTGGTGAGCATTTGAAGAATGAAACATTTATCCTGGATGTTATTAAAAATCATTTACCGAGTCATCTTAGAACTAAAAATAAAAAGATTTTTGAAAACTTTGAGGAAAAAGGAAAGTTATACCAAGCTTCTTTAGGAAAAGGGAACATGTATTATTTTGATATGAATAAATTTTATTCTATAACAAAAAAACTTTTTGAAGATGATATAAATTGTTGGTTAAAATAAAAATGGAATTAGACTTAAATAAATTTAATGAGTTAAAAAAAATTGTTGAAGACTCTAGGAAAGCACAACAGCAATTAGTTGAAATTTCAAATGACAAGGTAAACGATTTAATTTTAGAAATATCTTCAAGAGTTTTGACAGAAAAAAATAATAAACATCTTTCCTCGCTAGCCGTTAAAGAAACAAAGTTTGGAAACATTGAAGATAAAATGAAAAAAAATCTTTATAAAACTACAAATTTATTGAATGAATTGGTTAAAATATCCACATTAAAACCAATACATGATAAAAAAACTAACATATCAACAATAATGAAACCAATTGGCGTTATATGTGGTGTTACGCCATCAACGAATCCTATAGCAACATCTTTAAATTATATTATTAATTCAATTAAATGCAGAAATTCAATAATTTTGTGCCCAAATCCCAGAAGTTATAATTCTGTTAATGAATTAGTAGAATTAGTTAAATCAGTTTTTAAAGGGAAAAATTTTTCTGAAAAACTCGTTCAAATTTCGCCAAAAGATATTTTAAGATCTGAATTATTAATAAATCTATTTGATCTATGTGATAAAAATATTGTTACAGGGAGTCAAGTTGTAATATCAAAAGTTAAAAAATCTATAAAACCATTTTTAATATTTGGAACTGGAAACGTACCAGTTATTGTCGACGATAAAATTGATATTAATAAAACAACATCATCAATTATAGAGTCTAAATCTTTTGATCACTCAACAAGTTGTTCTTCTGATAGCGTTTTGATAATAAACGAAAATATTTATAAAAAATTTCTACATCAATTTTCAAAATCTGGCGCTTATGTTCTTAACGAGAAAGAAAAGAAAGATTTTGATAATATTTATTTTAAAAAAGGTGTAATTAATACTGAGATCATAGCAAAAAAGCCTAGTAAAATATTAGAATTAATAGGTATAAATAATAATAAAACAAAAGTTATAGTTTATGAAATAAACTTTAATGAGAATAAACATTATATTTTAAACGAAAAAATTCTTCCAGTCATTGCAGCAGTTAAATCTCCAGATTTAAATACTTCAATAAATTTTGCTAACTCAGTTCTTGCTATTAATGGAAAAGGTCATTCTGCGGGAATTTATAGCAAGAATAAAAAAAACATTTTAAAGTTTGCCTCAAAAATACCTGTTTCTAGAATAATTGTTAATCAACCACATTCAAAGTCTGCTGGAGGTGGTGAAAATAATTACTTAAATACAACATTGTCATTAGGATGTGGAGCTTGGGGCAATAACAGTCTAAATACAAATCTTTCGTATAAAGAATTTTGTAACGAAAGTAAAATTGTTTTTAAAAAGAAAAAAAAATTAAAACAATTAAAACAATTATTATTAAAGAGAAAATTATGACCAATGGAAGAAAGATTTATAATTTAGCAAAAAGAATTTTTCCTTTTAACAGAAGTTTAACAGGACAAGGAAATGTTTTAACTTTATATGAACTTAAAAAAGTTTTTAAAAATTTGAAGATAAAAAAAATTGAATCTAATTCAAAAGCTTTTGATTGGAAAGTACCTCTAGAGTGGGATGTAAAAAAAGCTAAACTTATTAAAATAAATGGAGATGTTGTTATAGACTTTAAAAAAAATAATCTTCACTTAGTAAGTTATTCACAGCCAGTAAATAAGATAATATCTTTAAAAAAACTTAAAAAACATTTATTTTATGAAAAAAAATTACCAAATGCTATTCCTTACAGAACATCTTATTATCATAAAAATTGGGGGTTTTGTTTAAGCTACAATCAATTTAAAAAACTAAAAGAAAAAAAATATAAAGTTGAAATTCAATCAAGTTTTAAAAAAGGATTTATGCATTATGGGGAAGTCCTTATAAAAGGCAAAACCAAAAAAGAAGTTTTACTATCTACAAATATTTGTCATCCATCTTTAGCAAATAATGAGTTATCTGGACCTACAGTTCTCATATATATAGCAAAGTTTCTCAAACAACTTAAAAAAAGAAAATTTTCTTATAGAATTGTTTTTTTACCAGAGACAATTGGATCAATTGCTTATCTAAAAAAAAATTATAAAAAAATTAAAAAGAATTTTTTTGCTGGATTTAATTGTGTATGTTTAGGAGATGAAAAAAATTTTTCTTTTTTACCATCTAAGAATGGAAATTCTAATTCTGATTTTTTTGCTAAAGAAAGTGTAAGTTATTTTAAAAATAATTTTAAAAAATACACTTGGTTAGATAGGGGGAGTGATGAAAGACAATATTGTTCTCCTGGTATTGATCTAGATGTTGCATCAGTTATGAAATCAAAATATGGTGAATATAAAGAATACCACACATCTTTAGATAACTTGGGTAAAGTTGTTACAAAAAAAGGATTAGATCAAGGTTATAATCTAGTTAAAAGAGTTTTAACTTTAATTGAAAACGATTTTTATCCAAAATCCAAAAGTGTATGTGAACCTTTTATGTCAAAAAAAAATATTTATCCAAAAACTGGAGCCAAAATAAGACCTATTCATATTATTCAATATATGAATTTAATTTCCTATGCAGATGGTTTAATGCCCTTAAGCAAAATAGCAAAAATAAACAAAATGAGCTTTAAAAAATGTTTAGAAATTTTTAAATTTTTAGAAAAAAAATCCTTAATAACCTTTGAATATAAATAAAATGAATATTTATATACATATAGAATGGACTAAAAGAGAATTAGATAGTAATTTACTACTAGCAACTCTAGCCGCAGAAAAAGGAGCAGAGGTCTTTATTTCAGATTACCACTCGTTTAAGTTTCTTTATGACAAAAAGTTAATAAAACCGGGGCTTTTTCATTCAAAAAGTGCCGTCCATGGTCCAAACAAACAAGCATTTTTTGAAAGTTTAAAGAAAAATCATTTCGTAATAACGGCACTTGATGAAGAGAGTGGGCTTGTTCATAACGATGACAATTTGATTGGTTTTGTAAATTCAAGATTTACTAATCAAGCTCTAGAATTAATGGATCGTATTTTTTGTTGGGGCAATTATGACTACGATATACTAATTGAAAAATTTAAAAAATATTCGAAAAAATTTATACGTTCTGGATCACCAAGAATTGATTTGTGGAAAAAAAAATTAAAACCGTATTGGGATGTTGACTCAAAAAAAATAAATAAAAAATATGTATTAATTTCATGTACTTTTGGAGTTATAAACTCACCCATTGCTCTTTGGAAAATATATTTTAAACTTAGAAAAGAAGGATATTTTGATAGAAATAAAAATCTTAAGCATCGATTTATAGAGCAAGCTTCCCAGAGTTTAAGACTTTTTTATAAGTTTGTTGATGCTGTTAATTTTTTAACGCAAAATTGCAAGGATATAGATTTTGTTATTAGGCCTCATCCAGTAGAAAACCCAGAGGTATGGGAGCACTTATTAACAAAGAGTGAAAATTTGATAATAGAACCTAAAAGACCTATGAGCGCTGTGATAAGAAATGCTCAAGTAGTAATACAAAATGGTTGCACCACTGCTTACGAGGCAACCTTAAATGATATACCTGTGATTACTTATAATCCATTACCTGATGAAATATTGCATGGAAAACCAGCTAATGAATTAGGAAAGTCTGTTAATAACTTAGAAGATTTAAAAACACTAGTTCAAGATATTGTTTTAAAAAATATAAATATAAAAGATTCTTCAAAAAAAAAAGAGGCAGAAAAGAAACTTAACTTTAATCAGGAACAAGTTTGTTCAGAAATAATTATTGATAATTGGTTAACTTTACTAAAAGATTATAAAAAAAAAAATAATTGGAATTTATTATTTATATTACTATTTTTCTATCAATTTATTAAAAAAATAATATTCAATCTAATGACTTTTGGAAAGGAAAGGAAAAAAATTATAGGTCAAGTAAAATTTGAAAATAAAAACAAAAATTACTATCAAGATAAAATTAACAGATTTAAAAAAATTTTTAATATCTCCTCTGATATTCGAATTTATAAATCAGTTGACAATAGTTTTTTGATTAAAAAAAAATGAATAAACCTAAATATTTAGTTATTGGCTCTAAAGGTTTGCTAGGATCAGAAATAATTAAAATATTGAAATTTAAAAAAAGAAATTATTATACTGCCGCTAGGAAAAATGCTAATTTAAAAATAAATCTAAAAAACTTTTCTAAGTTAAAAAAATTTATCTTAAAGCATAATTTTAATTATGTAATCAATTGTGCTGGTATAATAAATATTGATGAATGTGAAAAAAAATATAATAATATTTTAAAAGTAAATTATTTTTTGCCCAAGCATCTATCAGATCTATCAATTAAAAAAGATTTTAAATTAATACATATTTCTACTGACCAGGTTTATTGCAAAAAAAAAAATCAATTAAGTAAAGAGGATGATAAAATTTATGCAATTAATAAATACGCAAAATCAAAAATACTCTCTGAAAAAGTAGTAAAAAAAAATAAAAGAAACTTAATAATTAGAACAAATTTTACAGGAAAAAAAAGGAATACAAAAAACACGTCTTTCATTGATTGGTTGAATAATCAAATAGTTAACAAAAAAAAAATATTAATCTTTTTCACGACATGTATACATCAACGTTAGATGTTAAAAATTGTGCAAAAATTATAATAAAACTTATAGAAAAAAATTTATCCGGTGTTTACAATCTTGGCACAAGGTCTTCTGTTTCAAAAGAAAAATTTGCTTTAGAATTTTTCAAAAAAATGGGAACTACCCCAAGTTATAACTCAGTAAGTTGTGACGTTTTACAGGTCAGAAGATGTAAATATCTTGGAATGAATGTAAGCAAAATAGAAAAAGACTTAAATGTTAAAATGCCAACATTTAAAGAAGTAATTAACAATTTACACAAGGAGTATAATTAAATAATAAATTTAAAGCAAAATGGGAATTTTAAGAAAAAAAATAATTAAATATAAGTTTACATGAATATAGGATTTATTGTAGATGCTTCAAACACTGTGGGATTTGGCCATTGGTCGAGATGTTTAAATATTTCAAAAATTTTAAAAGAGAATAAAAAATATTTTATTTCCAGAAATCATCCGAAAATTTTAAGTAATTTAAATTTAATTAAAATTAAAAAAAGAAAATTTAGTGTTCAAGAATTAAAAAAAAAAATAAATAAATTTAATATTACAACTTTGATAATTGATAATTATAAATTTAAATATGAATTACAAAGAAAAATTAAAAAATATGTTACAAAATTAATTGTAATTGATGACTATTTAGACAAAAAATATTTTTGTGATATTTTGTTAAATTATAGCTTTATAGATAGTAAAGATAAATTTCTTTTAAAAAAAAATAACCCAAAAGTTAAACTTGCTTTAGGTCCTAAATATTTACCTTTGAATAAAAGATTTTTTGAATTAAAAAAAAATCTTAAACCAAGAGAGAAAATAAAAAAAATTCTTGTTTTTTTTGGTGGAGCAGACAAGAAAAACCTAACAGAAAAGATGATAATGATTGCTGATTATTTTAAGGAATTAAAATTTTCTTTTATATTAGGAGATCTTTATAACAAAAAAAAAAAATTATAAAAAAAATTAAAAATTATAAAAATATCAAACTGTTTTATAATATAAAAAACGAACAAATGGCAAATCTTATAGCTAATAATGATTTAGCTATTGGGGCTGGAGGTGTAAATTTATATGAAAGAATTTACTTAGGGCTTCCCTCAATAGTAATAGACGTAGACAATAATCAGCTTATTAATATAAAGAAATCAAAAAAAAAAAACCTTATTATTCATTTAGAAAATAAAAATTTAACTGTAGACAAAGTTATTACTGCAATTGCACAACTAATTAAAAATAAAAATAAGTTTAAAAAAATTTCAATGAAATGTTTTACCTGTTTAAAGGCTGATCAAAAACACCATCTAAACAAAATTTTTAATTTTAAAGATAAAAAAAATTAGTTTGATTATGATTAAAATTAGTTTAATGTTTAAATATTGACAATGAAAAACAATCAATCGATACTAGTTACAGGTGGAACAGGAAGTTTTGGAAAAGCATTTGTATCTAAAATAATTAATTCTAAAATCAAAATTAAACGTTTAGTAATTTACAGCAGAGATGAACTAAAACAGTCAGAAATGGCAGAAATTTATCCTAAAGAAAAATATCCATTTATAAGATACTTTTTAGGAGACATTAGAGACAAAAATAGATTGCAGACAGCAATGCAAAACATAGATTTAGTAATACATGCTGCTGCTTTAAAACAGGTGCCCTCGACAGAATATAATCCTTTTGAGGCAGTTAAGACAAATATTATTGGAGCTCAAAATATTATCGAATGTTCGATATTAAATGGCGTTAAAAGTGTAATAGCGTTATCCACAGATAAAGCCGCTGCACCTGTAAATTTATATGGTGCTACAAAGTTGTGTTCTGATAAACTTTTTATTTCAGCCAATAATATAATCGGTAAAAGAGATTTAAAATTCTCAGTAGTAAGATACGGTAATGTATTTGGTAGCAGAGGATCTGTTGTTCCATTTTTTATAAAAAAAAGAAAAGAAGGAATTTTACCAATTACCGATCCTAACATGACTAGATTTAATATAAGTTTAGAAGAAGGTGTTGATCTAGTTTTATGGGCATTAAGAAATGCTATTGGGAGTGAAATTTTTGTGCCAAAACTTGCCAGTTATAAGATTACTGATATGGCTTTTGCGATTGGTCCAAATTGTAAGCAAAAAGTAGTTGGCATAAGACCAGGCGAAAAAATACATGAAGAGATGATAACCGTTAGTGACAGTGAAAATACATTAGAACTGAAAGATAATTATGTCATATTACCATCTGATGATAAAAAGTTTATTTCATATTACAAAAAAAAATTTAAAGCAGTAAAAGTAAAAAAGGATTTTTCTTATAAAAGTAATAGTACGAAAAAATTTTTATCAATCAAAGACTTAAAAAATTTACTTGAAATATATAAAAAAAATAATGAAAATCGGAAAAATTAAAATTGGACTTAATCACAAACCCCGTATAATTGCTGAAATTTCTGGAAATCATAATAAAAAATTAAAAAATGCACTTAAACTGGTTGAAGTGGCCGCTCAATCAGGAGCTGATATGGTAAAATTACAAACTTACACACCAGATACAATAACGCTTAAATCCACTAAAAAAGAATTTTTAATTAAAGATAAAAAAAGTTTGTGGAAAAATCAAAATCTATATAATTTATACAAAAAAGGATTTACACCTTGGGAGTGGCATCCAGCAATTTTTAAAAAAGCAAAAAAACTAGGTATACTTTGTTTTTCTTCTGTGTTCGATGAAACATCAGTTGATTTTTTAGAAAAATTAAATGTTCCAGCTTATAAAATAGCATCATTTGAAAGCAATCATTATCCATTAATTAAAAAAGTTATTAAAACAAAAAAACCTTTGATAATTTCTGTTGGATTAAGTTCATTAAAAGAAATTAAGGAATTAGTTAAATTTTTAAAAAGAAACAAATGTAATAATTTTGTTTTATTAAAGTGCACTAGCGCATATCCAGCTAATCCGACTGACTCAAATGTCAATACTATAGAAGATATGAGAAAGAAATTTAATTGTGAAATTGGTTTATCAGATCATACCCTAGGTATAGGAGCATCAATTGCTGCTGTTTCAAATAAAGCAACAGTTATAGAAAAACATTTAACACTTAATAAAAACGCTAAAGGAGTAGATGATAAATTTTCTTTAGAACCCAATGAATTAAAATCTTTAGTTGATGAGTCTTATATTGCATGGAAAGCTCTTGGAAAAATATTTTATGGTCCGACAAAAAATGAAATTAATTCTTTGCAATTTAGAAGATCAATTTATTGTTCTAAAGATATAAAAAAAGGAGAAAAATTTACCAAATCTAATATAAAAGTTGTAAGACCATCATTTGGATTGGAGCCAAAATTCTTTGACAATATACTTGGAAAAAAAGCAAAAATTAATTTAAAATTCTCAACTCCCCTTAAATGGCGACATATTAAAAATAAATAATATGGACAGAAGTAAAAAAAAAATTAATTTAATAAAAAATTGATTAATTCTATTAATTTAAAAAAAATTTTCAAAAAAGTAGAAGGATATTTAAGATAAATGAAAATTGCATATTTATTTAATTCATCAATACCATCAGATTTACCTAGTAGCTTACAAGTTGTAAAAATGTGTGAAGGGATGCAAAAAAATTCTCACGATGTAAGTTTGATAGCTCCTATGCCAGGAAAAGGAAATTATTTAAAATTCTATGATATAAAAAATAAATTTAAATTACATAGAATGACGTATTTCAAAAAATATCCATTAGGTTTAAATTATTATTTATTTTCCATAATTTCAATATTTTATGGGATAAAACTAAAATCGGATTTATTTATTACAAGAAATTTTTTTACTTGTTTTTTACTCACTATATTTAAAAAAAAAACAATCTTTGAAATACATCATGACATTTCATCTGAAAGCAGAGTTGTTAAATTTTTATTTAATAATTTTAATATACTTAATAGTAAAACTATAGTTAAAGTTGTTGCTATATCCAAAGGTGTAAAAAAATATTTAATAAATGATATGGGTATTTCAGAAAAAAAAATCCAAATTTTACCAAGTGCATCCGGATTAAACATAAAAAATTGGAATGGAAAAATAAATTCAAAAAAAAAATTAAATATTGGCTATTTTGGCAGTCTAGAAAAAACAAAAGGTATAAATTTTTTAATAAAACTTTCAGAAAGAGATAAAAAAAATAATTATTTTATTTTTGGAGGAACAGATAATAATATTAATTCATTAAAAAAAAAAAATATTTCATAGAAACTTAAATTTACAAAGTCACGTTCCTTATAATAAACTACAAAATTACTTATCAAAAATGGATGTACTGGTTATGCCATATTATAAAAATACAATTAGATCAGCCGGAGGAGTTGGAAATATTTCCAAATACATGTCGCCCTTAAAATTATTTGACTATCTTGCTGCTGGAAAAATTATAATTGCAACTAAACATAATTCTTTAGAAGAAATAGTTAAAAATAAAAAAAACTGTATATTAATAGAAAAATTAAATATTCTTAATTGGCAAAAAGAAATTAATTCAGTATTAAAAAATCGTTTATTTTATCAGAATGTTGCAAAAAATGGTTTTAATCTTTCTAAAAAATATACATATGACATAAGAGCAAAAAAATTTTTAGATTTAAAATGGAAATAAAAAAAAAAACTATTTATTATTGGTCACCAGCTCTAAGTAAGGTAGCAACATGTAAGGCAGTTATCAATTCAGTTTATTCTTTTAAAAAATATTCTAAAGACTTTAATTCATATTTGATTAATGCATGTGGAGAATGGAATTATTATAAAACAGAAATCGAAGAAAAAAAAATTAATTTAATCAAACTAAATATTAATTATTTTAAATTTTTATTAAAAGAAGGATATATATTTAGTAGAATTTCATACTTATTAGTTTTTTTAATAAGTTTTTTTAGTTTATTTA